>Ga0255760_10000246_pt1 | contig 53144 bp, 38 predicted proteins | sample 071ome_25_FD_179960 | JGI IMG/M metagenome (GOLD analysis project Ga0255760, IMG submission 179960) | Coastal salt marsh microbial communities from the Groves Creek Marsh, Skidaway Island, Georgia - 071410BT metaG (version 2) | ecosystem: Environmental > Aquatic > Marine > Intertidal zone >...
CGTCTTGGAATCAATCAAATCAGTGCGCTCAGTTAGCAGTCGAGGAGTGAAGCGCGTGGGACACGACAGAGAAGTATTGAGAGCTCTGATCGACCGAACCGAGCTGAGTTTGATTAAGATCGACGAACTCTGGGTCAGAGCGCGACGCCCGGTTCGACGACGCACGACGACGGAGGCGAACGACGGGGAGGTTCGGCGCGGTTCGGTTCGGTTCGGCGCCGTTCGGTGATAGGGTGATTAGAGACTCGGATTTGTCACCGAGGAAACGCATCGAGACGACCTCTCAGTTCAGTCGGTCGGCGTCATGGCGGCGACGACGCCGGACGCGGGAGGGAGCCCCGAGAGACGGAAAACGACGACGGATGAGACGGAGGGAGACGCGATGGAGATTGATGACGGTACAACGCGGGGGCGCGGGGAGGATGGATCGACGGGTGAGGCGGCGATGACCGCCGGGACGACGGCGACGACGGACGACGGCGACGCGAAGTCGCGGGAAGTGCCGAAGGAAGTCCCCGGGGAGACGCTTCCGATGCGAATCCTCGATGAGTACGAGTTTCGAGATAAGTTTGATGAGAATAAAGCCGTGAGCGTGCACGGGTCGAAACCGTCGAGGGTGCTGGCGATCGGGAAGGCGAGAAAGTTGACGGATGGCGAGCACGGGTTACCGAGCGTCGTCTTGGCGGGAGAGTTGACACCGCAGGATCGTCCGCCGCACGCGCTCAAGCTCATGGATGTTCGGGATTGGACGATTAGGTACGGTGGTGATGAACCGGAGATTTGGTTGGTGACGCAACGGGCGTGGTATAAGCTTTTAAAACCGAGCGCGAGGTTTGAAAAGTACGTAACCGTGACGCTTCGAAGAGCGAGGTTCACCAACGCGCTCGTTCGAGCTCTCGCGGCGGATTGGAACCTGAACTTGGAGGATGGATTAGCGTTGATTCTGAGCGTTCCCGTGGTTCCCCACGACGTGCCGATGGCGGTGAAAACCCCGAACAAGGCGGCAAAACTCATAGGGAACACGACGCCAGAGGAACAAAAGGAGGAGGCGCTCTGCGGCAAGACGGAGGAAGAGGCCAAGGATGCGGGCGAGTACAAGTACACCCACGCGGACATTGTCGGGGACGGGTTCTTCATCGTAAGCCAGTTGGAGAGCATGGTGTACTCAAAGGCTCTCCGCCCTCCAGGCGTGAGCGTGGATGAGGAGACGTCCGCCCCCGCGCTCCTTGTCGACTTGCAAAATTGGACGAGGGAAAAGCACCAATTAGGATCGATGACAAAGGCGAGCAGATTAGAGCGAGACCGCGCGCGTCGCGAGCGCATCCGCGCCGAAAAGGCTGCGGAGATAGCAGAGGCAAAGAAACCAGCGCCTGTACGCCTCGAAGCGCCCCCGCCAGCGTCACCGATACTTCCAGAGTACTCGAGCGTCGGTCCTCGGTTACAAGCCGAAGTTCTCACGCTTTGGGATTTCGCCCAAGTCTTCGCCCAAGTGCTTCACATTCCGCGGTGTCCGCTTGAGCGATACGCCAAGGCGTTCTTTTCCGATCACGTCAGCGCTGCCGAGGCGGCGCTTCTTCGCGATTTCATGGTAGCGTGCTTGCGCTTGACGGAGGGTCGAACGGATTCCATCGACGCGGAGAACTCAAAAAAGCCGCCAAAGTCGGCTCGATGGTGGACCTCGCCGATTTTGGGTTTGAACGACGTTGGGGAGTTGGACTGGCAGGATCGCGCGAATAATGTTATTCAGGATTATCAGTACGGTATCAACGCCCGGGTTCGCGCCGAGGCGCTTCGAGCGGTGGAGAAATTGGAGAAGGAGACATCCGTGGAAAAGTTGACGCCAGAAAATCGCGTGGCGCTCGCCGTGGCGTTGTGCGCGGTGGCCATGGAGAGCGATCTCTTCAGAGAGTACTTTACAGAGATTTACGAGGGTACTCGGTCGAAGCGAAAGACGGGTGAGTTTCACTTTGCCCCTCCGAATCCCGCGAGCGAGGTTCCGAAACAGGAGAGCGATGACAAGGAAAAGGAGGACAAGAATGACAAGGTCAAGGAGCAGCGAGCCGACGACGCGATGGAGGTGGATGGCGGCGGTTGGGATGAGAAGAATGAAACCGACGTCAAGGAGGAAGCGCGTGATGGAGAAGAGAGCGAGGATGATGAAGAGAACGATGAGGAGGAGAAGGAGGAGAAACCGCCCACGCTAACGGAGTACAGACGCGAGCAATACACAAAGTGGCGAGACGAGGCAGTTGAGCGAGCGATAATTCATCGCGGCAAACCATACGCCGTCGATCTTCAAGGAAGACGTTACTTCATGCTCGGAGGTCTCAGTAATGGCGGCCGACTGTACGTAGAGACAGCACCGGAGGGTTGGCTCGTCGAAGATAGCTCTCCTCTCGAGATTGTCGATGGAGTCGAACGCCCGAAGCAGCCCATTGCGGGTCCTCCAGTGGAGGATGTGGCGTTTACGAGGGAGCTCACTGACGTTGCAGCATTGTCCGAAAACGTCTCCGGTCTCGTCGAGTACGCTTCGCGTTGGGGTGTATACGAACCCGGGCCCGAGCTGGACGCGCTCAGCAAATGGTGCAACGCAAAGTGCGAAAGCGAGAGGTTCATCATGAGGCTCAACAAGTTGCTCGCGCAATCGGTAGAAGACGACGCAGAGGATGGCGCAGAAACGAAGCTTGACGATGAAACCCGTCGTGAGCGCATTCAACAGCTATGTTCGTCGTCCTCTGAAGATGGATACGCGAATTTGGATGGCATTTCGAGCGACTCTGTGAATGAAAAGGAGTTGGTGAGCCGTCTTTTCAGCGTCGTCAAGCACATTTTGCACGCGTGTCCCTGGTGGCGCACCGGCGATCAACGGTGGATGGACCGCTTCCTTAAAGTGAGTAGTCTTTTGGATAGCGCATCGCAGGCACAGACTCAGAGTTTAGTGGATCTTTTGATGCTTTTACCTGCTGTTGAAGGTGTTTGTGACGCGGCTGGCCTGATGGACAACACATTGTGGGCGGAAGCTAAACCAACGTGGCTCGCTCAAATTAGATTTTACGTCCTCGGGCCAAGATCAGAAGCAGAGTTGAACGGAACAGCTCCTTTACCGCAGGTGGATGATAGCATTCCGGCCATTCACGACATTTTGCTCGCGCCAGAGCTCGTCGAACCTCTTCAAGACTTGAACACTCGACGCGCCGCGAATCTCGTCAACCAGTTTCTTCGCTGCTTAGCGCAAGATCCGAATCGCATGTCGCAGGGTGGCTTTCAGCTATGCACCGGAATAGCTTACGGCGCCGCGGGCATTCAGACTGGGGAAACTGTTGCACTCATTAAACGCGGTCTGGCCAAGACGTACGCGCGTTACATTGATCGTAAATCGCGTCCAAAGAGTTGGATTGACGTTAGCACTCTGCGGCCCACGGAGCGTTGCGTAGTCCTCAGTACGGCATACCGCGCCGGCGAGGTCTTCTCTGCGCGCGGTCGAGACGACGAACGTTTACCACCTTGTGCATGGATGATGTTGCTACTCATAGATCCGCCTGAAGTCACGCGTCCGATGGTGAGTAGGAACAGAGCCACGCCGCAAGAAGAAGAGAAGAAGCACGAGCGTCGACTCATCATCGCCCCTCTCTACGCAGGAGGTGACATTGCCGACTACGTTCTGCCCTGGAACAAGTACCAGGACGCCCAGAACGATCCATGGAACGCTGGTGATCGCATCATGATGCAGTTTGAAGGCGTCGAAACAGCGGATGAATCCAAGGGTCTCATAGCGTTTGATAACGGACTGTACTATCTCGGTCGCGTGCGCAGCGTTCGACGCAGCACGCCAGACAACTGGGAGACTGTCATGATCGTTTTCGATAGCGACCCGGACGATTACATGTGGGTTTCTCCTTGGGAAATCGTCGCCGCGCCCGAACAGTATCACGATCCTGTCCACGAAGCGCCGGCTCCGGTTGACCCTGAAAAACTTCTCTCCCCGGAAGATCTGGCTCTCGTAGCTCGGTGCAAATCCGTGGCGCGTCACTTGGGATGGCCCGCCGGGGATAACAAGAGAGAGTTTGACAAATACCACAAGGAATCATTCGGTGGTGCCCCGCCACAACCGCCAATTTTCTGTCGCACGCCGCTCAACGTGCACAGAGTCTTCCTCGAAGCGATGCACTTGGGTGGGTACGAATCCGTGACGCGCAACAAACTCTGGAAAACCGTCGCGCGTACTCTCGGGCGTGATCTAACTTCTCAAACGAGCGCATCGTTCGCCTTGAGAAAGGCTTACGAAAAGTGCCTGTACCCGCTGGAGAAACTTTTGACGACGGATGAGATGGCTAAACAGCTCGGCTTGGTTGCTGACGGGGCGACGATGGCTGATTATCCCAGCACAAACACCAGCCAATACGTTGGCTACGACGATGACGACATGGACAACGACGCCGGACGCGCTCGAGACAGCGATGACGACGACGATATCGATGAAAAAGAAGAGGCTAAAGACGCGCCCGATAAAGACGATGAGAGCGATTTCAAGATATCAGATGACGATTTCGATGAACTCAGCGATGACGATGACGACGACGATGATTCGGACTATTAGACGAATCCTTTGTATTAATGATGAAACCTGTGTTGAAATACTCTCGAGCTAGTACGACCACGGGTAGTATATCGTGAAGCTCGCACCGCGTTCTTCTTCTTTCTCCTCTTCTGCATCATCCTCAGTCGTTTCATTGCCGCGAATCGTCTCCTTGAGCGCGTGCGTCGAATTTGCGAGATAAATCGCAGCATCCGCGAGCGCGACGACTTCTCCGAGCAACATCGTCGAATACGGAAACAGCCTCCCTTGTTCTTCCTCGCACATCATCGTCGCTCGAATCCAAAGCGCCTCTCGCGCGCGTCCCGCGCACGTCCTCGATACAGTCGCTCTCGCCACTCCAACCTTAGCATCCACGAGGACGGCGACGCACCCATCCTCCAAAGTCGCCCCGTCCCTTCCCCGCGTCGCCCGCGCATCCGTAATTTCACACCCGAGACCAATCTTCGCGCAAAATGCGTCGACATCGGCGGTGGCACCGACGCACGGCTCGAACGGAACGACGACTGGCGCGGGCGCATCCTCGGACGCGGGAACGAGGGACGCACCCTCGTTCTCTCGAAGCCGCACCGACGTCGGCGACGCGCGCGCGATCACGACGCGCGCGAAAACGATGAAGAATAAAATTTTCACACGCATTCCCGCGTCGAGGCGCGCCCATCGTCGCGTCAACATGGTCGCTCGATGCCGCGCGAGGCGATGAGTGCGTCCCCGCGTGAATCCAACCGTCACTAATCACCACGCGCGTCATCGTGAACTCATGACGACGCCGCGGGACGCTTGGCCCCCACCCGCGACGCGCGCGCTGCCGCCGCTGACGCCATTCGAACCCCGGTACGCGTTCGCGCGCGACGTCACCGCCATCGGGCGTCCGAGAGAGACGCCGACGTCGCAAACGACGATGACGGGCGGCGCGGGCGCGGGAACGGGACTCCTTCCGTTTCCCTTCGCCAACGCTCCACCGTCGACGATAGAGACGACGCCGGCGAAGCGCGGACGATCGAGCGAAGATGATCTCGGACTCGTTTTACCCGGCGCGTTTGGTGACGGCCGCCTCGGCTCGGACGACGCGTTCGTCGAGCGGTTTAGGTTCAACGGGGACATCTTTGGGACAACTGCGTTGGGACACCACTCGCTGGATTCGAGCAAGCAGCAAGTCGCGCGTTCGCAAGCGGATAACTCGGCGCCGCTTACGATGACGCTCCCCGGGGGAACGTCTGAAGGGTGCGAGTTTGCGAGATGTAGTGGCGGTGGTGGTGGTGGACCGAGCGCGGGCGATAGCGCGATGCGTGAAGCGGCATTTCATGAGGAGGCCCGCGCGTCCATGCGAGGATTCTCCGAACGCGTAGAGACGATGCGGAGACGACAGAATGATTTATCAGATGAGATGGCGGGCGTGAAGCGGATGCTGATGGACATCATGACGACGCAGTCAAATTTGCTCGCTGCGTTGGCATCGTCGAGACGGCCGTTCGATGATGGGTACGTCGATGACAGAGACGTCGTCGAGCGAATGCGTCGTCGAGCGACGCCGAATGGGACGGGTGGTAGGGACGATGAAAACGACGACGCGCATCGCGTGTCCGTTCCACAACCGCGAACGACGACGCCGTCGAATGGTGGTCTACCGCACGTGCATGCGATTGCTAATGACGTAGATGACGACGACGACGATGACGACGAAGAAGAAACTGAAGCCGCCGGCGCCGAACTCACCGAATCCGAGCTCCGCAAACGCGTCCTCTCCCGCATGTTGGCGCATCAACGTCGACGTCGAAACGACGACACGCGATGACTGAAATTATCACGCGTGTGTTATTTTGCGGATGATTGGAATTTAGGCATTGAATGACCCGAATCGCAGGCTCGCGTCGAGCGTCAAGCGGTGTGTCAGCTAGACCACTCAGAATACTGAACAAGTGTCCAAAAAGCTGGGTCGACACAACGTGACGCTTCGCACCTCTCGCAAAGCCGCGACACCACCACCACCGCCGCCGCCGTCGCTCGATATGCCGCGCGGAGTGCTTGACGTGAACAGAGGCTCGCGCGCGTCCGGCGCGCTCGCTTCGACGCAAAGAAACGCGCTCGTCGTCGCCCTCAGTGTCTTCACCGTTGTTTTTGTTGTCGGTTGCGTAGTCATTCACGAACTCGTCGTGCACGGACACCCCGGGGCGTTCGCGCTGTTCCCGGCGATCGGAATGGGGTATCTCGCGGCGTGCATCCCTCTCGGGGTGCTCTGGGCGAACCCGGAGGACGCGCCGGAGGGGTGTAACGTGCTCAAACCGAAGGATTTTATGAGTTTGTGTGCGAGAACCTACGGAGCGTTCGCGCGGTCGAAGAGTGGGAAGATTGAAGGGAAGGATTTGTGAGCGAGTTTTCAGACGCGTCGTGTACCATTAATACCAAAATAAAACCGTCATGCTAATGTGTGCTGATGTTAATGTTACCACCATTCCTACAGCTCGTCGCGCCGAGCTCGTCTAGTCTACTTGGATGGAGTGCGGCGTTGCAACGCGAATTCGTCGACGAGGACGCGTTCGAGCTCGTCGCATCGTTCACCCACGCGAACGATTCTGTAATCCCCATCGCGCGAGCTTAGATCGACTATGGTACTCCCAGAACGCGCGGTGGGAATGCGTCCTCCGTCGATGACGACGTCGCATTTTGACCACAACTCTTGGAATTCTTCCACTGCCGTTGTGCTCGTCTCGCCCGACTTGTTGGCGCTCGTAAGCGCTATAGCTCCACCGTGCGCCCGGCACAGCGACCGCACGAACTCACTCGCGGGCACTCGAACGCCGATGAGTTCCACCCCCGGGTTCAATTCCGGCGCCACCCCCGTGGTCGCACGCGACTGTCGCCGTCGCAACAGCACCGTCGTCGGTCCCGGCAGCAGACGCGCTAGCAGCCCCTCAGCCAGGTGTTCGCACTCCCCGTACGCCCCAACATCCTCTGCATCCGCCACCGCGATCGCCAGCGGCACGTCTGCAGCTCTTCCTTTAATCTCATACAGCGCGTTTACCCCTCTCGCGCTCTTTGCGCACGCGGCAAAGCCATAAATGGTATCCGTCGGCACGGCGCACACGCCCCCATCTGCCAACGCCCTCGCGCACCGCGTCAACGCCGACGAGTCATCAACGCGCACTACGACGTTCTTCGTTTTATCGGTACGTTCAAACCGCCCGTCGTTGACATCGTCGTCGTCTGCAGTTACCGCCCCGAACACCCTCTTCGTCGTCGTCGTCGCTCGTCGTCGTCCTCGTTCACGACGTCTGACCACCGCGCCGTCACCACTACTCAATCCCAAGAGCGACGTTCGCCTCGCGTCGTCCCTACATCCGGACCACCCTCGACGCGTCGACGTCGATGTTGTCGCACACGTCGTCCGCATCGATACCGACGCCCGTCGCATCGCCGTCGCGCACCGCATGGCGTCGACGACTGAGGCGTGATGGACTGCATGAAAAAGTGCACCAAAGTGTCACTGTTTACACTGTATACGCATACAGAGGGGTTCTAACCACTTCGAGACTCGATCGACGGCTCTTGTCGGCATTTACGTGCCGCACGAACCGACGGTAACGAAGACGCGCGACGACGAAAACGACGCGCGCGCGATACGAGCGCACGAAACGAAATAATGTTCACCAATCTCGCGAGTAAGCTTGGCGGGACCTCGTCGCGAACGGCGTCGGAATCGTCAAAGAAGAATCAAAAAACAAGCGGCGCGTCTAGTCAGCAAGGCACGGATGCGACGACGCATCGACCGACGACGTTTGCGGACCGATGGATGATGTCGTGGACGGAGGAAGACGTGACGTTTCTCGGGGAAGACCCGTACGGAGATTGCGCGGGGAATATCTTTGCGCAGGCGGCGGTGGAGAGCAGAAGAAGGACGTCGATGGAGAGCTCGAGGAGCTCGGTGGATGAAGGGGAGCGAAGGTTGAGCGAAAACGCCGCCATGAATCGGACGCCGAGAGCGTCGGCGAACGCGAACGCGGAGGAAAAGGCGAGGGCGTTTTTTGGAATTGGACCGATTTGAGCGTTTTTGTTCGGGTTTCTGTCTTTTTGATTTTGTTTTCAAACGAACAAACGAACGAGTGCAGAGCTGAAGTTTACTTGCTCCGAAAACGATGCCGACGAGGCTGAAGAGACTCCGTCGCGTGTTGTTGTAAATGTAAAAATAAAGCAAGACTGTGTATATGTACGAACCAACGGACTGTTTTACTACGAGAAGGAATAGCTACGCGCGAGATGAAGGAATTAGGTGTAGACGACGCCCGTTTTGCTTTCCATCAACGCCCAGAGTCTCGCTTGCTCGGCGTCGCCCGGTTGACTCCGACGCGGTTGCGGGGAGGCACCTATGAAATAATACCCGTTTCTCTCGCGCGAGTTTCGCTCAATATCTCGTACCATAATGTCAAACTGATCGTTCGCCTCGTACGTTTCAATACCGCAGCGCCCCCAACCGGCGAGAAGCATCTTTGTATTAACTGTCCCAGGATCGCACGAAAACACGTTCAAGTTGCGCTCGTGATTTGCAGTCCCGTCGAGAACCCGTCCATCGACAAGTCGATCGAATAGTTCATACGAAAACGCCTTCATGCACGCTTTCGATAGCGAATACGACCCGTGGGAGCTAAATCGTTTCTCTGCTGCTATGTTGTCGAAATCTATACGAGGAGCCGCAGAAATCGAAGCGACGTTCAACACGCTCGATTTTACCCCGGTCCGCTCCGCCGTCTCCACCAGCGTCGGTAATAACGCTTCTGTGAGTACGTACGGCGCCAATACATTCACCGCAAAAGTCATCTCATGTCCGTCGTCCGACATTTGCTGTCCCTCCATGTACACGCCGGCGTTGTTGAACAACATCGACAAATCCTTCCCTCGGAAATCCCTCTCCACCTCCTGTGCCAACGCCCGACACTCGGCGAGGGATTTAAAATCTCGCACGTAACCGTACACACGCGCGCCGTCGACCGCGTGCGATTCCACAGAGGTCATCGCGCGTTCCAGTCGTCCAGAGTCTCTTCCGTGCAAGATGACAGAGTGCCCAGCCGCGACGAGACGACGCGCCGTGTGTAATCCGATCCCATCCGTCGATCCCGTGACGAGGGCCGTCATTGTGGTGGTGGCCATACCGCGCGCGTCTTCTGTTCTCGCGTCGGCGCTCGCGACGAGCGCCGGTGTATGCGGTAGTTGACTAGTGGCCGCGTCACTCGGTGACGCGAAACGCTTCACGAAAAGACATGTCGTCCACGACCCGACGCGTGGAAACCATCGCGCGACACCTACGTACGGTTACCCCGTCCATCAACGACGCCTACATCGCAGATTTACTCGCCGCGCGGTCGGAAATCGCTTCGTTTCTCGATGAAAGTAGCGCTAATCCGATCCTAGTGCGACTCGCGTGGCACGACGCGGGGACGCACGACGCGACGTCGAACGAAGCGTGGCCTCGGCGCGGGGGTGCGAATGGAAGCATTCGATTCGACGTAGAGCTCGCGCACGGCGCCAATGCGGGGTTGGCCAAGGCGGTGAACTACTTGAAACCAATCAAGGAAAAGTACCCGGCGTTGAGTTGGGCTGATGTGATACAACTGGGCGGAGCGACGGCGATCGAACACGCCGGTGGACCGAAGATTCCGATGAGGTATGGACGCGTCGACGTCGTGGTGGATGGTGAGTGTCCGAGGGAAGGGAATTTGCCGGATGCGGAGGCGCCGTTCGGGGATGGGGCGAAGGACGCCGCGACGCACTTGAGAAACGTCTTTGGACGCATGGGTTTCAATGATAGAGAAATCGTCGCGTTGTCGGGCGCGCATACGATTGGAAGGGCGTTTAAAGAGCGGAGTGGGACGACGGAGTTTGGATACGGGGCAAAGAATGGGACGAAGTTTACGGGATGCCCGTTTATGAACGCCAAGGGTGACGGCACACAAGGAAACATCGGCATGCCTGGTGGGGCGTCGTGGACGAGAAACTGGCTTAAATTCGACAACTCGTACTTTAATCGGGAACGAGAGACGGATGAAAAGGATTTGATCTGGTTGAGCACGGACCGTGCGTTGCACACCGACCCAGGTTTTGCGCCGCACTTCATGCGATACGCTACGGATCAGAATGCCTTCTTTTACGATTTCGCCGCCGCGTTCGCCAAACTTTCCGAGTGCGGCTCAAAGTTTAGCGACGGCGTCGGCGTCTTTCTTCCAGCCTAGCATTGCAATCAGTCAATCGTATTCTCGTTATTCTTTGCTTATTACAAATCTACTTTTTTTTCGCTCACCGTGTCGGCTTAGGATTTCTCTACTAACTAAGAAAAAATCTCTTCACCAGTCCGTTTTTCGCGAAGAGAGCGCTCACTTTCGACACTCAAAGTTGCAGGATGAACTTCCAAATACCCGTGTCCGGGTTGTACTCCACGAGTTCGGCGCCCGCCTTTTCCGTTTGCTTAACAATCTTATCGCGGTACTTGTGCTTGGCGGCATCGCCCGATTTCTTGGGTAAAATACCGTACAAAGTCACCTCAGCGCGCTTCTTCAAACCTTCGCCTTCGGCAGGCGGTTCGATGTCTTGATCCTCGGGGTAGAGGCAGAGACAGGCTTGCTCGAAGGAAACGATCTTATCCAGATCGAGCCCTCTCACGTCGACAGGTTCGAGCCACTTGACGCGACCGAACGTTTCATTGGACACGGTAAAGTTATCGAGCGCCGCGAGGGCGTCGTCGCCGTTGCGTTCAAACATGCGCTCCATTTGTTCAATCGAAGGACTCATGCTGTACCCGGCGCCGTTGAGCTTCGGAAGAATGGCGTTGCGGGGTTCGCTCGTCGTCTTCGCCGGCGTGTTCTCCTTATCGTCCGCAAAGTGCACTTGACGACGCGCCGGGCTTCTCTCCGATCGCGCGGGCGATACGGCGAGCGTCACAGACGGAGCGGGAGACGCCGCAGCGCCCTCGGGTCGAATGAAGAGCGTGCGTGGGTTCTCGCGAGGCTTGAACAACCATCCCGCGCTCGAAGGCGTGGCGACGGAAACGGCGCTTCCCGGGCGAGATGTCGACCCGGGAGTGGCAGCTAAGGGCGTGCCCGCGCCACCAGTAGCCGGAGACAGAACAGAGGCACCGCCGCGAGGCTTGGCGTCTCTGCTCAAACCGCCTCGGCTCGTCAACCACGGAGAACGCGGCGTGAGCGAACGAACGGGGAACGCAGTCGCAGCGGCACCAGCTGCTGGACTTTGAATCTTACCGAGCAGTGATTGCTTGGGAGGGCCCGCATCGGCAGCGACGAGAGCGAGCTGCGGCATTTGCAATGGAGAACCGTACGGCGTCATCGCCGTCGGTGCGCCGCCCAAAGGAGCGATCGCGCCCATCGCGGGTTGCGCCGTGCTCAGAGCGCCGCCGCCAAAGAGACTTCCCCCGATACCGGGCGCCGTAGTCGCAGCTGATGCGCCGAATATACTTCCACCAGACGCCGCGGCCGCGGGTGCGCCGAAGAGACCGCCGCCGGGCGCCGAAGCTGGGGCGGACGCTCCAAACAAACCTCCGCCGATGGCAGGGCTGGACGCGGGAGCGCCGAATAAACCACCCGCCGGTTTCGGCGCGCCAAAGAGGCCGCCACCGGCGGCGGCACCCGCCGCCGGTGCCGATGCTCCGAACAGACCACCTCCTGCCGCGGGCGCAGAGGCACCAAAGAGACCACCGGCCGGTGCGGACGCTGCGGTAGAGGCGCCGAATAAGCCCCCGCCGATGGAGGGCGTGGTGCCGCCGAGCGGGGTGGACGTCGACGCGCCAAAACCTCCGAAGGCGGGCGTCGCCGCAGCTGTAGTCGCCGGAGAGGCGCCAAACAATCCACCTCCCGTCGTTGCGGGAGTGGAAGCGGTGCCAAACAAGCCTCCACTGGCGGCGCCGAACGCTGGCGTGGACGCTCCTGGTGTCGGCGCGGGTGCACCAAAGAGACCACCGCCCGCAGCCGGAGTCGTGGGTGCAGCTCCAAACAACCCGCCCGCAGGCTTTGGTGCTGTACCAAAGAGACCTCCCGACGCGGGCGCAGATGCCGCTGCACCGAAAGCGGGCGTCGCCGGGGCGGAAGAACCAAACAATCCACCGCCGGTGGACGGAGCAGCTCCAAACGCTCCCGGCGTCGTCGGCGCCGCACCGAACGCGGGCGTGGACTGCGCCGCACCGAACGCGCCTGGCGTGGATGCTGGAGCGGCACCAAACGGACTTGCAGCAGGAGCCGCGCCGAACGGACTCGCCGCAGCGGGAGCCGCACCGAACGCGCCCGGAGTCGTAGAGGGCGCCGCACCAAACGGACTCGCCGCAGGTTGCGAACCGCCGAACGCGCCCGGAGTTGGCGCCGCACCGAACGCACTAGTCGCCGGCGCGCTGGCGCCGAACGCACCAGGCGTGCTCGTTGGCGCTCCGAACGCGCTCGGCGTTGCGGACGCACCGAAACCACCCGTCGCCGTCGGACTCGCTCCAAAGGCACCCGGCGTCGACGACGGCGCTCCAAACGCACTCGGCGTTGCCGAAGCGCCAAACCCACCCGTGGCGCCTCCAGAGCTGCCAAACAATCCTCCTCCCGGAGATGAGCTGGTCGGCGCGCCGAACGCACTGGTTGTCGTCGCCCCGCCGCCAAACGGACTCGGCGCCGACGACCCGGCGCCAAACGCCCCACCCGGCGTCGAAGAACCAAACCCACCCGTCGTCGAAGGCGCCCCGAACGCCCCACCCGTGGACGCCCCGGCGCCAAACGCCCCGCCCGTGGATGCCCCGGCGCCAAACGCCCCACCCGTGGACGCCCCCGCACCAAACCCAGTCGTCGCGCTCGGCGCCCCAAACGGACTCGCCGCCGCGCTCGGCGCCCCGAATGCCCCACCGGCGCCCGCACCGCCCCCGAACGGACTCGGCGCCGCGCTTGCACCGCCAGGCATGCCAAATCCACCCGTTGTCGACGGCTGATCCGCGCTATCGTACGCCGCCGCCCGAATCTCTTCCACGCTCTTGCTCAGATTTTCCGGCATGGCTGAGATCGAGTGCACCATGGCGTACGACGTGTTCGGCGCCAACAACTCCTTATCCGTCACCCGAGTCGACCGGTAACCGGCGACTCCGGCTGTCATCGAGCAATTCACCGCCTTGTGCGACGTGGACCCACACTTGGAGCAACAGTGTTTATTCCTGCAATTCGAGCCGAATCTGCAGCTCCCCTTGTTCCAGTACGAACACGCGCCTTGCACCGGCGACGCGCCGCCTTGCGCCGGCGACGCGCCGCCTTGCGTCGCCGCCCCGAACGCTCCACCGGCGCCGCCTCCTCCGAACGCCCCACCGCCTCCTCCGAACGCCCCGCTCGCCCCTCCCCCGAACGCCCCGCTCGCCCCTCCTCCACCGAATCCTCCACCGGGCGTCCCGAACGCCGACGTCCCGCCCACCGCGGTCGCGCCCCCGGGTCCACCGAACGGGCTCGGCGTCGCCACCGCCGGCGGCCGCGTCGCCGACCCGAACCCACCGAATCCTCCGCCGCCTCCGAACGCCATCTCGCACCGGTGTATCGACCGAACGTCCACCACCTTCGTCCGCGCTCTCCCGCGGGCGTGTGTGACGGGATCGATTCGTTCGATTCGATCGCGAACACCGAACGGGACGGACGGACGATGCTCCACCAGATAGATCGATGGGGTTTATACTTTAATATGAACTCACGTGACGTATTACGTACTAGTAAAAGAGGAGATTCGTCCGAAATCCTTCCAAAATCTCCCCCAACAAAGTTCGAGGAGTGAGTAACTCTCATCAGATCTCGTCTTCGCGCGCGCCGTTCGTCCGATCGTCCGATCGTCCGATCGTCCGTTCGTTGGTTCGTTGGTTGGTTCGTTGGTTGGTGCCCCGTTTCGTCGTCGCTGGGGTCCGGGGTCGGGATACGCGCGCGCGAGAGAGCGAGAGCGAGCGAGCGAGACCCTCGCGCGAGGTAAAGGTTTGTTCACGACGCGTCGTCGTCGTCGTCGTCGTCGTCGGATCGACGTCGTCCGTGCGCGCGCACCGTCGAGGAAGGTGCCCTGGTGAAAAAAGCGAGGGAAGCGCGCGGTGCCACGTCAGAGCGGGTGAGTTTGTCGATATGCGAGACCGAGTGGGGAAGTTTTTGTGCGTCGTGCCGCCGAAAACGCTCCGCGTGAACCACGCGGACGGAAGCGCGGCTCGAGTGGGCGGGGAAGATGCGCTGGAGGATGCGCTGAACGCGCTCGAGTTTAAAAAGTCGAGCAGCGCGTTGGACGGAGGCGGGGTGGCGATCGGCGTCGGGCCGGGGATACAGGCGTTCACGGATAACGAGCTCATTGTGAGCTTTGTCGGACACCTGACGAACGTGGATTACCTGGCGTGGCGATTGTTTTCGGACGAAGGGAGACGAGGGGATAGGGCGCCGAGCGCGCTGGAGGCGGCGAGACAGTTGGTCGGAGGGAGGTGTTACGAGGCGGAGCTGGTGTGTCACCTGTACAAGACGTTTGGGACCAAGGCGTTGCCAAAGCTGAGGGGGAAGTTTGCGTTCGTGGTGTTTGATTCGAAATCGGTGCGTGTGTTCGCGGCGAGAGATGTGAGCGGGGATTACGATTTGAAGTTTGCCAAGGATGACGATGGGACGGTGATTGTTTCAAACTTTGACGGGGCGAGCGAGCTCATGCCGAGTAAACGCGGGATGAGCGACGTGCCACCGGGGTGCTACGTTTACGGACATCGCAGCATTTCTCCGAATCGATTCGCCAAGACGCTCGCGGAGAAGAGCAGCGAGCTCGCGGCGGCGGTCGCGGCAGCGGAACGCGCGCTGCGTGGATTGAATGTCAAATCGCGCAGATCAACGAGAGCCTCGCTCGACGAAGAAAGAGAGCGCACGCTCTGCGACGACACCATGCGCGCGCTCGACGATTTAGACGGCGGCCACGAGTTTGAGTCGCACGATAGAGCGATCGAGGTTGAGGAGGGTGAACCTGGTACCGAGGAGGATCACAGACAGGCTGAGGTTGTTGCGATTAAGACGGCGTCGGCGGCGATTAAACGCATCGCGAGCGGCGTCAACATGACGGGTATGGTGCGCATGGATGGCTTCAATGCCCTCGCTGCGGTGGGTCTGCGAGCTTCTGATACCACGGATCCGGCCTCTAAAGACTTCAAATTGGATCGCGTGCCCAGTCGTTCCGGCTTGTTGAGCGAAATGGTCAAGGTGGCATCCTTCGGCAACCTGAAGAATGTCAACACAGGCAGCTTGACAAATCGCGCGCACAACGCTGTTTCTTCGCCGAAGAAGGGTCTCAGCGCGCATAACAGACGCGGAAGCTGGGCCGATATGACTCTGCTCGTCGCGTCGGGCGAGTCGAAACAGGAAAACGAAGGAGACGACGACACATAAATAAAAATTGACGCATTTCTTTGGATTGATGATTTCTGCTACAATGTTGTAAAGGCTCTAAGTGATACAGTATTCTTCATCCGCAATTGACGTGATTGATTCCGTAGAACGACAAACTCCCCGAGTTTGTCACTTCCTCCGTCCCGTGTCGATCGCCATTGACGAGCATCGCGGTGTACGCCTGCGATCCGCAGTCAATCAAGACTGGACCATCCGCCGACTCAGCCTCGAGCATCTTTCCCAGCGGGTGCAAACCGACGTTACCCGCCCCGGTGTACGTTCCAGATTTAACTCTAAATTTATCACGATTCACCATGTAAGAGAACCCGTGATTTTCCGGGATCTTTGCCGATCTACCAAACTTCATAGAACGATACTGCGGAGGAGTTCTCGTGCCGTGTTCAGAGTCTGAGACGCTATAACTCAAACCGTAAGCTCTCGGTTCGCCTAGCGCCGCTTCGATTGCACGCTGAAATGTTAAATACGGCTGATTCGGCGTACCGTCACCGTATGTGTCGGATCCATCCTTTGCGACGTAAATGTCGCAAAAGAAGAATTTTACTTGATCGGATCCAGACTTCACCGTACTCCACGTGCTGCCTCCGTCAACGCTCACCTGAATCGTCTTCTCAAAGCAGGGACGGAAAGTCCCAATAATCTCACCGCCGCTTCTTGGCGCGTGCTTCTTAGTTATGCATCGTACGCGACCGAGGTTATCAAAGCTTGCCTGCAGCGTGTGCGTGACTGAGGTATCCGAGTCGTGCAATTTGCACAGCATGTTACTTGAGGGGAAGAAGCCGCTGCCATACACCGAGATTTCAGTGTTACCAGAGAACGGGCCCCGGGCCGGATAAGTCGTTTCCTCGTGCGTGGTTCTCGCAGAGACGACGTTCGGTTTACCACCGTAAACGCGAATCAACCATCGGTCGCCGAGTTGATGATGCGATCCCGTCGACGTGAAACGAATGGACAGGTCGCTTCCGAGCGCCCCAGAAGCGGCATTGCCGGCTGGATCCGTGATGCTCCCTCCGGCCAATCCCACTGGAATAGCGCGCCCAGTTTCTACCCACGGCACGTCGGAGCCGACACTCGAATGAAATCTCCAGCGGAATGTCTCAGTAAGGTTTGTAGCATCATCAATCACGACTTCGTACCATCCAAGGCCGTCACCGCCGTAAGTACCCTGAACTATGAGATCGTTCGCAACACCGCTCCCGCTCCCGCTCTCCGCAGCTTCTATGTCGTAAGCCGTCTTTGCCGCGGCGTAGCTCGCTGCAGCAACCACGTCTTTTGCGCCGGAATCTCCGTAAATCGTACTCACCGTGTTCGTCGTCAAATTCAACGCAAGAGGCACGCCGTCAATGTAAGTGGTTCCGGAAGCCTCATAGTAAATTGGCACATCTTCGAACGAAGAATTGTCAAAGTAAGTGAACGTCGACCCATCACCAGCATCGACAGGAGGTGCGCCATCCGCCCCACCTTGACCGCTGTGATACGTGACACCGTCGTTGGAAACAAAAATTGTCACCTGTTTGCCTCCATGCGCCGTATCGTCATCTTGACCACTTATCCAAGCAGGTGCCACGCACCGAATGAGAGAATACGAAATCCATTCCGCTTTTACCGTGTTCGCCTCGGCTGCAGCCGTCTGAAACGTAGTAGAATCCGTCGAATTGATGACGGTGATCATTCCGCCCATGAACGCGTCGCTAGTACTGTGATAGAAAATGAAATCAGGCGTGTTCGCATCTGGCGTGAACGGCACCGATCCAGTGGAGATGGGTGACGTCAACGCATTTCCAGACGAACGACTGCTCGACCACATCGCAGGTTCGACTGTGGATAGATAAAACGCGTGGTTTCCGAGGCTGCTCGCCGTAAACGTGTACGTGGTATCACGCTGCAAGATGAACGCAGCCCCTTGCCCGTTCACTCGCGAACTGGCGATGCTAAAGCCGTCATCTGCGCCACGACCGAACCAGGGATGCGCGTTCGTCTTCGTCACAGCTGAAACCGTGAAAGCGACAGCGGTAGATTGATCCGACGGATTGCCAAAACGGCATCGAAGGTGCACTCCTGGAAGAAAGTTATCATCCGTCATCCTATTGTTGTAATTGTGCGACGGATTGCTAATCTCCACGACCACTCCTCCGTCCACATGACCCGTGGCGTTTCGAATAACCCAGTCTCCGCTCGGGTCGCTGTCCTTGTAGGTGAAGTACAGGAACGTGCCGTCGTCATCCGTATTCAACGGCGTCGTGCTATATCCTATGCCGTTGTTCGCCACGGTGATGTGCACGTTTGCCGCCTTCTTCCGCGGAGGCGTCACGACTGTGATGGATCCAAAATCCACGTACGTTGCCTTGACGATATCAACCTCTGGGGCGACGCTCGGGGTGGACGGGTCGTAGTAAGCAAAGCGCACGGACAGTGCAGAGTTTCTTTGGAAACCACCGCCGGTGATCGTCACCGTGGTCCCTCCGACGACGTGGCCCTTGTCTGGGGTGATACTATGGAGGTACGGCGGCGGCACGTACGACGGAAGCCGTTGCGCGTGTGCCAGAACGCCCTGGGAGAGCGAGAAGAACGCCGCGGCCCAACTTACCGTTGCCGCCGCAGCGAGAAACGCAACGCGCGCGCCCACAGCGCGTCCGGAATCGCGGCGAGACATTCGCGCGAGCGCGGTAATAACACCACGTCGGTGTTCTTGGCCGCGCGAGCGCTCTCTGTGAGGCGTCGCGGTCTGGCGCGTCACGCGTCTCGGTGTTGATTACTTTTTACTCGTCCACTGCGGACGCGCTCGCCGCGAGCGTCCCAAAAACGAACGCGTGGAAGAGGTGCGACGTTATCGAGTTGTGAGTGCGTAGACAATAACAACATACTATTTTGTGTTAGGGGAGAATTGATGTTCTTTGAACCTATTTCGTCGGCGTGACGCTTTGTCGAAGCACCTTGAGCGGAGAGGTGAGCACGTGGCCGTCTTCACTGTACGCGGTACTCTTGCGAACCGCGATGGCTTCGTCCGAGTTGTACTCGGCGAGCTGTTCGCTGGCGGCTAAGATGAGACCCATAAAGAGCGGAGACGGACGTCCCGGACGGGATTTGTACTCCGGGTGATATTGGCAACCAACCATGAATGGATGGCCGGCGACTTCACAAATTTCCATGCGCGTTTGCGTGTCATCCTTACCGACGAAGACGCAGCCAGCCTCTTCGAGCTTCGGAACCATGTCCGGGTTGACTTCGTATCTGTGACGGTGGCGCTCATCGACGTGGTCAACCTTGCCGTACAATCGAGACGAGATACACTCTTGAGTTTGGAAAATCGTGCGACGGCTACCGAGTCGCATCGTACCGCCCATGTGGGTCTTGCTTCCCTCTGGCATAAAGATGACAGCCGGGTGCGGGGTGTTCGGCTCCATCTCGGTCGAGTGCGCGCCCGCCAAACCAAGAACGTTCCGCGCGTACTCGATAACCAAGCACTGCATGCCGAGACAAATGCCGAGGTACGGGGTTTTCGTTTCTCGGGCGTACTTCGCCGCGAGCATCTTACCCTCAGTGCCTCTTCCACCAAATCCACCCGGAACGAGAATACCTTGCGCCTTCTTCACGTTTGCCCACGCTTCTTCGTACTTGGTGGCATCTTCGTTCTTCGTTTGTTCCTCGAGATCGCTCGCCTCGACCCAGAGCAAGTCGAGCTTGCGATCGCACGCGATGGAGCTGTGAAGCAACGCCTTTGTGACGGACAAGTACGAGTCGCCCAAGCCCGTGTACTTACCGACGAGCGCAATCGTAACTGGCGTCGTGACATTGTCCCACTTCTTCGCGCGGTACGCCCACTCTTGCATATCCGGCGTGCGGTAGGACATTTGGAACTGCTTGTAAATGTTTCTCAGCATGTCTTGCTCGAGCATCACGAGCGGCACGTGCCAAATGTTTGAAACGTCGCACAAGTTGATGATGCACTTTGGATCGACGTGGCAGAAGAGCGCGAGCTTATCCATGACGGCCTGTTCGAGCGGATTCTTCGATCTACACGCGAGCATGTGCGGAGACAAACCGGCGGAGCGAAGCGCTTGAATCGAGTGCTGCGTCGGCTTGGTCTTTTGTTCGCCCACGGCGCCGACGACGGGCACGAGCGACACGTGAATCAAGCAAAAGTTCGAGGTACCGACCCGAAACTGAAACTGTCTCAACGCCTCGATGAAAGGCATCGACTCGATATCACCCACGGTACCTCCGAGCTCGATCACGCACACTTCCGGTACCTTGTCGGAACCGTCCACCGGCACGTGCGCCACGCGTTCGATCCAGTCTTGAATCTCGTCGGTAATGTGCGGCACAACCTGCACCGTTTTCCCCAGATATTTACCCTCGCGCTCCTTGTTAATAACGCTCTGTCACGCGTTCGTCGTCCCCGTTCTCACCGTCAGTCATCCAACTCGCGCGCGCTTTCCTTTCGATCGTTCGATTCGTTCCCAAACGCGAAAAAACCCGCGCGCGCGACGGCTCGCGCGCCTCGCCCGACATCGTCTCGTCTCGTCTCGCCGATTTTCCACGCACCTGATACACCTTCCCCGTCGTGATGTTGTGATCTCTCGTCAGCGACACGTCCACGAACCGCTCGTAGTTCCCAAGGTCCAGATCGCTCTCCCCGCCGTCGTCCAGCACGTACGTCTCCCCGTGTTCGAACGGCGACATCGTCCCGGCGTCGATGTTGATGTACGGGTCGATCTTCACGCTCGTCACCCGCAACCCGGAGGCTTTGAGCAAGACCCCGACCGAGGACGCGGTGACGCCCTTGCCCAGCCCCGAGACGACGCCTCCGGAGACGACGACGTACTTCATGACGACAGACGACAGACGACGGCGTTTGACTGATCGATTCAAATCCGTCCGCGAAAACCGTCCCGCGCCGCTCTGTCGCTCGGACAGACGGACTCGGACAGACGGACTCGGACACTCGGACAGACAAACGGACAGAGGGTTTCTTTTTTTTTGTTGAGTCACACACCCCGAAACGCACACGGACGATCGCGCGACGCGGATTTAGGCGCACCGCCGTCGTGACTAATAAGTGCTACTCGGTACCTACTAAGTAGTACTACCTAGTGGTTTTGATATCAATGTACGAGAGGCACGCCCGGGGCGTCGTGGTACGAAACGAACGAGGGTGATGCATGCATGATGCGTGTGTGAACAAACAGACAGACAGACAGACAGACATACATACAACGACGGGTCGTGAACAGTGACTTTCACACACCGAAAGAGGAAGAGGACGAGGACGAGGAAGAGGAAGGGTCGTCGTCGTTGTACGTCGAGGACGAGGACGAGGACGATGACGACGGGTGGCGACACAGACGGACGACGACGACGCGGTCGAGGGAGGGAACGGATGGAACTCCTAAACCGAACGTCTTCGTCTTCGAACCAGTCGTCGCCTTCAAACCCGTTCGTCACCCAGGACGGGAAAGAGCGGGCGGCGACGACGACGACGCGGATGGCGCACCGGTTCGGTGTCGAGACGGCAGAGGGGAACCGACGCGAGACGAGCGATGGTGATGATGGCGACGACGACGACGACGACGCGACGCTGACGACGACGGAGGAGGAGGAGGAGGAAAACGACGACGACGACGTCAAGGATGACGCGGCGTATTTCGTGCTGAGGGCGGAACGGCGACGAAAAGGGAACGCGATGACGACGGGAAGCGTTCGCGACAAACGCGCGGGCGACGGCGAGGAAAAGATTACTGGTGGTCGAGCGGAACGACGAGGGAAAGAGGAAGACGACGCCGCGGGGTCGCCGGCGCCGGAGGAGAATCAGTCGACGCAGGGGCGAACGAGCGTGGATGATTTGGGTGAGGGGTTAGGGGCGTTTACGCTCGGACGGTCGACGACTTTGTCGTCTCCGGGGACGCGGCGGGCGGGCGGCGGACGCGGCGGGCGACGAGCGGCGGGCGGCGGACGGTTGGGTTCGTGGAGCGCGTTCGCGGCGAAATTGGACGACGAAGAAAAAAGAGGAGCGGCGATGGAGGCGGAGACGACAAAGTCATCGAGGTCTGCGAGTGGCAAGTCGAGTCCGACGTTTGAGTTTAGCGCCATGCCGGGGAAGAGCGCGGGCGTCCAAAGGAATGTCAACAACGCCCGGCCGAGAAGCGCGAGCATGCAGCACGTGAGCGAGGCGGCGACCAACGCGAAGCGGGAGACGATGACGCCGTCGTCGGCGGGTACGAATGAAGCACCGGTGCGAGCGACTGTAAGTGAACCGGCGACGAGCGCGGCGGAGGATGCGTCGTCGCCGGAACCCATGGTGGTGGACTCGCCGAACGGATCCGACGCGAGTTCGGCGTATGGCTCGACGCCGCCGCCGAACGGCGGTTTTAGCATGGGCGCGGGAGGAGGATCGACGGGTGGGTCAAAGAAGTCGACGTCGTTTAGGAACCGGGCGAGCTCGCTTCGCGTGGAAACTCCGACGACAAACACGTCCATGGAGACTCCGGGATCTATGCGGAGCGATAGTAGCACGTTTGGAGGAGCGTCGCCCGCTTCGCCAGTTTTCGCTTCGCCGACGCCGAAAAAGTTTGAGTTTGCGGCGCCGCCGCCGTCGAAGCCGTCGCCAAGAAAATCGTCCCCGAACGGTGGATCCGCAGATAAGCCGCCGAAATCGCCGGGGCTGTTTAATATGGGATTGGAGGAGAAGACTCTGAGCGCTTCGACAAAGAGTCGTAGTTTCAAGTACGCGCAACGCGCTGGCAGGGAGAAACGTTCAGTGGAAAGTCCGACCGCGGCGCAGGTGGACGTGAGTCAACTTTCCCGATCGGCGGCGAAAATCTCCATTCAAGAATACAACGCCGAGGAGACGGAACGGCTGAGACAACAGGGGAACGCCCTTTATCGCGAGCAAAAGTACGCCAAAGCGGATGACATGTATACTATGGCGATTCTCGCCCTCGCAACGGCGCCTCGGACGGATTTCACCGTCAGGAAAGAGGATGCGAATCCATTCGGTGCCGAGTTTTCCACTTTCGTCGGTCGCGAGGCGGCGGTGTTGCTCACGAACAGGGCAGCCGCACGCATGATGATTCCGAGCGAGGTGAAGCCGGAAGAGATGACGCTCGCGTTGGAGAAGGAAATGTTGCTCCGAGCGCTGATGGATTGTGAACACGCGATTCACGCGGATGCAACGTATCCACGTGCTTTTGTCCGAGCGGCGGGGTGCCACATTAAGATGGCGGCGTTCGAAGATGCGTTGGCTCTGTTGGAGAGTGGTAACGTCCCGGAGGATGCGGAGATTGAAAAAGCGACGGTGGAAGCCAAGGCGATGCTCGAGCACCTCAATAAAATTGACATGGGCTTGACAAAGCTCCGAGACTTCGACGCCGGTTTGCCGAGAATGGGTAGCGACGAACTTGCGCATCCGCTGGATGAAGTACGAGAGAGTCTCGTGCAGAGTGTCGCGGCGCTTTCGGCGTATCCAGCCATCTACGCGAGCAGGCACGCGAAGACTTTTATTGAGACCAAGGCGCTTTTGCTCAACGCATGCGGAGCTTACCACGAGGCGTGTACTTTCATCACTGAAATTGAAAAGTACGGCATGAAGGATGAAAGTTGGGTGCCAAAGTATACATTCACCGCGTTTTTCGGCAAGGGTGACCTACGCGCGGCGATCGAGTATGCAGACCAGGCGACGGGACACGATTTGGACCCAGAGTTGGTTTCGATGGCCAAGACGATGATGAAGGGAAAAGATGAAGGGAACGCGCTTTTCAACGCCAAGAAATACGCTGATGCCGTCAAAGCGTACACGATTGCATTTGAGGCTGGTACGGCGCCGATCGCGGCGGCGTACTGTTCCGTCATCTTGGGTAATCGCGCTGCCGCTTATCAAGGCTTGAATGAGACATTGAGCGCGTTGGCCGATTGCGGGCGAGCGCTGAGCTTCAATCCGTGGAACATAAAGGCGCTCAGTAGACGCTCATCGATTCACGAATCCATTCGATGCTGGAACGAGGCAGTGAACGATTTGAAGGCGTACATTCAGATCGCAGGGCGCGCCAACTACGACTTGTTTTCTTCCACTCAGGAGCGCAGAAACGCCTTGGCATTGGCGACGGAGCGCCTTCGCACCGTAGAGCCAAGGACTCAGGCACAAGCGCATTCGCAAGTTGATATGTATCAAATACTCGGCTTGAGTAAGTTACGCTTTCAAGCGACCGCAGCGGATATCAAAAAGGCGTACCGAGCGTTGGCGCTCAAGTTTCACCCCGACAAATCCAACCGAAACATGCACGCTTGGGTACCCGCGCAAGCGCTTCACGACGACGCAGACCGTTTGTTTAAGCTTCTCGGCGAAACCAATGCACAGCTCGGGGACCCAGCCCTTCGACGTGTCTTCGACGAGACGGAGCGCATCCGAGACGCTTCACAACAGAGACGCACGTTTACTCGATCGAGTACGTGGTCAGCGTCCAGCGCGAGAGATTTCCAGTACGGCCAAGACATGCCTTGGACATCCGCCCCGCGTCGCAAGCCCCGCGTCAACCGCGAAAAGACGGGCAACAATTACTATTGGGACTAATAGTCCTCACTCGACCCGCATAGAACCGCATTGACTAGTTTGAATGTCGTCGTCATTAGGGTGACATTGTTGTATAACACACACACACACACACACACACGCACACACACACAGCACCTCCCACCACCCACCTACGCTACCTCACTGTGCGACGACCGAAGACGCCCCGACCTAGCGCGCAGTCGATCGAGAACATCGATAGCCCTCACTCTCCTTCGTTTCGGTGCCCGACAATCGACGATGAGCACGGCCAAGTACTCGGGCATCGCCGTCGCCGCCGCGAACCGAGCGGCGCTCGCGCGTCAGGAAGCCGAGGCTGAGCGCGCGAGCTCGGTTCGTCAAGTGGACGCAAAAGAGATGGCGCTGCTCCAGCACCTTCGGAAAACAATGACGGCGGAATCCATCCTCGGCGCTGGAGAAAAGTCGTCGGCTACGACGACGAAAACGGGTGACGAAGAGCGACGGGTGCACGAAGCGGCGGCGAGCGGACGAACAGAGACCGACGCGACGCGTTCTCCTCGCGTAGGACTGAGCGGTGATGGAGTCGACGACGACGGAGAAAAAGAAGAAGAAGCCAGAATTCCACCTCGTGAAAAGCGTCACATGAGCAAAGCTGAGCGTAAACGTCTCAAACGTAACCGCTCGCGCGGTGTCGAAGAAGCGCCGCCAAACAAAAAGCGTTCATCAATTGTCGATCAAACCGACGAGCAAACCGAAAAGAACGGGGAGAGGAGGGCGAAAAAAATGAAAAAGGCGAAAAAGGAAAAGAAGAAATCGTCGACTTTAGGTCCCGTAGCGCGTCCTCGCGCGTAAGCGAGGCTTGCAGTTTGTATTTGAGTTAGTTGTACACCCATCACATACCATATGTACATACAGTATAAAGAAACCTACCCACCACGCGGAACGCGAAATCGAACTCTCAAGTCGTAGTCTCCAGCAGTCGTTCATCTTGCGCGGCACAAAACCGCACGTCATGAAGGCGTTCACGGAAAAGAAGGAACAGTTTGATGCGTGGCTGAAGACTCAATCCGACCCGGTACGTGCCGCGCGAACGCAACGATGGACAATGGATGAAGACGACGAAGCGGATGGTTTGAAGCGCGGCTTGAAACGATCGGACAACCTAGGACAGGGTGTACGCGACTGGACGTTTTGACGTCGGGGGAGATCGGGGGAGATGGAGGAAACGAGTGAAAACGGCGGGTAAATGAGTCGTGACGCGAAGACTGACGAGCGAGAATGGTGTGTGATGACGTGAAATAGGTTGAGGTAGGGGTCACTGCCGCGGGTGGCGCGCTTCAGGGTTCGGTGCTCGGTTACGGCTTGGGCATGATGAACAAGTCCCTCGAAGCGCAAGCGGCGAACATGCCAAACAAACCGCCGACGATGGCGCAAGGTTCGTTCAGTGGCCCACCGAGAGTGCTCGCGTTGAACTTGGCCGTATTTTCGGCGGTTCAAGGTGGTTTGACGCTCGCTATTAAAAAAGCGCGCGGAGGCGTCGAGGACATTCAAGGCTCTATGATGGCCATGTTTGGGGCTGGTAGCGCGTTGAGTCTTGTCGGTGCTGCGACTGGTTCGCCAACAGGTGCCATGGGAGGTGAAGCGCCGAAAGATGCGGTCGGAGTCATGACGGATGCGGTGAGAACTGGTGCTCTTTTTGCGCTCTTGAACGGGGCGTTTATGAAGGTTGGGCAAGCGTTTAGTGGTAAGGATTCTTCGCAAGACTACCTTTACGCGCATGCGAGTAACATGCTGACGACTTTGGGTCTCGAAAAGTACGAGAAGAACTTCAGAAAGGGTTTGTTGACGGATGATACACTTTTGTTGCTCAACGACAGCGCTCTTCAAGAGGTGAGAATCCCACCTGGGCCGAGACTGAAGATCTTGAACTACGTGGACGCTACGCGCGCCCAAATGGCTCAAGCCTACCAGAACCGCCCAATGTCTCTCGCCGTTCCGGAGCAGGACGAACCTAAAGCTTAATTTCCCTATCCAAGTAATCCGAGTTAGTAGAATCAGTAGTTTTGAAATGACGACGGCAGACACGTTAAATCATCGAAGAAGAGAGCACGATTTCGTTGCAGTATTTGTATGACTTCATCATTATAAGACAAAACTTTGAACCGTAGTAAACGAAAGAGTCCTAACTAGACTTTCTCTTGTTCTTGGACATGGCCAAGGTCATCGAGGCCTCAGTCACTCTGCCGACGTGAGACGGCGTGGAGTAATGGACGGCATCGACAGACACTCCACTGTAAGCGCGGCGGCCATTCTTAGCGTTCGAGCGCGCTTCAGTCAACTCACGTTCACGTTGCGACTCGCGTTCAGCCTCAGCACGGACAAGTCCGGATCTGAGCGCCTCATAAAAGCAGAAGAAGATGGCAGAGTTGATTCCATTGGAGATGGCGCGCGGGCGCACTCCAGTGAAGAAGGTGCGCACACGACCCATGCCTGCGGGAGAATCTTGCCATACTCCACGGATCGCCCCACCAAAGCTGGGTCGAGATGACGCAGCGCACATCATTCGCGTCTTGACAACATCCAAGGGCGTGGTAGCAGCGGCAGCGACAGACCCCGCGATGAGACCCATCGCGATGTCTGCACCAGTGCTACTTTCGTCCTTGCTCTTCTTCGTGAATGAGCGATGCATCGTTCGAAGAGTCTCATACGCTGCAAACTTGACAGCCATGTCAGGCACGTCTTCAAGGAGCGTTGGGATGTAGCCGGTGAACAGACCTCGCGGACCGGCAGCAGCAGTAATTCTGCGACCAGCGGCGATGACGTTGGGGTAAACACCAGCTTGAACTGAGCGAATGCACACTGCCGCTGGGACCTTGACGATGGACGAGCCGAGGGCACCGATGCCACCAGCAACGAATGCAATGGTAGACACCGGCATATCTGACTTCTCCTGTAAGAGCTTCTTGGCGGTGCCGTAGAAAGCAAAGTATGCGCCGATGGCGACACCCGCTCCAGTGGCAGCTCCGAAGCAGCCCTTGTACAGAAGAGCCAATTCCGCAGTCATCTTCGTCGCCCCAGCCTTCGCTGCAGAGGCGAAGGAGCGTTTGCCTAAGCTAACCGCTCCGCTTGAGACGGCACCAAGGCCGACACCATACTTTCCACCGCTAGGCGGGGGCGTCGCTGGCGTCACACCCTTCAAAGCGGCTTGCATGCGCACCTTCACTGTGTCCAAGGGATGAATCGTACTTTGACTCGCCGCTCGAGCCAATCCACCAGCGATAATGTCCTTTACGGGGACAAAACGCCCGATATCCTTGAGGACACCCGTTTGCGCGGCGGTTGCCAACGAAACCTCGACGTACTCCTCACCATGACGTCGGGGTCGTGTCAACCGCCCTCGGCGGCTGAGCACCGTCTGCGCGGAAATTTCCTTCTTACCCATCTCAAGTGTTATTTTGATATTCGTTTCTTGGTTGTTCTTGTCGTCTAGTAAAATCGAAGTCACTATAGACTAAGCGGAAGCAATAGCAGTACACAAAGAATACACTCTAAAAAGAGATTTCTTTGTATGCCGCCGCTTTGGACGCTCCTCGCTCACACGACTCACCAGTTAGAAACTGTTCGTCTAAATGCCTTAGACGAGCCTGTATCGACTGTCCCCCCTGCTGCGCTACGCTAGGTAGAAGCGCTGAAGAGACAACTGATAAGGCTTTCTGTTGCCAAGAACTTTCTTGTCGCCACGCAAGCGCTAGACTTCGCAAGTCTATCGCAGGTATGGGTACGCGTACGCTCGCTCCGTACGCACTCGACAAGTTCACCTGCGTCGGCCAACAATCGCACCATCGGGCGCGCGCATGTAGGGTCAGTGTCTAGGACGACTCGACTTCGAGCTCCCACGAGCGTAGAGCTCACTTGAAAACGCCTAAACGTAGAGAAAAACGCCGAAAATGTCACCAATGAGGAAGTCAACACGTGGCGGCGTTTGACCATATGAAAAAACAGTCGCAAGAAGACCCCGCGAAGCAACGCACCGTCTCGCGCGTGTAATACGCTCGCGCCGCGTCGTTCCAAGCGCCCGAAGTTCTGCCGGGAACCAATACGACGGACCAGAGTAAAACCTACAATCGTTCCCGCGCGTTTGCCGTCAGTACATCACCCTTGACAGCGCCGAAACCCGTCGCATCGTATGAATAATCAAATCAAACTCTCGCGCAAACGGGCGGCACCACATCGTCATCCGAGTCTTCCCGCGCGACACGTACCTCTAGCGCGCAGATGAACAAGATTGAATAAAACACTCGAATCGGGGAAGAAAGAAATCCGCCGACGACACTCGAACCACCGGATCTGTTACTCGCTCGCAACTTCTGGCTTAACGACGGCATCGCATCACCGAACGCATCGGTCGCCTCCGTGTGGGCGCGCGCTCGAACGATCGATTCGTTTATTTCTTCTCTTCTCCCACTCGTAGCGCGTTCGATCGGGACGTTTCGACCGCGGGACTTTGTTTCACAAAAGTTCCGTGTTCGTTTCGTGCGTCAAACTCTCTTCGATGCACGTCGCGTGGGGCCGCGCGTCGAAGGATGGCGCGGGTGCCGCAGCCGCGAGTCGCACCGCCGCGACGCACCTCTGCGCTGGCAATGCTAATTTTGAACCGATAAGCGCGTGGCGTGTTCGTTCTCGTACTTTGTCTTTTTTAAAACTATGTATATTTTATTCAGCGATGTGGAGCGCTACAGTATGGGCCGTGGAAAGGGGAACTCGTTTCGCGCTCGCGGTTGAAGCGCGACCGGCGCTCGACGAGGGATTGGACGGGACGCGTGATTCGGTATGACTAAGAAGAGCGTAGACGTGCATTTTACAGCTTAATAGACTACTTTTCGCGTTGGCTAAGAGGATGTGGCGAGCGCAGCGATGGCATCAGGGTCGACGGGAAGCGCAGCGCTGAGCGCGCACGCTCCGCCACGGTCGACGACAAAATCGTCCTCGATGCGAACGCCGATGCCTCTGAGCTCCTTCGGGACGTCCGGGTCGTTGGGTGGGAAGTATAATCCGGGTTCAATTGTGAAGACGGTGTTGAGCTCGAAGGGTGTGGCGATGCCGATGGTGGGCACGTCGTGGGTGTCGGCGCCAAGCCAATGACCGATAGAGTGCGGGTAATACTTCGTGTATGCGCCGCTTCTAATGAGGGATCGAGCGTCCGAGTTCGGAAGAAGCTTTGACAAACCATGCGCCAGGACTTCGACGGATAGGCGATGGATGTCTGCTAACGATGTCGCGCCATCTGCCCGCGCGGCGCGCTGACACGCAACGTGCGCGTCGAGCACCGCAGAGTACACGTCCAATTGCGCCGTGGTCCACTTTCCATTCACTGGCCAGGTTCGCGTAATATCACTGACGTAGCCGTTCAACTCACAACCGGCATCCATGAGGAGTAACTCTCCATCTCGTAGGATTTTGTCGTTGGGATGGTAATGAACGACGCAAGCGGCCGCTCCCGAGCCGACGACTGAGGGGTACGCTAACCGATCCGCACCACCTATCCTGCACGCGGCCTCGTGATGCGCCATGACTGCTGCCTCCGTTGAACCAACTTTACTCGTCGCAAGCGCCCGCTTGAACGCGCTAATGTCCAAGTCAACGCTCTTTTGTATGAGCTCGATCTCCGCGTCGCTCTTTCTCCACCTCAACTTGTGTGTCAAGTATTTCGCTGGACGAAGACGCTCGCTCGCGTAGGCGTCGCGTCCGAGCGCCCCGAATGCGCGCTTTAACAACGTTGACTCAACCTTCTCCATGTCTACATAAACCCCACCAGCCGCTCGCGTTATCATGTCCGCCACGTCAGCCACGGCGCGTTCATTCGCCTCAAACGAGGCGTCGGCGCCGAAAATAGACTCCCCAGCGGCGGCGTTGATGCGCTCACCGTCCCATACCATGTACCTCTCCGAGTGCTCGGGCACCACCAACACGTACCGGACGTCTCGCTCCGTGTCACCCCGCTCGACCAACGCAAGACAGTCTGGTTGGTTCACACCCGTCAGGTACGCGAAGTCAGCATCCTGTCTGTATCGCCCCGCCGGGATCACTGTTCCGTGAAACTTGAGCGCTGGCGCAGCAGCAAAGATAGCAACGCTGTTCGCCGGCATGGCGGCGACGAGCGCGCGGCGTCGCGCGGCGTACTCGTCCCGAGAGACGCCAGGAGTGAGTTCGTCTGCAGAGACGAACAAATGCGGGTGCGTCGCGCGCGTTGGTTGTCCCACGACCGCGGCGGTGCGCGAAAGAGACGCATCGTTTGACGCGGTCTGTCGCAACGTCGAAAGCGCACGCGTCCAACGGCGCATGATGGTGTGGTGCAGTCGCACTGTGGCGTTTGGAACGACGACAGAGCCGAGGCAGCGACGTCTCAATGTTTTGCACCGTCGATTCGTGACGAAACGCCAATGAAGAAGAGTGGACTGCTAAAATTCATCAATACAAAATTATGGATATACGTGTGGGTCGCACCAACACGAGCAACACTGACGTCGTGTCCGACGTCTCTCTTATATGATTTGTATTGTCCGACGGCACAACGGCTCGGCGATGCACGCCGGTTGCGAGTCAGCCTTGAGAACCTGCTGACAATTCTGACACTGCGCCATGTACACACCGTATCGCCCCGTCGCTCGATCCAGCGGCATGAGCGCGCATGCCTTTTGTCGGTTTTTATCCCTCGATATGAACGCGCCCTCTTCCTCCTCGTAGCAAGCAAAGGCGGTGATGCACGAATACAACGGGATCGGCACTCCGAGCCAGCACCAAATCATTTGCGTGCAGCCGCGGCAACAGGAGCAGTTGTACACGCAGATCGGGCACACTACGCAACACGTACGGCAGATGCCGTTGCACGCGTCGCCGGTGCCCCCTCTGCACCTGTGGAGACCAGAAAAATCACTCGCCAGAGGTCCATTCGGAAGCGATTTGGAGTACTTCAGCGCCTCGGCGTACGTCGGGTCTCGTTCGAGCCCGGTGGCTTGATCCCTGATCATGCCAATCGGCTCGGGTGCGGACGTGTAGGTGTCCATCGTATGATCATCGCTGGACGAAGAGTGAGGGTGGCGGTTAGAGAACATCAGCCACCCGCCACGTTCACCAACTGTCGGTTAAGTGACAAGGCAACGAACGATTCGAGCGATTCACACTCGACTCCATGCTCGAACGAACGCGCGTGTATGTGCACGGAATACTATTCAATGTTCTACCCTAAACCCTAAACGCTTGGTACGCATCAAACACGCTACTAAAATGAATTGTACCTATGACCTCTCACCGCTCTGAGAGCTAAGTAAACAAATCGAAGCCGCTCACGGCCCCTCACGTTCACGTTTTGGCACAAAGATACCTCTGGCAGTTTCTAATACCGAAAAGAAGCACCCACCACCGAGCCCGATCCACATCACACGTGGTTCGACGCCTTTAAGCAGCGCCATCGCACCCTCCTCTGCGATCGTTTTTCTCACGCACTGCACGACGCCGGTGTACGAATCCGGACTCGTCATTAGACGTGTCTTCACGACGTCCAAAGGCGTCGTAACTGCGCCGGTGAAAGCGCCCGCGATCGCCCCCAACGCCGCCGCCTCCGCACCATTCACATCTTCCTTATCCGCGAACGATCCCCATGCTTGCTTGAGGGATTCGTATCCCGCAAACTCGATGGCATCGAACGGCAAGTCACGCAACAGAAACGACCAATACCCAGCGAACAATCCCATCACCCCGTGCGCCGCGAGAATCCCCCGCAAGCTCGACGCCGCGCTCGTCCCCACCTGTCGTCTCGTTTTTATCACCTCTGTCGGAACCCGGATGAGACTCGACGCCAATCCAGCCGTCGCACCCGCCGTCAGGTGCGCCCTGACGCCTCCGCCCTCGCCTCCGCCCGCGTCGCCTCCCGCCCCGAGCGCTCTTTTCATCGGTTCATACGCCGCGAAGAACACCGCGCTCGCCGGCGCGACACCGAGAAGGTTTCCACCAACTCCGCGGTAGAGTCCACGAAACAGCGCGACGCGTTCACCGTGTCGACGCGCCTGAAGACGCGTCTTGATGGTATCCAGAGGGTAAAACGCAGCCTCGACTGCGCACCCGGCGACGGCACCGCTGGCGCAGTGTCCCGCGAGCTCACGCACTGTCATCGCGACGGGCGGTGCGCGTCCGGACGTTTCCGCGGCGCTCATCTCCGCCGTCAGAAGGCTTCGGCGTCGCGCACTGACGGTCGCCTCATTCGGCGTCGCGCGCTCGCTCTTGAAGTCGAATCGTCGTCGACATGGAATACGCCGCCGAACCCCTCTGGGCGGACGATTCCACGACGGAGACGCGCACCAAGTCCACGGTCATCCTCGGGGAGGCGATGGCGGACGATACCCCGCTGTTCGACGCGGCGACGCGCGTGGAGCGCGCGCTGTTTGCAGCCACCGCTGGGAAAACATCGTCCGAGTACAGACGGAGCGTTCGAGAGCTCGCGGCGAATCTACGAAGGAACGACGCGCTCGCGGCGCGCGTGCGAGATGGACGGATGTCGGCGGAGGCGTTGGTTGGAATGAGCGCGTTGGAGATGGCGACGGAGAGCGCGAAGAGGGAACGGGAGGAGATGGAGGCGCGAGCGTTGTCGAGACGAACTAGAAAACACTTTGACGACGGGGTGAACACCGAGGCGTACGTGTGTCCGCAGTGCCGGACGAATGAGTGCAAGTACGTCATGCTGAGCGATAATCGGGATATTCGAAAGGCGGAGATTTGGGGAGGAGGGGATGAGGAATGTTTGGCACTGGTACAGTGTCAGCGATGTCAACACGAGTGGCGCGAGAGCGTGCTTTAATCTCGGCCTCGTCGGCGTGGGAATCTAGTAGTAGTGACTGTGTTGTAACAATACGCGTGTGAGTATATTCTAGGAAACGCTCGCTCGTCGCGTGGTTGCTGTCTACTTGTTAAATCTGACAATGTCTTCTTCCAGTGACGTAAAAGCGCCGCTTCTTGAGAGCACGTGAAACGCGGCGTCTTCGTAAATACCCTTGATGGCTTCGTCGTCTCCACAATCAGACTTTTTAACCACCTTATCCATGAACTTTTTCGTCTTCATCGACCCTGCCGCCTTGTTGAGAATCTTTTCGGCAATCTTTTGCCACTCAACTTTTTTCGCCGCCTTTGCCGCCGCCTTTTCAGTCTCACTGATTTCGTCCTCGTCACCAAAGGATTTCTTCGTCCCCGCAAAATCAGCATCGGCTGCCTTTCCTCGCGAAGCGCCGAGACCACGTCGGTTTTTATTTGCCCCCGCCGTGGTGGACTCGAAGAGGTTCACCTGATCGTCCTCATCGAATCCTCGTCTACGTTCTAAAGCGTGCGTCTCTTCATTCTTCGTCGTCTCCCCGTGGCCCTCCGGACGAAACCCGACGCGCCAACCCCACCAATCCTCTGGTGGCGGGTCAAACACCCACTTTGGCCGCTCAATCGTCACTAGTTTCTTCGGGCTTTTTGCCTCTTCGATGACGACCTTCTCCTCTCGCTCGGATTCGCTTCCAGACGAAGCGCCGCCGACGTTTGCCGTGACTGCAGGGATGGAAACAAACGAACCTCCCAAAATGGCATCCAGATCCTCCGCGCTGTAATTCTTCACCATCTTTTGCGACTCGCGTTTCTGATACCTACCGGCGTGACTCACAACGGAGCGCGCGACGACGACCTCGTCCTTTTTTGCCCGTTTCGCCGCTTTCTTTGCCGCTTTCTTCTCTTCCTTGCTCAACTTGCGCTTCTTCTCCTTCTTCTCCTTTTTCCCTCTCTTGCCTTCACCACCCGAAGACGACGACGGCGACGCGTCCGCGTCGTCGCGTCTTAAGATATCATCCGCGCTGTGCGTTCGATTCAACGATTTCAGCACGTCATCGAACGCTAAAGTGTTCATGGTCCAGTCCACGGCGCTCGCGCCGCTCGCGTCGTTCCTCACGTCCGCACCCACTCCCGTTCCAATCGCCCGTTTTCTCGCGTGAATATGCTTCGATATCCCATCCCCATTCTTCCCAAGCCCGCTTCCTTCTTTCCATCCCATTTTCGTGAGCAGACGCATGCCGAATCCATCGCGTTCGACGCCTTGATAAAGCGTCTTTTCAGCCGCCGCCGGCATGATGCGATTGCGTGGAGTCAATCAAACGCCCGGAAGACGACCACGACCACGAATGCGGTTCGTCGCCGTGTATGTTTGAGCCACGACACGAACGATGCGCGCGCGTCGCTCACGCGTTCGCCGACGACTCTACTTGACGACGACGACAGAGGCGCCGGTCTCGTTGTGGCGACGAATACGTTCTGCTGTTGTCGATTCTTGCTCGTGTTCTGACGAATCATTACTCGACTTTGACGTAGGGGGTCTTGGATTTTTTGATCTGACTCGAGTGAGTCGCTATTACGACAATCCTAAAAGTTTTCTGAGACGACGCTCGGCGTCGCGCTCGGCGATGGACGCGGCGTTGAACTCGGCGAGACTCGCGTCAATGTTCGATACGTCGGTGTCGATGATACCCACGCCCGGGGCGATGATGGATGCGCCGGGGGTGTTTGTGGCGACGGCGGCGAGCCAACGCTCAGAGGCTTCTGCAACGCGAGTGTGACGCTCGACGTCGCGCTTCATGGCGTCTGTCGCGGCTCGGGTTAAATCAAGCGGGATGGATTCTAAATCTTCGAAGCGGTCTGCGTTCGTGCATGCGGCGGCGGCGCCGGTGTCGATGTGCTTTCTCTTTCGCTTGGTGGATTTGGTGGGAGAGGCATACGCGTCGGCGTGCGGCAGCGTCGACGGACAATGCGCGCTCGCGAGGAGCTCCGGCTCGGGCTCGTACGGCGTGAAGGTATACGTCGGGTGGCCGGGTGGGAGGTAAATGCACTCGCCTCGTGTGCGACTCTCGAGACCGCTCAGTATGAGGGTGATGAGGGACTGGAAGAGGGCGACCCACGGCACGTCGTCCAAGCTGTGGAAGTGCGGATCGTATTGGGCTTGTGCGAGCATGCAGCGTCCGTATTCCTTTGGATAGCCCGGTAAGACTTTAGCGACGTAATCGATAAAAGCTCGAGCTGGCATATCCCCGGCGTCGAACGACGGTAAACGAGCAGAGTGCAGCATGTTCAACATTTTCGTTCGCTTATCGCTCGATCGCCAACCGGGAGGCGGAAGCGCTGCGTTTACCATGCCAATCTCAATCGGAGGCCACTCAGCGCCGTCGTCCTCGCGCGCCGCATCGAGTATCTTCTTCTCGACTTGGTCGATCGCGTTGTTGAAAGCGCTAACGCACGCGTTGGGACTCACTCTTGGCTTGGGGGTAAAGTCCACAAACGCCGGTCGCACTGCTTCCTCGAGTTCAGAGGAAACGTGTGCGATTCGTCTTCGCGGCGCCTTTGGCGCGCGCTCCGCCATCCAAAGCAAGACATTCGACAGTCTCTCATCGTGCCACTCTGTGTGGTCTAGTGGAAGGAACATGACGAGTGCGCCCTCGACGCCGGCATCGTCGATTGCGGTTTGAACGTCTCCCTGGGAAGATCCCTCCTTGTGCGTCACCATGATGACGAGAGGAGCGTCGCCTCGGCGCACCAAACGGTAGAATTGCTTGAGCCTCGCCATCTCGTGCGGCTCGCATTCACCACTGCCGCAATCTAGAATGAATATTGCCGCTGCGGCACCACCTTCGGCGCCGTGAGAAGCATCCATCATCGCCGGAACGTCGCGAACGATGATCCAAGCCAACGGTCCGACGGCGTAGTAGTCGTCGCTCTCGAGAGAAGGCAGACGCGTTCCGTACAGCGATAAAATCGACCCGGTGCCCGTCTCAGTCGGTTCGGTCGGCTTGCCTCGCGATAGTTTCGTACGAAGCCACTCAGCGGCGAGCGTTGCTGCCGCCGTCCTAGGTCTAGCCGAAGCCTTGACGCCGGAATCAGCCTCGGCGCCGGTGCAGATGAGACACTTCCACACCAGGGCGCTCGGTGCAGCCATCTTCGCGGCGTCGTGAAGCGTCATTCCGACGGTTTGCGGAATGTCCAGCGGTCCTCCAAACTCTGGAGAACGCGCAGACTCAATCCTATGTCGCAGCTGGGACAGAACGTCCGTCGGTCTCAACATGGCGCCGAGCCTGTTGAACATCGCCGACGCGCGACTATTCAATCCCGGAGCTGGACTGGCGCTGGCGAGCGATTCTCCGATGAGACGTTCACGCTTGAACTCCTTGGAATTCATGCGCCACCGAGCAAAGAACAGACGCCATATCGCCAATGTCTGTTTTCGACGCCTACGAGCCGCTTTCGCTTCCGCAGCCTCATGTCGAGCGCGCTCTTCAGCGAGAACGCGCTGCCTCTCAGCTTCTTCTTGCGCAGCCTTGCGAGCGCGTTCCTCAGCCTCGGCCTTGGCGATCGCCGCGCGTCTCGCAGCCTCTGCAGCCTCCTTCGCACGACGTTCGGCTTCGATGCGTTGCCTTTCTGCCTCTTGTTCCACGCGAATGCGCTCAGCCTCGGCGAGAGCCTTCGCTTCTGCCTCCGCCTTGGCTCGAGCCGTTTCCTCTTCCAATCGCTTACGCTCGATTTCGGCAGCCTCAGCTTCAGCTCGAGCTTTCGCTTCGATAGCTTTGGCTTCTTCCTCCGCTCGTCTCGCAGCTTCTTCCTCTTCCTTCGCCTTCCGTTCAGCCTCCTCTGCCGCCTTCCTCTCAGCCGCCTTACGTTCCTCGAGCTCCTTCTTCTTTGCCACAATCGCCGCTCGTTCCGCCGCGAGCGCCGCTTCGCGTTCTGCAATCTTAGCGCGGAGTTCATCAGCCTGCTTCTTGCGTTTATCCATCTCGGAGAGTTCAGCACTCGCCGCGTCAGCCGGTTTAGGCGTGACTTGTGGCGTCGCTACGCTTAAGGACGGAAGCTGCTTCGCGAGAATCCTATCAGCGTCCTCTTTTCCTACGATCTCAAGCAAGTAGGATGCCGCGCGCTTCTTCATGACAATTTCAGACCTGGTCACTGGGAACTCGTCTGCGGGTGAAATGTACGAAGATTCGCGCATCATGACTGCGGGAGGTTTATCTCCATCCTTACCTCTGCTAACTTTCAATCCGTGATGAATGCACAAAGCTTCAGCCTCCATTTCATCTGTGTTCATCAGCCGCCCGATCTCTGAAATCGGCATCATGAACCTTCCATACGTAGAATTCATGACTTCGAGCGCCTTGGACCGCATGCTATTGAAGAATTTGTGAAGGCAACACGATTGTAGAAACGTCGCCTGTTTCACGAGTCGGAAGAATCCAGTGAGATTGTTTGAGTGATAGGCTCGATGGCACTGGAGTGCGAATTGTACGTCGCGGTGCTTCAAGACGGCGCCGCGCACGCCGCGCAGATCATTCAACATCTCGGACCGCTGGACCGCGTATCTACCGTGTGAATCGATTCGAAGTAAGAGCTGGTAGCAATACATCTCTGCTTCGGCATCGAGACTGAAATGTGTTCCTTTCGCCGCGTTGTCGTCGTACATGTGTCTCAGCGACGTCAACGTCTTTGTCAATTGTTCGACATTCAGGTGCGAGTTGTGACCATCGGGATTCGTTGCCGATGCCGTCTCTTCGCACAACTCATGCTCCGCTAAGATTGTATATCGCACCATCTGCTCCATGAGTTTGACGGCGAACGAGTCTGTGATCTGTTGAAGGTTTAAGTCTTGACGAATCGAACGAAGCCGATCCCACAGGAACTTGCTCTTCGTCATGAAATCCTCATCCCGGCCGTCTATAATTCTCCAGAGTTGATCTATGGCCAATTGTAAACCTTTTTTCGTTCTAACCATATCGGGTGTCAAATCCGCGACAATGCGAGTGTACTTTTTCACGCACAAATCAGGATGCGACTTCATGCGGTCGTTTGCATCTATGCGCTCAAACACCTCCAAATCACCGTTCGCGCTTCTAAATTCTCTCTCCTTGACGGGACACATCAAATCGCACGTACCGATTATGTGCCCTTGTCCCATGGGAAGCTCCCCCGCCTCGCCTCCGCCACCACCGCTGCTCGAGGCTGGCGGTTGACTCGTCAATCCTACTCTAGCATTCACCGGTCGCGGCTTTGGCGGAACAAACGCCTTCGCGCTCGCCGATCCAAATGCGGGAGCGCTCGCTTCCAGCACACTCTTCGCCGCGGTTGCGGTCGCAAAACCACCAAAACTCGTCACGGCTGGCTTTTCATCGCTAACCTTTGGTTGGAAAGATGAGGCGACCGGACTTAACCCGCTCAAAACGCCCGTTCCTCCAAACGGACTGCCCGCCGGCGCTGGGGTCGATGACGCCGTCGCCGCTCCGAGCCCACCCAAGATCGCTTGGCCAGCGCTAGGTTTCGGCTCAAACAGTGATGGTGATCTTGCGGTCGGCGCCGTGAAGGCACCGAAAGCACTCGGAGACGTGGAAGGAGACGTCGTTGTCGGCGGCGCGGCGTCAAACGGCGAACTCACGATGGGCGCAAACGGTGTCTGACTCGGTTGCGTCGACGCCCCGAACGGAGATGTACCACCCGCGAGCGCGGTATTCGACGCCCCAAACGGTGAGCTTCCGCGATCCACCGCCTCGAACGGAGACGCGCTCGTCGGCGGCGCGGCGCTCGAACCTCCAAACGGGCTCGCGTTTGCCGAACCGACCGCGCTACCAAACGGAGACGTCGATCCCTGCGTCGCCCCGAAAGGAGATGCTCCCAACGCAGAAGTCCCGAACGTGCTCGCACTTGCCGGTGCACTCGCTCCGAACGGACTCGCGCTCGCGCTCGCCGGCGCACCGAACGCTCTGCCCGTTGCCCTGCTCACTCTGAAAGGCGAACCCGCAGACACCGCCGCAGACGCCCCGAACGGCGAGCTCGACGCCAGTACCGCCTTTCCGAACCCCGATCCAGCCCCACTGAATGCACTCACACCATCCGCTACCCCAAACGGCGATCCGCTCGCGCCCATCGCCGCCCCAAACGGCGAGGAGCCTGCGCTGGCGAGCGGCGCCGACGTGGGCGCGCCGCTCGAGCCACCCCCACCACCCCCGCCGCTCGCTCCGAACGGCGACGCCCCATCCATGGACGCGGACGCACCGAATCTCCCGAACGCCCCACTCGCGGCGGCGCCCCCGAACGGCGACAGCGGCGCACCGAAAGGCGACGGCAGCGCACCGAAAGGCGCAGATGCGTTGGCAACGTTCGAACCGTTCCCACCACCGAACGGACTCGCGTTCGCGCCGGTCGTCTTTCCGAACGGATTCTCCGAGCCGTTCGTCGACGGCGGCGTCCCGAACGGGTTCGGCGCGCCGCCGCCGCCGAACATCCTTCGTCGCGCGTCGCTGTGTGAAGAGCTCGGTCGTTGCGAGGTGCCTTCACAACGCGACTTGACAAACAAGAAAAATGTTCGTCGACGTCGCGTCACGCGCGTCGATGAGACCGTCGGCGACACTGCCGACAACGATCGGGTCGGTCAGTCATCGTCTAACGCGACGATCGACGCGGGGTTTTTTGACGATGGCGCGCGCGGCGAGGCGTCGAAGCGGTGACGGTGAAGAAGATGAAGCTGACGTTGTTGACGCGGACGAAACGGCGCCGACGCAGCGCCGAGGACCGAGCGTGCAAGGGCGAGGATCGAGCGCGAGACTCGAAGCGGTGGCGCCAAAGCCGTGTTTTCGTCTCGGGCTGTTCGCGGACGCGCAGTACGGGGATAAGGAGGATGAAAGGAGGAACGACGACCCGAGCAGAGTCAAGCGTTTCAGAGCGTCGGCGCAGCGCTTGGAGGAGTGTTTGGCGGCATTCGGACGCGAGGCGTCGTCATTGAGTGGAATCGTCAATCTTGGGGATTTGTTTGATGGATATAACGAGGATCGGAAGGATCTCAAGCCGGTGCTTCGTGGGCCGATGAGCGACGCGACAAAGAAGCGAAATGCTCGGGATTTGCGTGTGGTGGCGGATTTGGTCAACGCGGCGGGCAGGAAGACGCCGATGTATCACACAGTGGGCAATCACGATTGTAACGTGAGTAAGAAGGAGTTTCTGCGCGCTGTAAACATGGCGTCCCCGTATTATTCGGTGGCGTTGCCGAGAGGATGGCGGTTGATCGTGTTGGACACGACGGATTTGAATCCACGATACATTGAAGCAGACACCGTCGAATACGAGCCCGCGATTGCTTTTGCCGTGGACGCGGTGGAGAAGAATAGAGACGACATCGTTCCGTGGGGAGGTGGACTTGGACCGCGTCAGTTTGAATGGTTCGAGAACGAGTTAGAGGAATGCAAAAAGAAGAATGAACGCGTCATCGTCGCGAGTCACAACGCGCTCCATCCTCTCGCCGCTCGTTTTCAAATGTCAGCCTGGAACTCTGGCGCCGTTGCCGAACTCATGGAACGAAGCGGGGTGGTTAAGGTTTGTCTGGCTGGTCACGACCATCCGGGTAAATACCACAAGCAAGGAGGCGTGCACTACGTGACTCTGGAGGCGATGCTCGAAGCTCGCGAGGGCGAAACCTCGTATGCGTTTTTAGACGTCTACGAACACGAAGCCGTACTCACGGGCGTCGGTGTTGCCACGAGCAGACGCATGCGCGTGTCTCCTCACGGTTTGTTCACGGGCATAGCCACCTTTGAGTCTTTCGGTGACATTGTCAGCTCTGGTTCTGGCGCTCGCGTCGAGACTTCGAGCATGGGCATCGTCGAGTGGATCAACCGGTACGGTCGAGACTGAGTTTGAGTACTTATGGACTGTGTCGATAGTTTATTTCAATGTGCATGATGATAAAGTTATCACCGAGTTAGTTTTAATCTGTTGTATTGCTATTGTATAAGCGTCAAAAGTTTTTAGACCACTCACGCGCTCGAAGGCGTTTCGAGCGTGATTTTACGCAGTCGCCGGCTCCAAGCTGTCGAGCCACTCGGTGGAGTCTCTCCAGTCGGCGTATTGGAACGCGTCTTGGTTTTCGAAAGTGGCACCAGTCGCGTGGACACCGCAGCCATCGGCGCCGTGTTGGTACTCTTCCTTGAAGACGCCCGGGAGGTTGCGTCGGCGGAGCTTCGAATCCCACTGGCGGTTCCACAAGTTGTAGCCGCCACGGAGACCGACAATGTTGACGTATCCCATCTCATCGAGCGTTTCCAAGGCTTGGATGGCGCGGTTGCGACCATCAGAGCAGCCGATGATCAGCTTGGTCTCCTTATCCGGGAATCTCTTCTCGACTTGAGCCTTAAAGTCGGCGTTGATCTCTTGCACGTACACCTTTTCACCCTTTTCGCTGTCGTATCGACGCGTGGCGTTGATAATCGGGATCTCCGTAATCTGCGGGCCGTAGATTTGATCGCGCGGGTAGTTACCCACAAACTCGATCTCGCTCTTCGCCCGAACATCCAAGATTTGGTAGCCACCAGCGACGAAGAGGACCATCGCCTCGAGGTTGTCCGCGATGCCCTTGTCCGGGAACGCTTCGAGCGTCTCGCCGATGAATTCGTTCGAAAACCCTTGGTGCGGTTCCTTATAAATCCCTTCAAACGCCGCGCGGGTCACGACAGATCGGCGCGTCGCCTTAGCCCGCGTCGTCTTCGTCGACACCGTCGTAGAAATCGCGCGCACGCTCATCGCAGTAGCGCTCGCCATGATGCTGATGTTTCTGCAGGTCGTCATCGAAACAACACATCCGTCAGTCATTTCGAGTCCTCCGTCGGTCGCGTGTCGCGCGCATCGCCATCGATTCCGTTGTTTACACCACGTACATGATCGTCGTCCAACGAGTTACAAAGTGACGGGGCGCGCGCGAGCGGCGTCGTTCCCGTTCGACTCATCCATCGGCGTCATCCGTCGCTCTCGAGTAGATAAGCGCGCTCTCCGAGCCCCCTTGTGTTTGAATTTGGATCACTTTGACGAGTCACGAACCTTCAATTTACACGCATCGCGGACAACAAAAAGGGTGTATGGAAGGGTGGGGTGGAGCGAGTGTCCATCTATTTTATTGAGTCACGACTCGTAACATGTATCCAATTTCGGATCGCACCGCACCGCATCGCACCGCACCGCACCGCATCGCACCGCATCGCGCGCGGGAGCCGAGGACCCTTGTGCTGTTTTCACGAGTCAGGACTCGTGGATTTGGATTGATTTTGATTGTTCAGAACCTCCCGACCGACATCGTCGCGGTCGCGGTCCGCACACTCGAGCGGTCCATGGGCGGGCGTGGTCGGTTGATTGACTGACGATGTGGACGCTTCGACGCTTCGCGGTGCGTGCGATGATGACGTCGACGTCGACGTCGACGTCGACGTCGAGGATGGTTGGTGGCGGTTTATTGAGCGGGTCGTCGACGCCGATGCGGTGGATGTCGACGACCGGTGTCGGCGGGACGAAGACGATGAACGACGAGTCTGGAGACCAAAGCCGAAGACGCGCGAGGGTGAACAGGGCGTTGTATCGGGCGAAACAGCGCGGATTTTTAGAGCTGGACATCATGGTTGGGACGTGGGCGGAAACGGCGCTCGCGGATGCGGATGAGGGTTTTTTAGACGCGTTCGAAGAGGTGCTCGACGAGGAAAATCCAGAGTTGTTCAAGTGGTTGACGGCGCAAGAGACGCCTCCGGAACGGACGCGGACGAACCCGGCGTACGCGTCGTTGGAGGCGCACTGCGTCAAGTTTTTGGATGAAAAGGCGAGTAAAGAGGCTCGGGCGGCGCACGGGCGGGAGTGGATACGTGGGTGGAACGATAGCGGGCAGGGAAATCAATGAAGAAAAAGGCTCGGGGAGAGCGACGGATGGAAGTGGACTTTTGTATTAATATTGAAAAAATCAACCTCGTTTGTGAAGTGTTCGTCAATTTAAAACGCCGATCTCTCGAACGACTTTAGTGATAACTCTTTGTGAGTTTTTTGTAGTTCGCATCCTTCCGGGCGCTTACTTCTTGGCGTGTTCCGGAGCGACGCTTTCTTCGCCGTTGACAATCCAGACGTACCAGTACGCGATGCCGACGAAGATGATTTCAACGCAGAGGACGATGAGACCGTACCACCAAGTGGCCCAGTCGCCGCGGAAGACCGGGGCCATGGTCAAGGAGAAGATGGTCATCAACTTGATGAGGATGTTCAAGGCCGGGCCAGAGGTATCCTTGAAAGGATCACCGACGGTGTCGCCGACGACGCACGCCTTGTGCGTGTCAGACTTCTTGCCACCGTAAACCTTTTCGTTTTCGATGTACTTCTTGGAGTTGTCCCAAGCACCGCCAGCATTGGACATCATGACGGCAAGCATGAAACCGGAGGCAATAGCACCAGCGAGGAGACCACCGAGGGCCTTGGCGCCAATGAGCAAACCGACAGAGATCGGGGTCATGACGGCAAGGATGCCCGGAAGCAACATTTCGTTGATGGAAGCCTTGGTGCACATCTTGACGCAAGACATGTGGTCGCACTTGACACCCTCCTTGCCTTCGAGGAGACCCGGAATGTCACGGAATTGGCGTTGGACTTCGACGATGATCGCACCGGCAGCCTTACGGACGGAAAGCATGGTGAGGGCGGCGAAGAGGAACGGCAACATGGCACCGAAGATGACGCCAGAGAGGACGTACGCATCGGTGAGGAGCATTGACTGAGCCAAGCAGCGGGTGCTGCCCTGGCAAGCGAACGGAACATCCTTGACGTAGGCGTTCATCAAAGAAAGGGCAGTCAAGACGGCGGAACCGATGGCGAAACCCTTACCGGTGGCGGCGGTGGTGTTACCGAGGGCATCGAGCTTGTCGGTGCGCTCGCGGACTTCTTCTGGAACATCCGGGGACATTTCAGCGATACCGCCAGCGTTGTCGGCAACCGGGCCGTAGGCATCGGTGGCGAGAGTGACACCGAGGGTAGACAACATACCGACAGCGGAGATGGCGATACCGTACAAGCCAGTGGCGCCAGTGCCGGCAACGTTGTAGCAGGCCAAGACAGTCGCGACAATCACAACAGTCGGCGGGAAGACAGAGATCATACCAATGCCGAGACCTTGGATGATGACAGTCGCGGCACCACCAGCAGAACCGGCGTGGGTGATGGACTTGGTCGGGCCGTACGCGTAGGAGGTGCAGAATTCAGTGGCTTCACCGATGAGGATACCGGCGACGAGACCAATGATGATGCAGCCAAAGTATCTGTAGCCGAGGTTGTTGCCGTCGAAGAGGATCTCAACGCACGCGACGGCCAAGACAATCACGAGGACGGAGGCAGAGTAGACACCACGGTGGAGGGAATGGAGAAGGTCAGACTGGGAAGCATCGTCCTTGGTGGAGACGGTCCAGAAGCCGATGACGGCGGCGAGGATACCGAAGCCAGCGATCCAGAACGGCAACGCCAATTCGCGGTTGTCAGAGGAAAGAGCGGCGCACGCAATGATGGAACCGCAGAAGGACTCGAAAAGATCAGCACCCATACCGGCAACATCACCAACATTATCACCAACGTTGTCCGCAACGGTGGCCGGGTTGCGGGGATCATCTTCCGGAATGTTGGCTTCAACCTTACCGACAAGATCAGCGCCGACGTCGGCGGCCTTGGTGTAGATACCACCGGCGACACGCGCGAAGAGGGCAATGGAGGAGGCACCGAAACCGAAACCAGAGAGGTAACGGATGGCATCACGCATGTCGATGATCGCACCAGGGAGGGATACAGAAGAAGTGGAGTCAGAGACAACGCCGCTGTTTTGCGCGGTGGCAAAGATGTAGAAGAGGACGGTCAAACCAAGGATACCGTACGCGACAACGGAGAAGCCCATGACGGCACCACCGGCGAACGCGATTTGGAGAGCTTGGTTCAAGCCAGAGCGCGCGGCTTCCATGGTCTTGACGTTGGTTTGCGTCGCAACCTTCATGCCAGCCCAGCCGGCGCCCGCGGAGAGCGCGGCGCCGACGAGGAAGCAGAGCATGGTTTGCCAGCCACCCTTCTTGGACGAAGAGAAGACCAAGTCGGTGATGGTGTAAACCGGGGTTTCCGGTTGGCTTTCCAAAATACCAACGATGAACGCCGCTACAGCCGCGACGAACGGAAGCAAGTAGCTGTACTCAGTCTTGAGGAAGCTGACGGCACCCGTAGAAATTTGTTCAGCGATGAAGAGCTGATCGCCCGAGCCCGACGGGGCCTTGTTCACGCGCATCATGAGCACGAAAACCATACCGAGCGCCAAGATACCGCCGAAGAACGGCACAGAGGCGACGACAAGCGGCGTGATGTCCATATCAGTGTCGAAGACAGCCATCTTGAGTGTTCAAATTAAAAACCGATCGAAAGATGAGGTTTTTACAGAAATAATCCTCGTTCAAAAAACTCGCTTCGGGAAGCGCGTCGTTACGAATCGAGAACGGTGTAGAGTCGCGGAAGAAAAGCGCTGCGTTTGCGTTTCTCTGCGTTTGCGTGACGTTTCGGGGCTCGAGCGACGGGGCGTTCGAGACGGTCCGGGTACGACGCGCGGGTGAAGACTGACGCACGCCGCCAGCGCAGAGGTCTAGTACGCGTCACCGAGGGGTACGTTGGCCACCAGATTTATTTTCACCGAAAATTTCTCCACAGTAACGCATGGTCTCATATTTTAGTCTATAAATTATGATAATTAATATTTTCATACCCCAGCGCACTGTAAATGAATAAAAAATCACGAAAAATCCTAGGGCTCGCTGACTCGAACCCTTATCCAAAAAAGTCGAGTCATGAACCACCACAAAAACCACAAAGGGACACACAATCGCGGCGGCGATCACGCCCTCCCGTCTTCCGTTCCGTGCGCCGCACCCCTTCGTCCACGTGGACACTAAATTATGCGCAAACAGTGATATGTCAACGAATCGACGGTTTATGATGCGTCAAAATGCCACAGAGTCTTTTTGCCAAAACTCGAGCTGTTTTTTCGCACCGTATGCTGGCGCGCTGACGGGAGTGTTCGGTCGGACAGGCTCGGGAGGGACGGATGTCGACGTCGACGGAGACGGCGCGCGCGACGGCGGCGACGATCGCGACCGTGGGTGTCGCCGCGGTGGCGGCGTTCGTCGTCGGTGTGGGATGCGGGACGACGATGACGCGAGGTGGATGGATGAGGAGCGGTGGTGCGCGAGGCGGCGGTAGGAAGGAGGATTTTGAAGGTTGCGGGACGCGTGGAGCCGATGCGGAGGGTGGGACGGCGATGACGAAAGTAAATAGAGGGGGGTGCGTGACGGATTCCTCGGCGGCGACGCGCGATGGGGAGGAGTACGACTTGAGGGACGAGATTTTGCGCGAGCAGTTCACGCGCAACGTGCAGTTTTTCGGCGAGGAGGGACAGGAAAAGGTTCGGGATGCCTTTGTCGTCGTCGTTGGTCTCGGTGGTGTAGGCTCGCACGCGGCGCACATGATTTTAAGGTCTGGGGTGGGGAAGATGCGAATCGTAGATTTCGATCAAGTGAGCTTGAGCTCGTTGAATAGACACGCGACAGCGACGCGAGCGGATGTCGGCACGCCAAAGGCGACGTGTCTGAAAAAGCACTTTGCGAACATTTATCCAGAGGCGTCGATCGATGCGAGGGTGGCGATGTATGAGGACGATGCGGAGGAGGAGCTTTTGGGGCCGTGGATGGATACTGGGCGTCAGCCTGACTTTGTGGTGGACGCCATCGATAACATTGACACAAAGGTGGCGCTCCTGGCGGCATGTAAACGACGCGGCTTGCGGGTCGTCATGTCCGGAGGTGCCGGGGCAAAGTGTGATCCGACGAGACTACGCTTTGCGGATATTTCTGAGAGCACGGCAGATCCGCTCGCGAGAGCTGTGCGCTTCCGATTGAATAAGGATTACAAAGTGAGCGGTGGCGTGACGGCGCTGATTTCGTTGGAAAAAGCTCGATGCGAGCTCGTGGCTGAGATGGATCTCAAAGAAGGAGAGACGCTGGCTGATTATCAAGTCATTCCAAACTTTCGCATTCGAACCATTCCAGTGCTCGGATGCGTGCCAGCCATATTCGGCATGGCGCTTGCCAGTCATGTACTGACGCAAATCGCCGAGGCGCCATTTGAGGGCGAACCACTCATCAATTTACAGTCTAAGCAGTACGACACGCAACTCGATAGGCTTCGTGAGCGCGAGAATGAGCGTGGTCGCGATGTCGCCGCCATGGCTGTGGACTTGGAGGGCGTCATGTACTTGGTTCGCGAAGTTTGGCGAGCGCTGAGCGCGCGCGATAATCAAAACAAGCGCCTCAAAGCCTTTTGGCGAAACACGAGCCATCTGTCTCTCACGCGATGGGATCCTTCGCGTCCGGCGACGCTCGACAATCTCATCTTGCTCACCACAGATGAGTGCGACGCGCACGACGCCAAGTGCGCCGAGCCGGGAGGATTTGAGAAATTGTGCGCAGAGGAGCCTGACTTTGTGCGATTCGTCGAGTCCAAATTTGTTCGCGTGCGCTATGATTACGGACTACGTTGATTTGCGTTTAGATAAACTCTTAGTAATATTAGCACACCTCTAGGACAATAACTCGTACAAAGTTCTCTACTCAAGGCGCGATCATCACACGTTGCGCGCGAGCAAGCCCGACGAGTCGTTGTCAATGTCTTGATAGCCGCCGTCGACGGTGAACGTCGAAGCGCCGTTACTCCCGTTGCGTCCATTTCTCGCCGGAGAACCCGGAGGGATGGTTTGATGCGAGTTGTGCTTCTCAAACGGCGCGCTCGGATCGTTATAGTCCGAATCAGTACCGTCCAACAACCCTTTACTCCACATCAACACCCACAACGCCACGCTCGCCACACGCACGAGAAAAGCGAAAAACTCAGGAATGAGACAAAAAAAGTTATTGATACCCGCCGCCATCGTCCCGTATCTCAGAGTCCCATCGATATCCGCGCTATTCGCCTCCACCTCCAGCGCGATTCCGGTGTTACTTGACCCAATCGGTCCCGCATACGTCGCCAACCAAAAAAAGTCCGTCACCGTCAACACCAAGAGCGCCACGGCGTAAATCTTAAGCAGTCTCGGTGCCTTAATCTCCAACGCCACCACTGCATACAGCGACAGCGCCAACGCCGTCGAGTGAATCGTCCCGTACACGAAACTCAGCGATCCACACATCGCCAGCATGATTTGCGCGTACACAGACGCGCGGGCAATCTTCAGCATCTGTCTCCCACCCACACCTTGGTCCTCCAGGTGGTGCAACACCCCGTCGATCCTCGCCGCGAATTGATCCATTTTTAGTATTTAGAACGCGCGATGCGTCACGGACGATCGATTCTGAAGTCCTTTCCGTTAACGTCGTCGTTCGCGCGCACCGCCGTCGGCGTTCAACGCGGCGTCGTGTCGCGTCACCGGTGCACGAAATCGAGACGATTCGAGAAGAGTTTCAGTTCTATGATGCACTGTTTACGCATACGGTTTCATTACAAACAGGCAGATTTCCCGGCGAGCGTATCCCAGTGCAGTGGATAACGCGAGCGAACTTTAATCGACTCGCCCGCGTCACAGTTCGACGACCCGTCGCGCGTCTCGCGAAAGAACGCACGAACGCACCCATCGATCCGATCCGATCCGATCGAGCGGAAGCGGCCATCGAGCTACCATGCGCGCGACGACGATCGAACGCGCGAGAGCGACGAGCTACGCGGGTGGTATACGTGAGGTCAAGGCGCTTCGCCGAGGGAGCGGTGCGGCGGCGGCGCGCGCGGTGCGACGCGCGGTGACGCGCGCGAGCGGGGCGGAGGATCCGATTTTGCTTCGTGCGGCGCGAGGGGAAGACGTCGAGCGTCCGCCGGTGTGGTTGATGCGCCAGGCGGGTAGGTACATGGCGGAGTTTCGGGCGTACAGCACGAAGTATGGGTTCAGACACCGAAGCGAGACGCCGGATATCGCCATTGAACTCTCGTTACAGCCGTGGCGGGCGTTCAAGCCGGATGGTGTCATCATGTTTAGCGACATCTTGACGCCGTTGCCGGCGTTGGGTATTGAGTTTGATGTGGTGAAGGGTAAGGGTCCGGTGGTGGAGCCGGTGCGCACCATGGACGACGTCAACAAAATGAAAATGTTGGATGATCCGGCGACGCAGCTTCCGTTTGTGCGGGAAATCTTGAGTTCTCTGCGTCAGGAGATTGATGGACAATCCACCATGCTCGGTTTCATCGGCTCTCCGTGGACTTTGGCGGCGTACGCCATGGAAGGGTCGAGCGACAGACACTTGACCACTACGAAGCAAATCATGACGAAGGATCCAAAGACGCTCCACGCGTTCCTCTCCAAGCTCGCCGATGCGCTCGGCGTGTACGTGTGCTACCAAATCGAAAGCGGCGCGCAAGTCGTGCAAATTTTCGATTCTTGGGCTCACCACCTCTCGCCGCAGCAGTTTCTTGAGTTTTCCCACCCGTACAACGAGCGCGTCATCGAGTACGTGCGAGCGCGTCACCCGAACACGCCGCTCATCTTCCACGCCAACGGTGGATGTGGTAAGCTTCACGAGCTCAAGAAGTCTACCGCCGACGTTATCGGTTTGGACTGGAACACGAGCATGAGCGAAGCGAGAGCCATCATGGGCCCGGATCGCGTCTTGCAAGGTAACATGGATCCGATGTACCTCTTCGCGAGCCCAGATCGCATTCGCCAAGAGGTTGCGAACAACGTTCGTGACGCGGGTAACAAGAAGCACATTCTCAATGTTGGTCACGGTGTCGTTCAAGGTACTCCTGAAGAAAACGTCGGTCACTTTTGCGACGCGGCGCGCGCTTCCGTGTACGCCGAAGCTAAAGCCGCCGCGAGATAGATTTTTTTAGAGTTTTTATCAAATTTTCAAATTTGCTACAATCAGAGCAAGAGATGCGTCACATCCGGGATGCACGTCACTCTCGTGGTGCTCTTACCTAGGATGACGCACCGTTGTCTGTCTTCATCTAATCGAGCGAGTTGCTCGGCGTGTTGGTAGGGAGTCCCCTGCGTGACGTCGAAAATGGCGTTTCCGATGCACAACTTGACGGACCCGTCGGCGTGAATCTTCAACTCGCCGAGTTGCCCGTCCGAGAGCTCCGACACTTTACGCACGCAATCCTGCGGCTTCAAATCATCGCCGAGATCAATCACACCGTCGACTTCCATCTGATCGCTCGCGCTCTTATTCCGAAGAGGCAAGTCGGATGGAAGCTGAAACACGACGTAATCTTCCCCATTCGTGTCGCGAATCACGTCCCCCACCGAGCTAGTCTCCACCTCACGCGAGCTCGTCGTCAGTACGGTTGGATAGTACTGGTTCTTGTCGGTCCAGTCTTGTTCCGCGTCGTACATCTTTTCCGTCGTCGCTCGCTGAGGCTGCACTTGCCTCGCCGCGTTCTCCATGGCGAGTGCCGCCTGCTTCTGCCGGCTCATTCTTACCTGCCTTGTCGGCGCAGTACTCACGTCCATCGCCGTGTCCTTCGCATCAGAGTCGGATGCAGAGACAGATTTATCGTCATCGACATCCATCGGTTCATTCTTGACGGTCGTCTTTGTCTTGGACGATGGCAAAGTGACTTCATCCGCCGCCGCAGTAGCAGCAGCCTTGGACGCAGACGCCTTTTTACTTGCGGGCGCCGGCGCCGAGCCACCCCCGATCATGACTCTATCGGAATCACCCGGCGCCGCGATCCGAGCGCCCCTCTTGATGGGCATAGAAGGATCTACGCTACCCCTCCCGCCTCCTCTCGTCGCCGCTCGCGCCTCGCGAACCAACTTTTCCACTCCGCTCGGCAACGAGACGTCTTCCTCAGCCGTCGGTTCCTTACTCGCCTTTTTACCCTTCCCTCCGCTTCCGCGCGCCACGTTCAACCTCGGTGCGAAATTCCCGCGCCTCCCGCGTCCCGTGCCCATCGATGCGTCCCTTCCATCGCCTCCCGCCGGCGTCGTCGTCGTTGCCGCCGCCGGTTCCGTCGTCGGTTCTCCTTCAGTCGTTGCCTTGCTGCCCTTACTCGTCGGCGGCGTTGGCGTTGACGAACGCGTCCTCCTTGTCGGCGACGTCGGCGTTCTCGTCCCTCGACCCGTCCCCGCCGTCGCGTCCGCTCCTTCGCGTTTTCCCGTCGGTTTACTCCGGATCGATCCGAGTCTCGACGTCGGCGGCGTCGGCGCCATTTATATATCGGTTTCGATGTTGTGATTCGTCCGATTCGGAACGTCCGTGCGCTTTTTCACTCGTTCACGACGACGACGACGACGAGGAACCCGTCGTCTGCGTCCGCGCAATCGATCGATGAATGAGATGAGTGAATGGAATGAAGCGCGCGCGCGTTTCGTCCCGGTCGTCGACTGCCGAGTCGACGCGCGTCAAACTCTCGCACGCGTTTCTTTGTCGTCCGTCGCGTTCGGCGGCTGTGTTCGTCTGTGGGTACCTAAATGACGATTCATCACTCCAGGAATGGGTTGCTGCTCTTTTGCGAGTGCTGTTGCTACAAAATGCTACATTCTTGTCTTGTCTTGTCTTGTCTCGCACGTCGTCGTCGTCGCACGGCTAGATTGCGGCGCGAGCGTCATGGATGAGCCCCCCAACGAATTTCTGAATCGAAGTCGGCGAAAACGTCCGCGGCGCAGTCGCGGGAACGAATGGCGATTTGATCGCGAACGGCGAGGGCGGTGCCGTAAAACGCGTCGCCAAAAATGGGTCGCCTGTGGTAGAGAAACATGGGCGCGACTTTACGCAGGTTGGCGTAGAGTTCGGGCCAGTTTGCGGCACGGAGTCGAGTGAAGAGCTGTGCGGCGTCGGCTTCGGGGATGATGACGGCGAATTTGCTCCAGTCGAGAATGTGGGAGAGGGGCAAATCGTAATTGTCCGCGAGGATAACCGGGACGCATCCAAACCAAATTCCCTCGATGAGCCTGGGACTGACTACTCGTGTACCCTTCATGTGAAGACAAAACTTTGAAGACGAGAGGTCTTTCATGTATCCACTCGTGGACACGTGTCCGGTGAAGGCGATGTCTACGTCTGGGTCGTTTTGTTCTTCAACGATAGCAGCGACACGTGCACGCAGCGGGCTCGACAAGCCTCCGTTGAAGGACACGAGCGTCCTCCTTTCGTACAGAGGCTTGGGTTCGAAGACTCGATACTCCACCGCCTTTGCAGGTAAGTAATACGACGCTGAGCACACGCTACCAACATCCTTCTCCGTGCTGTACGGCTCACCTCTCATTGCGTTTGTCTCGGCGTCTCGTGCAATCCACTCGGCGTTTGAAGAGATAAACGTAGTCGTCTTCATCACCTCTGGTTGGTCCAGCGCGATGTTAGTCCCGTAATCGTGCACTACCGACGCAAACCGTTTACACTCCGTCTTCTTCCACACCTTGGTCCGTTCGTGCGAGCGCACAAACATGTTGAACCTCTTTCGCATGATTTCTCGCCCATTCTTGGGAAAACCGGCAACTCTATCCAAGTACGGCATGATTGGCATGAAGAACGCCGTCGCCTTTGACGGATCTTGCGTCGTAAACGGCCCTCTAGTAAACCAACGCACGAGCTCCTTCTCCACGTCGTATCCTCTGTTAAACGTCGGTATCCAAGATATCAAAGCGTACCGCGCCCGCGCGAGCGGCGACAACCCGAGACTAAACACCTTGAAACTCGACTCCAACGCAGCC
>Ga0255760_10000256_pt1 | contig 52240 bp, 33 predicted proteins | sample 071ome_25_FD_179960 | JGI IMG/M metagenome (GOLD analysis project Ga0255760, IMG submission 179960) | Coastal salt marsh microbial communities from the Groves Creek Marsh, Skidaway Island, Georgia - 071410BT metaG (version 2) | ecosystem: Environmental > Aquatic > Marine > Intertidal zone >...
AACGCCGAATAACCGGTTTCCAATGGTTACGGGAGCAAACGAAGGTCGTTGGCTAATGCTAGCGTCCAACACCGTTGAGATTACAGTCGATAGATAGCTGTCTATAGATAGCTGTTCATAGATAGCACGGTTGAGAGACAGGCCGTGCGCTGATCGAGCGCTACTCGACCGCCCACTCTCCCACATGCAGAAGCGCTAGTTCGCTCCTTCCTGCGGACTGGTGATTCCTAATGAGCGTAAAAATTGCCCATTGGCTGCTAGAAGACGATATTCAGCAAGCCTCAAACCAAATTCTGCTGTGATATAGGCAGAGCGCGCTCGAAACAACTCATTTTGGATATCGAGTAAATCAAGCAAGGTTCGCTTCCCTAATGCAAGCTGCTCTTTGTATACCTCGAGGACTTCTTCCGTGGACGTCACATGCGCTTGCAAGTACTCCATCCGCAAATTCAAATCCTCCAGTTCATTCCACAAAATAGTAACGTCCTGGGTCAGCGTCTGTTTGACGTCGGTGACAGACTGTTCAGCCGCGATGATGCGCGCATCAGCTTCTCTCGCCCTGGCACGGTCAGCTCCACCGCGGAACAAGTTGTAACTCATTCGGATCACAGCCGTCTCGTCATCATTCGCGCCTGGACTTCCGTCGGTGTCGTCGTTTCGGGTTGCTCCCACCACCAGGTCAAACCTTGGTTGAAACGCCGAGCTGATTTGGTTGCGAAGCGCGCGAGCGGCCTGCAGATCAGACTCAACCGCTTGCAATCTGGGGTTGTTGGCAAAGGCCAGTGAAATTGCTTCCTCTACCGTGACCGGAAGCTCACTCGGCCGGCTCGGCAAGGACAAGTTAGCAGGGTTAACGCCAACGACCTGAAAGTATTCTGCACGCCCATTCAACAACTCTTTTTCGGACAGCAACAGATTACTTTTAGACTGAGCCCGACGGCCCAGCGTTTGGACGACATCGACCTTCGTACCAACTCCACTCTCAAACCGTTCTTCGATTTTTCCAAGCGTATCCTCGTGCTGCTCGAGATTGGTTCGAGCCAGCCCTACCATTTGCTTACGCCTTAACATCTCGAGGTAGGCTGTAGCCGCACGTAGAGAAATATTTTCTTGAGTGCTGAACAACCGCTGACTGGAGGCCTCAACGACGAAACTCTGTTCACGAACCCGGCTCCGGGTAAAAAACCCGTCGTACAGCATTTGTGAAATTTGCAGGCTTCTTTCTTGTCGCGTGACGGGCTCGTTCAGCAAGCCGTTAGCCCGGGTGGTCGTATTGTCAGACCGTTCTTGACCTACCCCAAGCAATAAATCCACCGAAGGGAGATATCCGCTTTTTGCCTGAGCGCGTAGTTCTTTGGCCGCGACAAGATTGCTCTCATCGAGCTTAACGACCGGGCTGAAGTCAAGCGTTGCTTCCACCGCTTCGATCAGGGTTTGAGCCAATGCTGTGCTAACCGCACCGCACAGCATCACTGCGATCACAAGGTGTTTCATAGCGGTTATGCCCTCCCCCAGTTGCCCAAAGTCTACCTCGAAATCAACGCTGGATGGTACCTGAGGTATCGTAACTCCCGACCATCATAAACGCTGACCAGATAAAAGGGCTGCTCCAAATATCAGACGCTTTGAGCTCTAATTGAGCATCCCTCAGTGCCTCACGCGCGGATTGACCCGCCATAAAACGACGGTAAAAAGCCGTCATCAGCGCTTGTGTGCCCGCGTCGCTCACTTCCCATAGGGAATTCACAACCTCCGCAACGCCAGCTTCCTGAAACGCACGCCTCAGCCCGTAAACACCCTCGCCTTCGTGAATCTCGCCAAGGCCAGTCTCACACGCTGACAGCACGACCAACTGAGTGCCTGACAATTGAAGATCCAACACCTCCAGCGCGGTGAGCACACCATCATTTTGCGGATCAATTTCACCGAGCAATGGCGCTTTTTTATTGATTCCGGCGAACGCCAAGCCAGCACGAAGCAACGGGTTGTCCCCGGGTGGGGGAATCGATAATTCTGCACCCCGCTGCAAACTCAGTAATCGACGTCGCAAATTCTGGTCGGGCTGCAAAAAGAAACCATGGGTCGCGATATGCAGCACCTGGGGTGGAATTTGCAGCCCATTGACAACCGCCTCCTCGGCAGCCTGACGATTAAAGGTCGTTTGATTGACCTTTTGACTATCCATTTCTGCTGCGATGAGCTGCCCCTCGCGCTCAGCTCCTGGCAATGGCAAGAAATTCAGACTCCGAAGACCACTGCCCGCACCGCGAAGCGACTGGCTGCGCAACGCTTGGTTGGCCGTCACCAAACTTATTTCAGCCGCGTCCGTTTCATTGGTTGAATCATAATCAGGGCCGGCAACAATGACGTACTCACCCTCCGCGGAACGGCGTTCAGAAGGAATCAAATCTCGCGCGGACGTCAGGATTTGGATGTCCAGACGTTCAATGAGGTACTCCCCGTCGGCAGTCATCATGGCGGGGAATGGCGCAATGTTTAGCAGACCGTCAGGGATCAGATACACATGATCAACAGTCTCAACAGTCTCGCTTAATTGTCCGAATACGGTCTCATAGGCCTCAATGCCTGCATCCTCGAAGTCGATATCATCCGCACCGGGGTCTTGAATGGTCTCCCGGTGATAGTCAATAACCTCGTCAATCGACTCGGCAGCCCCTAGATCCACCAGAAAAAAACCGTCGTCCTCTAACCCGCCGATGTACCCGGCCGCCAAATAACGGGCCTCATCGGCTACGTCGAAGCGTTGGATGTCAATGAGGACACTGCCAGGCTCAATTTCCTTAACCACGTCATCAAGGGACAATTCAGCCACCGACACACGGTAGCGAGCACTGGCTCGACCCAGCTCGCCCTCCAATTCGTCAACTTCCGCTTCGAGTGCGTTCAGCGCCTGAACATGATCCTCACCCGTGCCACCAACGGGGCCGCTCAACGTGAGTCTTGCCAGCGCCTCCCGCGCGCGCATAAGGGAATCACCGAGATCTGCCATCTCTGGGTCTTGGCTAAGCTGTGTAATTTGCTGAATCTCGGATGTAATTTTGAGCAACAACCCCTTTCGCATCAAAGACACTTCTAGGGCCCTGCGGGCGTTGCCCACATCACTGTGCTCGACCAGGTCGCCCAAGTAGGTCATCAATTCAGGGCGATGCAATCGGATATATCCCTCACGCGCGTTCTCTCCGGTCACCCAAAGCACACGGTCAAGAAACTGTGTTCGCCGGAGAAACCCCTCTTGTTGAAGCTCGATCGCTTTCACGGCATCACCGCGCCCCTTCAACGCCATTGCGAGGCCATTTAGCGCGTCAAACGTGTAGGGATGCTCATCGCCGAGCGTCTCTTCAGCCTGGGTTAGCACCAACGACAGTTGGCTGACTGCCTCGTCAAAGCGCGTTTGTGCGGCATAGACGAGACCCACATCAATCCTTGAGCGAATCACATCAGGGTGTTCCGCACCAAGCTTCGCCTGTCTTAATGCTAGGACCTCGAGTAATTGCTGCTCGGCCCGTTCCAGCTCGCCCTGCTTCAAGAGAACTCGACCCAAATTATTCATGCTTTTTAATCGCTCTGGATGGTCGGCCGACGCAAGATCGATCCAGTCTGCTATGACTGACTCAAAGCCCGTTCGAGCAGCCTCAAAATCCTCGTCCATAAACTGCAGAAACGCGAGGTTGTTCCGGAGTTTTACGACTTCGATGCTACCCTCTCCATAGAGGTTCGTTAGCGAAGCGATCGAGCTTTCGTACAACGGCTCAGCAAAATCAAAGCGACCCTGACTCTCATAGAGCAACGCCAAATTATTCTGTAGTCTTGCCGTTTCAGGATGACCAGCGCCAAGCTGATTCTCTGCTAGGGCAATAGCATCCTTCAAAAGCGGCTCAGCCTCTTCAAACAATCCCATCATTTCATAGAGCTGGCCTAGGTTGTTGCGCAGCACCATGCCGAGTGGGTCGCCCAGACTTAGCTTATCTATGCTATCGCTAAGGGTTAGCTTGAAGAGTTGTTCTGCACCGCTCAAATCGCCAAGCCGTTGTTTTAACTCAGCCTCCTGCGTTCTGAAGATCGCAAGCTGCCGAGGATCATCAGCCCAGATTGTCTTGGCGGTATCGGCGTAGGTTGCCATTTCCATGGCGGCTGCCTGAAGCGATCCTTCGTCGATCAAGAGCCTGGTCTTAGCAAATCGTAGCGACAGCGCACTGGGATCTGCCGGGCCCAGTTTTTCGAGGCGGGTATCAATTCGATTGAGGGCTTGGTCAAGCCGGTTTGACCGAAACTCAATTTCCGCCAGCAATCGATCTGATCGCGCAAGTCCCTCTTCTGAGGCCGTGGCCTTGGCCGCCTCAATCGACTGGAAGCGAATCAATGTTTGCTCGGCTCGCTCATCATCACCGAGACTGATGTAAAGGTCGGCCGCAGTTAGCAGGCATTCCTGAGCCCCTCTGTACCAGTCTGAGGCTAGCTGCGCGATAGACTCGCATCGAGTTGAACGCGCCAAGGCCGCCTCTTGACCTCGACCCGTCGCAACCTGGATGGCCTCTACCCGGTTACTCAACGACTTGGTTAGAGGATGGATCAGCCCATGTTCGTCAATCGAACGCGTCGTCAGCGACTCAAGCAGCCGCACCGCTTCCGCCGCCTCACCCCTGGCGACACTAACCTGAGCCAATTCTGCCCGGGACTCTATGACCAAGGGGTGCCAAGCACCGAGCAGCTTGCCCAGTCCTTCCGCCGCCTGTGAAAAAAGCATTGCGGCTGAGTCGGTCTCGCTAGCGGCAAGCAGCATCTGCCCCAGGTACAGCTTAGATTGCCAATACTCAAGTGATTCCACACCTAAAAAGTCAGCTGCAAAGTCAATCACCCCCTGCTGCGCCGAAATGGCTCCGAGGGAACCTTCACGATATAGGGCATCCGCCTCCTCGGTGAGAGCAGTCCAAACCGCCTGCAATTCAGGATCAATAGTCAGGAGCTTTCTGACGCTCGCTTCTTGATCAGCCGACGAGGCCAGGCTCGGAAGTAGTTCGCGCTCAATCTCACGCTCAATGGCATCTATCTGCTCAGCATCGGCCAAGACAGATTGGTAGGCTGCTGACCAATCCTGTCCAGAGAGCAAGGCACTCCCAACAACCAGCATAGGCATGATAGCCAATGAGCAAACCCTAGATTTCGCAACCAAGACGGCACCCCCGAGTGAACGCGCTTACGAATATCATAACGACAATTGATGCTCGTCGCCTCATATACCCGTGCATTGTCCTCGCCGCGGCATGACCATCATCGCCTCGTCACGTGCTCCGATATTCAATCGTTTCTTTGGGAGCCCTGACCGGTCACTTGACCGGCACAAACAATCGAGTGGCTATCCGTTCAATACGCAGCTACCGCAAAAACCGCTGTCGAACGAGGAGCGCGTTAGCGAGGCGTTCAGACCGACATTGGCGAGGTATCGCTGCCTCAATTGATCGACTCGTTCGCGCCCGCCCGTTCACGTAACCCTATTCATGCACACCTGCTTCGCAGCGTAATTTCGCTCATTAAATAGCAGTAAGATCAGCCCTAACGCACAGGCCTGGCTCTCATGACACCTGCCCACCAACAGAGATCGATTAGAGCGCTGGTGCGTGCTGACCCTCTTGCCCTTTCGGCAAGCACCGGGTTCCGATATGCTCGCGACATGACTGAACTTAGCTCGTCCGAACCTCATGCATTCACTCAGTGGCTCGGCCGACTGATTCTTTCAATCACTGGCTGGAAAGTAGAGGGCGCGAAGCCTTCCATCACCCAAAGTGTGATTATCGCCGCCCCGCACACGAGTAACTGGGACTTTTTTTACTTGCTTGCGGCCGCGGCAAGCCTAAAGGTGAAGATACATTGGCTGGGCAAGGCGAGCCTTTTCTGGGGCCCCATGGGACCGATCATGCGACGACTTGGGGGCATCCCCGTCGACCGCTCGAAATCCAATCAATTGGTGAGTCAGTTGGTCACACGCTTCACGCATACACCGAATCTTCACATCGTTATCCCGCCATCAGGCACTCGCGGGTTTACGCATCACTGGCGCTCGGGTTTCTACCACCTTGCCCGGCAAGCGAACATCCCCGTGATCTTTGGCTTTTTGGATTACCCGAAAAAGCTGGCTGGCATTAGTGCACCACAAACAATGACGGGAGACCCCGGTCCCGACATGGATCGCATTCGCGCCTTCTACAAGGGCATCACAGGCCGCTATCCGGCGCTAGCCAGCAAAATCGCTCTTCAAGAAGAAGAGACGCCGAAAACTTGAATTGACGGGGTCCATACGCTCTGGCGGCCCTAGTGCGCGCCACCATCGATGGCTAGTATCGCGCCTGTGGTGAATCCAGCGCCGTCGCCAGCAAAATACAGCGCAGCGGCAACTACCTCGTCAGGTTGCCCACCACGCTGCATGGGAATAGAAGTACGTGCCCGCTCATTGAACGCCTCCATGTCCCAAGCATCGGCAATATCAGTCAAAAAAGGGCCAGCCATAATGCAGTTGACCCTCACTTTTGGTCCGTAAGCTGCTGCAAATGACCGTGTCAGGCCGTTCAGTCCTGCTTTGGCAGCACCATAGGGCTCCGACGTTGGGCTTTTATTGACGGACGCCGTGCTACTGATGTTGATAATTGCGCCACCATCACCCCCCATCATCCGCTCACCCACATTGGCCATGAGCCTAAAAGGCCCTTTGAGATTGACGCTAACCACTTTATCGAACAGCGCTTCGCTGACGTCGGATAATGAGGGGTAAAGCGGTGACATTCCTGCATTATTGACTAACACATCAATCCGACCAAAGCGCTCGATAACTGCCTCGACCATCCGGTCTAAGTCATCCCAATCTCCAACGTGGGTGCTCCGAGTGAAGGTCTCGGTCCCATACGCTGCTGTAAGCTCCGCTGCCGTTGCGTCGCACCCGTCCAATTTTCGACTGACAATCGCTATTTTCGCGCCTTGGCCGGCAAACCCGTGGGCCATTGCCTTCCCAAGCCCCCTGCTACCGCCCGTAATGAGGACGACCTTATCTTGAAAGTCTTGTGACATTTATCATTCCCCTTGAAAACCTACGATGAGATCCCAAGCGTCCCGTCTAAGGACAATGTCCTTATCAGCGCTGGTTCGTTTGACGCTAACGCATGTCACATCAAAGCTCAAAGGCCTATGGTTGTTTAAGCCTGCAAGTGTGGCAGCCAAGACTGATCGATGCGCATCGACATGATCTTCGGCAAGCCGTTTTCTTTCTCATGGGTAACCGTCAAACCTATTGATCCTCGAGTGGTGTGGCGTGCAGAAGAATCATGGTAGCTGGCATCACTGTCGGTACCCCATATTCAGTGAATCCAGTGATTATCCGGGCGGAGTTACCGAATAGTTAGCCGAGCGGAGACATCCCAAGAATAGAACCGCTGCGACAACCCCCATGGCGGAAGCAAAAAAGTAGGGGACCGCGAAATTACCAACAGCCCCATAGATCGCGCCCAACACACCCGGGCCCCCTGCAACCCCAATAACGCTGAACAAATTGGCCCAAGAAAAAAGGCGGCTGTAGTCCAGCAGACCAAATCGATCGGCGACGATCAACGGCTGTAGCATTAGAAGATTACCCACTGATAAACCGAATAGCGCGAGACTTAAGCCAAGCGTAAGTGGGCTCTCTGAAACTGCGACCAGAAACAACGACAAAGCTTGAAGCACAATCATAGTCAGCGTAAAAGACAAAATCGGCAGCTGCTCGAGCATGAAACCGCCTGCCAGCCGCCCCACTACACTCGCAATCGGCAGGATGCTTAACATTCCTACGACATGGTCCTGGGATAATCGCTCGGAGATAATCCCAACCTGATGGGCGATACCCCCGACCTGACCCAGCATAATGAAGACGTAGGCGACGTTTAAAAACCGATAAAACGGATCACGAACAGCCACTGCGAACGGGGTGCCATCGACCGTTGTCGGCGAATCATGTGACTCCGCTTGAGTCAGCCCATCAGGAGCCTCATTGACGTCTTCAGGCCTAGATCGCACTAACCAAATCGTCAAGGGAATAATGCCCAACGCGTAAACGATCGCCATGAGTTGGGTTGCTGGACCTATGTCCATCGTCGCTACCCACTCTGCAGATAGAGGCGTAATGAGCATTCCGCCCACCGACAAGCCTGTCGACGCGATGGACAACGCTCTCGCCCTATAGACCACAAACCAACGAGCAATCAGTGTCGTGGCAGGAAGCAATCCTGAGGCGCAAAACCCTACGCCAAATAAAAAGTAAACGACGTAGAGCTCCAAAAGCGTTGAGACGCTTGATAAAAGCGCGAGCCCAAGGGCAGAAATCATCGCTCCTGTGCAAATAATCCATCTCGCATCCACCCGCTCAAGGATGGGAGCGACCACAAGGCCAGTCAGCCCACTCACAATAAAAAAGAGGGAAACGGCTGAAGAGGCGCTCGTCACAGAAAAATTACCGGTCTGCGCCAGTGCCTGGATCAACACCGCATGGTTATAAAAACCAAGACCAGAACTGAGTGCCATGACGACGAAGAGTCCAACGACTACTTTCCACCCTGCGTACACGTTGCTCCGTCCTGTTAGTAATTTGCTCGGGGCTTCGAATGTAACACACGCGCACTCACAACCACCCCCGCCCCTAGGTACAGCGCCTGTGATAGCATGCTCGCCATTATTTTGGGGTCAACCAGCATGTTCCGATGGGTCGTTCTTTTTGGTGTTTGGGCGGCCTACAGTGCATTTGGACTCGTAGCGACCAGCCTTGCTCCACTCGTTCCTCTGGTTGAGCAAGACCTCCAACTGTCACACACAGCCATGGGCAGCATCATGGGTGCCTGGCAGCTAACTTATATCGCGGCTGCTATCCCTTGTGGACTCCTTTTGGACCGCTACCCAGCACGATACACCCTGACATTAGGCATCTTGCTCATCGCGCTCTCAGCGCTTTTGCGCGGATTCGCAACCGACTACACAAGCCTACTCTTTGCGGTCATGTTGTTTGGTCTGGGTGGACCGATTATTTCAACCGGCGCACCCAAAATCATTACGGGATGGTTTGAGGGCTCCAGTCGCGGACTCGCCATGGGGGTCTATATGACAGGACCGGCTATTGGTGGCGTTGTATCACTGACGCTAACCCACACTGTGTTGCTTCCTTGGCTTGGGGACTGGCAAACCTTAATGATTGTCCTCAGCGTCGTGGTTTCCGTGGTTGCCCTATTATGGCTGCTTATCGCAAACCATTCGCTGTTGCTTGCCTCTGAATCGCGCGCTCACGCATCTAACGCGCCCACTCCGGAACGTCCGACTCGCTTCCTGCTCGGTCAACGAACGGTCCAAATTGTCTTGCTCATGAGTGTTGGTGTCTTTTTGTTCAATCACGGCCTTAATAACTGGTTGCCTGAGCTTTTGAAAGGCCATGGAATGACGCTCATCGAGGCAGGATTTTGGGCAGCCATCCCCACGGTCATAGGCATCTTAGGGTCGCTAACCATCCCTCGACTCGCAACGCCTGGGCGGCGATTCAAGATTCTATTGGCGCTTTGCATCTGCGCGTTCGGCTCGAGTGTGCTCCTCCAGTTTGAGCAGCAGGGGATATTAATTGTCGGTTTAATCATTCAAGGCATTGCGCGTTCATCTCTGATGACTGTTTTGGTACTAACGCTCGTCGAGCTACCCGGTATTGGAGAGCGATATGCCGGCCTCGCCAGCGGTCTTTTTTTTACCGCAGCTGAATTTGGTGGTGTGATGGGGCCCACACTGCTGGGCATTACCTACGACTATTCGGGTGACTTCACCTTGGGCCTCGGATTACTATCAGTCACCGCCGCGCTCCTAACCTGCGCTACACTGATACTGATGCGAAGGGTCAAACAAACCGAGGCAACCTCAGGCAGTCCAGGCTGAAATGGCGTCATTCAACGATCGATTTAACCCGAGCTTTTCGGGCCTAGACGCTTCTTCAACGGAATGAAGCAGCCGAACCACATCGAGGTCGACTAGCGTTCTGCCCATTGACTCCCTCGACAGTGAGCATCGATCCCTCGACAACAGTCAACCAGCCGGCGAACCGTTTGAGAACATTCTCTAAGCAATGGGATCAGACCTCGGAGACCGTTATGTGTCACTGGGACTGGCCCCAATCCTTGATCGAGACAAACGATTCGCCATGCGTACAACACGCTATGTACTCTCGCAGCAGCAGTAAAAAATTCGCTATAGTGACACCCAATTAAGGAGTGCTTGTCGATGCACCAGCCGCTATTTGAAGCCCCGGTCTACTACTTTGATAGCCACGAGACAGGCGTCTCCGAAGTTCATGAAACCATGAATTGCGGCCGGTCAGCGCTCGCCAATCTTGAGATCAACCGCCAGGGCTTTACGCTCTCACGTCATCGATCATCAGTCAGCGATTGGGATGATCTCGACGAAATCAATCGCATTCATCGACCAGAAATACGCACACTCGCCAAAACCATCGCGCATTGCGACGAGGTCGTCGTTTATCCGGCGCTGGCGAGGAGCACGGCTCGCGGGCTAGAGGAGCCCGATCATGCACCCATTCAATTCGTTCACTCCGATTTCAGTGAAGACTACCGCGCCATGGTGCGCAACCCAGCAAGACCCTATCGCGCTTTTTTAGAGCCATTGCTTGAAGAAAGCGGCCTTTCCTATCGAGATCTCAATCAAGCAAGTCGCCTTCAAGTGCTTCAATTCTGGCGCAACACCGGGCCAATCAACGCTGACTTTCCCTTGGCCCTCGCAGATGCCAGTAAGGTTTCGAACAATCGCTTGCACCGAGAGGTGATTCAAGACTACGCGGGTGATCATCTCGAGTTCGAAACGCTTTTCATCAAACCACCGCCAGCCCAAACCCAAAACGACGATTGGTTTGTATTTTCTGATCTCACCCAAGAGGAGGTCATCGTTTTCCGGACCTATGACAGCCTCGCTGAAGAAGACGGCGGCGCGTTTTGGACCCCGCACTGTGCGGTACAGAATCCGCATCCTGATGCGAAACCGAGATCCAGCGTTGAAATGAGAGCGCTCTGCGTCTGGAATCCCTGACTAAATCGAGACTTCGACCGAACTCGATCCGGGAATCTCGCAAAAGTCATCCAAGGTAATGGCCTGAGACACAAATTGGTTGCGATGAGCGCCAGCGCACCAAGACGGCATCACCATGGAATAAAGCCCACCGCCACCACCAACCATCACTAAGATGTGTGCTGGGTCAGCAAAGCACGACCGAATCTTGCCAGGCTCAGCCTTACCTACAAATCCTGCGTGGATTTCCGCGACCTCGCCAACCGATCTCTGGCAGAGCTCAGCAAGTCGTTCTCTTATCAGTGTTCGGGAGAGTCCTGCCTGGTGAAGTATGGCTGCATGATCTGGATTGAGTACAACAACCGCCGCACCGCCACCCAGCACTGCATTGTTGGTCGCAAGATTAGCCAGCCCTATGGCAAGTACCGCGAGCAGTCGGTCGGCATTATCGGGTAGGTCAGCATCACCTGAGTACATCACCGAGTGCGGTGCTTCAGCGCCAACGACGGTGACCACACTCTCCGCTTCGCCATAACCAAGACTAACGTGCAGCGGTTCGAACGGACTATTTTCCTCGTCTTCGGCCAAGCAATAAGTGAACTTGCCTGGGTGTCCTAATAGCGCCATGTCCGAAATACCGGGTCTTGCACCCCCAATATTCATCATGGCAAGTCGAAGCGCCCGCCCGATGCTTGCATTTGCTCGGTGCCCAGGCCCCAGCGCTCCGTATCCGCCACTGATTCCGCCACACGCTTGTCTCGCTGGACCATTCACGATGGTTAGCGGCGCAGTGCAGTGAGTCGTCCCCTGCATTTCCGTCAAATCAAAAGCGTCTTGAACGATGGCCTGGACTGCAGCCACAACGACCGGCATATGATCCGGCAAACACCCGGCCATAACCGCGGCCGTAGCGACCTTCTCTACACTCGCGACACAACCCGCAGGACCCATTATTCCTAAACTTTGCTCTGCGGGTAGTCCGCTCGCTACCACAAGCCTAGCTACTCTCTCTGGTGTGGGTATGACGACTGGTAGACCGTCGGTCAGACCGGCCTCGTGCAACTGCTCAAGCGCTGCTTCTTCGGATGGAGCCTTCAGCATGGATTAAGAGCCTTCAGCATGGATTAAGAGCCTTCAGCATGGATTAAGAGCCTTCAGCATGGATTAAGAGCCTTCAGCATGGATTAGGGGCCTTCAATGCAGAGACCATCTCATCGACGAACGCGTGAGCCACCTGCTGCATCGCCTCCTTCCCTGTCCCCGCAATGGGATGAGGCAAGCGAACCCTCGGTATGTCGGGCATCGAAAAGGATAGCGCGACGAAATCACCTTGCTCCCAAAAGTCATCGGTTACCAGCGCAACTGCTGGAATGGATCGCTTCGCTGCCGCTATGCCGTCACGCACGGTGCCGGTTGTGCAACTGCCTCAATGCCCGTAAGCCGCAATCAGGGCATCGCAGCGACTCGCAATGTCATCCATCAGCGAATCTGGCGCCGTGATCGACGCATTGCCTTTGTTAAACCGCTCTATGACAAGCGACGGATACCGTTCATTAAGCGAAACCGCGACGGCGTCCAAGAACGCTTCCGAGTCAGGGAATCCGTTGGCTAACAGACCAACCCTGGATTCCGGCGCCTCATCAAGATTGATCCCGAGCGAATAGGCGATAGGCGCCTCGGCTCGGATGCCGCGTGGATCATGGAACTCAATCGTCAATGTGAATCTCCTGCTCTCCTGACGGAGGATAGTTAAGACTAATTACAAAAAGCGCTCTTGGGGTTGATCTCTCGGACAAGCCTGCATGCTGCTCCCTGAATCACTGGATCCAGGTGCCGTCGCAGCGTCACAAGGCTTGCCTGTTCTGAATGCTACACCGCGACCTATCCGATTGCTCTCTTGTTGGTCCTTTGACGCTAGCACACTCAATCCGGGCAGTCAGCACTGATCAGACACCGATTATTTAAACAGTGAGAAGCCATCGTTGTTTCCATGACAGTTTGCAAGCCTGTTTGGCTGACCCTAGGATGCGGAGGACCAAGCGAAGGAGTGCCTTTTGGATACGCCATTCATTATTCAAGTCGAAGACGCAGTGCTTGCCGATCTACATCAGCGATTGGGCAACACGAGATGGCCCGACAGTATCGGTAAACCCTGGACCTATGGGACAGACGTCGGGGAACTCAAATCTTTAGTGGATTACTGGCTAGCCGCCTATGACTGGCGTCGAGAGGAAGCAGCATTAAACGCCCTCGATCACCGCTTGATAACGATTAGGGGGAGGGAGACGCACTTTATTCACGCAAAGTCCCCTCACGCAGATGCTCTGCCCTTACTCATGACCCACGGCTGGCCTGGCTCTATCGTCGAGTTCCAAAAAATCATTCCTTTACTCACGCATCCAGAGCTAGCACGCGGCCAAGCGAGCGAGGCCTTTCACGTGATCTGCCCTTCCATTCCAGGCTACGGGTTCTCCGAGGCGCCAACAGAACCTGGTTTTGACCAGCGCGAAGTGGCGATCGATCATGTCGAACTCATGCGCCAACTAGGCTACGAGCGCTATGGCCTGCAGGGCGGCGACTGGGGCTCTGCCATCAGCAGTTGGCATGCGCGACTCGCGGCAGAGCAAATCGTTGGACTTCACCTCAATCTCATTTTTGCGCCTCGCCCCAAGGATGACCCCGACCCACTCGCCGGGCTCTCCGATGATGAGTTAGCCCGTTTGAACGCTAGTCGACTAAAAATGGTGGATGGCGTGGGCTATCAGGCTATCCAGGGCAGCAAGCCGCAGACACTGGGATACGGGCTGAATGACTCCCCTGCGGGGTTGCTCGCTTGGATATTGGAAAAGTTTCATGGCTGGACCCACCATCAGGGAGACCTGTGGCAGATCGTGAGCAAAGATGAGGTGCTCACCAACGTCATGCTTTACTGGCTTAACCAAAACATTACGGCGTCTACTCGCCTGTACTACGAGTCTGCTCATGTTCAATCTGACCTTTTTGAGGAGGGCCGAATTGAAGTTCCGACGGGCCACGCGGTGTTCCCCGGCGAGCTTTATTTGCCGCCGAGGGCGTGGGTGGAGAGGCTCTATAACGTGACGCATTGGAGTATCCAAGACCGCGGCGGGCACTTCGCAGCCCTAGAGGCCCCGGAGGCACTTGCCCAAGATCTCAGAACGTTTTTCGCCAACTATCGGTAGTTAAGATCAGGCAAACTCGCCGGGCCAGCGACTCAATCAAGCCTAATCACTGGCTTGATAGACTGGCTTTGAATTGACCTTGTCGCTCCAATTTTGCAGTCGCACTATCCGGTTGATTGAGCCGTTCGAGGGTGACGGACTCGATGTCGCCTGAGAAGGGAAATTGGTCCTCATAGGGACCCACTGGCGCACCCGTATCACGCCCAATATCGAACGTTTCCCCGCTCATCGAGAAAATCACTGGGACCGTAGCATTGATTCTCTCGCGAGAAACTTCCTCACCATCGACTAACAAGTGAGCAAGACCGCCGGCCCCAAATCCACCATCGTGCTCATAGACTACGGTGACTCGATGACGGCCACTAGCGACGGGCGTTTGGCCTCGCACATAAGTGAGCGCTCGTCCGAAGTAGTTATACAGATAAACCGGCCGGCTCTCGTCATCTAGGTAAAGGCTCCAGCCCGCCATATTGCCACCCTGGCAGGCAATGACGCCTTTCGCGGCGGCTTGCTTAATGTCGATGATTGCCTCGATGGAGTAAGACACGTTCTTTAAGTTCAAGACGGCGTGTTCGGGCATACGCGTGTGATGCCTGTTGTAGGTGATCTTATTTCGCCCATCAAGCGAGTGAGGCACCGCATAGTCACCGCCTCTTCTAGCCGATGCATCGCGCAGTGGATAAACGCCCCGTTTCTCGGCTTCTGCTTCAAACAGCGCTTTCATCGACGCGAGGCGTTCGGCCTCCGCATCTGCTAGATCATGTGACTGTGAGAAATCGTCAGCAATGTTGTAGAGTTCCCAGTGCTCCTCAGGCCCATCAAATTCAAATCCCGCAAAGCGAATCCAAGGTAAGCGGCCGTGGAAACAAGAGGCCATCCAGCCATCGTGGTAGATCCCTCGATTCCCCAAAATTTCAAAATACTGCGTCGTGCGCTGACTTGGTGCTACTGATGAGTCAAAGGCATAACGCATACTGGTGCCGTCCAATGGCATTTGTTCAATGCCATTCACCCGACCTGGCGGAACAATCCCTGCGACCTCATAGATCGTTGGTGCAACGTCAATCACATGATGAAATTGTGGGCGCGGCTTGGCGTCGTGTTCAAACCCTCGTGGCCAAGACACTGCCAGCGCATTTCGCGTACCACCGAAATGAGACGCTACCTGTTTCATCCACTGAAACGGCGAATCTAGTGCCCAAGCCCAGCCCACATTGAAATGGTTTTCACAGCGATCAGTGCCGAAGTCATCCATGTGTTCAAGCAGCCACTCGGGATCTTCATGGATTCCATTCTGAAACGAGGGAGCGCTCCAAGCGCCATGAATGGTTCCTTCTGCAGAGGCACCATTGTCACCGGTGAGATAAATAACCAGTGTGTCCTCAAAGCACCCTAGTTCCTCTAGGGCCTCAATCACTCGCAGCACTTGAGCATCGGTGTGCGCAAGGAAACCAGCGAACACCTCCATCAAACGGCGGGCCACCGGTTTATATCGCTCTGGGTAGTCGTCCCAAGATGGGATTTGATCGGGACGAGGCGTCAGTCGCGTCCCCTCGGGGATGATCCCCGTTGCCAATTGCCGCTCAAAGGTCCGCTCACGCAGCGCATCCCAACCATCGTCGAACTGACCTTTGAACCGATCAATCCATTCCGGCGCTACGTGATGGGGTGCGTGGACAGCAGCGGGAGCGAAATAACAAAAGAACGGCTTATCGGGCGCAGACGCTTTTTGACGGGCCATCCAGTCGATGGCCTGGTCCGCTAGATCCTCGGTGAGATGGTAATCGTCCCGACCAAGGTGGGGCTCGATCGGTGTGATTTGATCATATACCGGTGGCTCCCAGTGGCTCGCCTCTGCACCCAAAATGCCATAAAACCGCTCGAAGCCAAGACCCGTTGGCCACCGGTCATAGGGCCCCGCAGGATTTTGTTCCCAGGAGGGTGTGAGATGCCATTTACCAAAGCAAGCCGTGTTGTAACCGCTTAACTTCAGCACTTCGGCCATCGTGGCCGACTCTTTTGGAATCACGCTGTCGTAGGCGGGAAAGCTATTTGCGATTTCGGTTATCCCGCCCATATGAACGCTATGGTGATTGCGTCCGGTCAGGAGAGCCGCCCGAGTTGGTGAACACAATGCTGTGGTGTGAAATTGATTGAACTTCAACCCGCTCCGCGCCACTTTATCGACCCCAGGGCTTGGGATCTCGCCGCCAAAGGCGGAGAAACTGCCAAACCCCACGTCATCAAGCATAACCAACAGCACGTTGGGCTTACCTTTGGCGGGTTGACTGAGGTTCAGTTTTCTTGGCGATGCTTCTCCATAGAGCCTGCCAATCTCTCCGGTAAACGGCTCGCTAGGTTTGGGTAAGTCCGTCATTGGCCCGCCTACTGCCTAAAGCTCTCAATATCAAAGCGGCTCAGCAACTGGCGCACATCGTCCGCGGTACCCCCAGAAACGTTACTCTCACGAGAGAGCGTGTCAGACAGCGTCGCTTTGCAACTCAAAAGGTCAGCCCAGGCTGATTTGCCCAAAGACCAAATGATCGCCGCCTTATCTGCTTCAATGGGCACAGCCACCTGATTACGGAATAAAAGACCCGCACTAGATCCATCGTCGAATGTAAAACCGATGGAGCCGCTTAGACCATCCGCAGCGCGGTAATCAAGCAAGACCCTAAGGACAGGCACCCATCTTGCTGCCGGAGCGGCAAGGACCTCTGCCTTGCGGAATCGATGCACGAGGAATCGGTCAAGGTTGAGCCTCCCTTCAAGCGACAACGCTCGAGTGAGTGCCCAGTTCCTCACGTTGGCTGAGGGCGAACAGGAGGCAATCTTTCGCAATACCGACGCTAAAAGAGCGCCATTGTCGTGACCACCGTCGTCCCCCGCCCCATCCACTAGCATGCTGGCAAGCTCTAATGCCCACCGAAGATCCTCTTCGGCCACCGCCGATTGAATCCGATCACGAACGACGGCCTCTCCCCCCATGGCGGCGATCATTTTAGTGGCGCGATCTGAAGGGGTCATTGGGAATAAATGGCGAGTATCCTCGTCAAACCAACCGAATAGACCTGTATACACTTGCCTCACGTGGTGCTCGACCACGCCATACAGTTGTTGCGTGCGAAAGTCCGATTCAAAGTGCTCGGGCAGCTTGATGTGCTGAGTGAGTTCATCAAGCCGCTTTCCCTGATTGGCATGCCGAACAGTCTGATCCCAAATGAATTGAATCGAATCACGATAGCGCGCGAGTGATGTCCTAATGTCGTCTTTTCCCGAGCATGGCGGGCCATGGGCGCAGACCTGATGCTCGGCACCAAGAGCCATCAAATCATCCAAGCCTTTGAGCAAAATGCGAGGGTCGCGATACTCCTCGCCGCGAATGGCGAACACGTTGAATAATGCTGGCCAATAGATGTTGTTAACCGCTAACTGCAGTGCCGGGAACCACAACGTGACCGAGTCGGTTGCATCGGATGGCGCCATCATTACCTGGACTTCGAGCCCTGCAATATCAAGCGTCGTATCCTCACTAAATGGATGCGTGACGGGAAGATGACCCGGCGTAAAAGGTGAGTGTTCGGGGTTCCTAAAGAAACGCCCCAATCCAACGTTGACGAGCCCATCCTCGCCTTCCTCTGGCAACAACATGCCGAACTGATAGACCATGCCCCTTGAACCCCGAGGACCGACCTCGCCACCAAATCGATTCAAGTTGTCGGCAATACCCGCATGACCGTAGATAGGCAAGCTGTCATCGCCTCGCTCATTTAGGATCGCCTGCGTGCCGGCGACGTAATGAAAGTGGGTATAAATACAGGCGACGATGGGTGCTTCAGTCTCCTGACGAAGAGCGGCTAGCGCGGCCTCCATTTCTTCAATGCTCTCCCCTGTATCGATAGCGATGATGCCTTCCGGGGCGCGAACAAAGGTTTGATTGGAAAGTCCATTTCCAACAAAGCACCAGACATCCTCGCCTACCTGATAAAACCGCTGTTCGAGCCGCTCAGAATGCACGGCCTGTTGTGGATGAACGCGCTGGCCTTCATGATGCAGCACGGTTTCACCTGCTCTAAAAGATGCTGTCATAATTCCCCCGTAGTCGATCTATGGTTGACCGACCTGATTTGCGCTTGACCGTTTCGATCCACCCGCGGATGAACGTCCTGGGTCCCAAAACCCCATCCCACATCTATCTCTGAATCAGCACGTCGCCTCTTAAGCGCCTCCCGAGCACGTGAGGACTTCGCCGGTAATATAATTTGATTCTGGCAGTGCCATGAGCAGGATTGCACCTGCAGCTTCTTCCACCTGGCCGGCCCTGCCAAGTGGCACAGTCCGTTCAAGGTGCGTGAGTTGGTCAGTTGATAAGCCCACTTTATAGCGATGACCGTCATGATCAATAGAGGGCGGCGCACCCTCGTACGGTTGAGTCAGACGAGTTTCAATGTGGCCAAAGGCCACCGCATTGACTTGGACATTGTATCGTCCCCATTCCTTTGCCAGGGTTTTCGTGAGCCCCAATACCGCAGCTTTCCCCGAAGAATAGGCGACCTGCGTCGCGCTGCCGAGCGTCCCACTGACCGATGACACATTGACAACCTTACGCACCAGAGCGGTACCGCTCGCCGCTATCTCGGACTTGGCCTGAGGAATCATCCAATCTGCATACGCTTGCAGCAGCTTAAAAGGAACGGTGGCATGGATTTCCAGCATGGCCCACCACTGCTCGTCGGTGTGTCGATGCATGGCGCCATTCCATATATAACCTGCGTTATTAACCACCACATCGACCCTGCCAAACCGATGAATGGCAGCCTCCATCACTGCTTGCGGCGCTTGATCAACGGTAAGATCCATCGCTAGTGCTAGCGTCTCGGTTTCTGCCGGCAACAAAGCCTTCGTTTCTCCTAGCGATGATTCATCGATATCGCACAGTACCAACGACGCACCAGCAGACGCGAACTTGATCGCCGTAGCCTGACCAATCCCCCGACCCGCTCCCGTAACGAGCACGCTCTGATTACTAAAAGGCATAGGGTTCCAGCTCATTTCATGGTCTCCCAGCGTTGTTCAGGTATATCCAGACATGATCTAGCGAGTCTCAAGTGGCTCTCGTATCGAGACGCTGCGCTCCAACAGCCAATGGCCTCAGACCCCACCCAAGTTCTAAAGCACCGAGTGAAACGCATCTATCTATGCACGGAATCTATGCACGGAATGGGACAACTTTTGTCCTCCAGGCGCACCAAATAACCCCGTTCATCGTCCAATGTAATTCGGCTGACGTTTTTCGACAAACGCCCGCATGCCCTCTTTTGCGTCTTCCGTTTTCGAGCAAAGCACTTGGTTTCGGTTTTCAATGGCCATCGCGGCCTCTAATCCTGCCGCATCCACTGCCATATTGAGCCCATCCTTGGTCAGCCTAAGCCCCATTGGCGAAGCGAGGAGCATCTCCTCCGCTAGCGCCTTTCCTGCTGCTTGCAATTCGTCTTCGGGCACGACCTGCGAAACCAACTGCGTTGCCAGAGCGCGATCGGCATGAATAAAGCGACCCGTCAGCATCAGTTCAGATGCCAGCGAAGTACCGACTAACCGAGGCAAGAAGTAACTGGTTCCCATATCGCAAGCTGATAGGCCTATCTTGATAAATGCAGCGTTAAACCGCGCGTTCTCAGCAGCGATCCTGACGTCACTCGCGAGCGCGAAGGCAAATCCTCCGCCGCACGCCGCATCTTGTACCAGACTAATAATGGGTTGAGGGCACCGCCGCATGCGGATGTACACCTCAGCGAGATAGCCCTGAAAACCCATTCCCTGCCCGAACGGCGCCTTCTCATTTCTACTCGACGCAGACTTGATATCCAGACCAGCGCAATAAGCTCGGCCGCGACCGCCCATCAATACAACACGGGTCTCATCATTCTCCATCAAACTGTCGAAGTAGTGCCGCAAGTCAGTCACCATCTGCGTGTTGATCGAGTTAAGCGCTTCAGGACGATTCAACCATAACCAATCGATGGCTCCGTCCTTGATCACTTCAATGGTTTCGTAGTGCATCTCGTCCTCCTTTCCAATTCCACCCCCAGTTCAACTTACACCGACTGCTCAACACTGCCTGTTTGCAAATCCTTTGATTCTTGCTCGGTCGGTGCAGTTCAAGCTTGTCCTTGAATTTCGACCTCTGTCAGTTAAGTAGCGCACTCTGGAGCGCCCCGTGGCGTTTTTTGATCCATCGTCCACAGCCGCCTTGCGCCTTACATCAATCGCAATCGCCCAGCGGCGTTGTCCTTAAGGCATGCGCCTTTATCCCTTCGTCGGGGTACAACCTGTTCAAGCGGTGCCTCCTGACCAACTTCAAGATAGTGCATGCAACTGTCGAAGATTAAAAGACAGGCACACATCCGAGGCGAGAATCGCGCCACCAAGAATGCAAGAACACCAAGCCGCTGCCTGTCAATCGCGGAGCGATCCGGTACCGTAAGCGAGGGGGTCTATGGATAATAGGACCATTGCGGCAAAACACTCGGCCGACAGGAAGAGACTGGGGGAACTGGACCGATACAGCCCAGGGTGAGCGACACCACCGCTCAATCAGTCAGCGATCAACAACCCACAATCGGGCTCCTAATCATCGGGGCCATAAAGTGTATTCGTCTGTAAGCGTGCGTCTCTATTAGAACCAGGCGCTATCGCAGCATCAACAGCTATATCAGAACCAAAAGCAAAGCCCCCAATGCCCCACCGGATAGCAAGCCCGCATTAAGGTACCAAGGCGTTTTAGCAACATCAACGAGACGCTGATCAATCGTCGCTCGCGGGTCAGCCCCATTGCTCACGTCATAGATCACAGGAAACTCAAACACGCAAACATTGACGGCGATACCCGTTAGTGTTGCGACCAATGCTGCAAATGCGAACGCGTTATCGGTAGGTAGCGCAACGAGCGCGATAAGCACCATTAACCAGTTGGCTGTTGGGCCTCCCACACTCATGGCGAGAAATTGAGCCCGGGAATTCTCTTCCATCTTAAAGTTGAAGAAGAAAAAGCCCTGACGTTCCTTCGATACTGGCGCGAGGCTCCCAGACAGTCTTGCGCCAGTATAGTGACCCCACTCGTGACCAATCCCACCGAGCATACTGCCGATCACATACCCTCCAGCTAAGCTCAGAATAGTGATCAACAGCCCAGGCGAGGTCGCGAACCAATATCCACTGGCGCCCCAAATGAGCAATCCCCCCACAACGAATTGTAGGTGCTGAAACCCAACCGCATGTAAACGTTGACGATCCCTAGCCGATCGAGCGGCCTGCTCTTCGCTGGTGATCGCAGACTCGGGGTTGGTTCCATCCATTGAAAGACTCTGATCGCTCATCTCACTGATTCCTATTCGTTTATCGCCCGTTTGGCTCGTAGGTCCCGCGTATTTTTCTTTGCTTGCTTCTGCAGCTTAACACTCTAGGGTTCGGTTAGTATTCGTTCGGCACTGCTTTAATTGGCACTTCTCCACACCATCTGGTCCTAGCAAGGATACTGAGTAGTCGTCGCAGGGCCTCGGCGCTTTTAAGGGATTTCAATTTCAAACGCTCTCGCTTTTAAACGCTCTTGCTTTCAAACACTAAAGCCCTCTCACAACCCTTACCTTCTAAGTTTGTCTCAATACATGTATCACTACATGTATCAATACACACCTTTCTACAGGTATGAGCGCTTCAACACATGTATGAGCGCTTCGACTTACCCTTAAGTCCGCTTTGTAAATTGTGTGCTTAACCGGACTCCACTCTGAATGCTATTTCGCTATCAATCCATGCTGCCAATGCTGCCGCGGTGACTCCAAATCGATCAGCGCGCCGTTTCGGGCTCCATTCTGTGCGTTTGGGAGAATCGCCGCCAGACTGCTCTATTACCAGAGCACCCGAAAAGACCTAGCTGGCGTCGCCTAGGCGTCTTTTCAACTGTGTGAGCGGCGCTTCGAGGACAACTTCGAAACCCACCTCAGTTGACGCTAGGTGAAGGGACCCGCTCATCGAATCCATAAGACTCTTTACTCCGGCAATCGCTATGCCACGCTCCTGAGCCGTCACATCCGCTGACCCGAAAAAGTCGTTCACTGTTTCCAGTAGGGCCTCGTCAATAGGCAGTCCAGATGTCGACATTCGAATCATTAAATGCTGGTCTCCCCCCCCGATCAACGGGCTGGATATTGAACTCAGATCGCGTGACCGCATCTATCCCTTGGGCCAGCTCAGACACAAATTGAACGAGAGGAAACATCAAGACATTTGGCAACCGCGATGGAACCTCAACGCACGCACCTGTCTCATCAAGCTGCACCGAAAATTGATTGGTATCGCTCGCGATGGCAAGTAGGCCTTGCTCGAACTCCGAAAACACCTTTTCGGCAGGCTCTAGTCTTGAAGCACCCGAGGCGCCCGCTCCCACAAAGTTTTGCACTTTCTGCAACATCGCAGTGGATTCCCGGATGGCTCCCATGACTTTTTCTAGCTAAACGACCTGATTCTCAGCGGCACCATCTAGCAGTACGGAAGCGAACCCCTCCGCGACACATAACTGGTTATCGAGGCTGTGGGACATTGACCCGATCAACGAGGACACAGCTCGTGCCTTCTCCTGCGCGATTTGATCCGCTTGGGCCGCTCTTAGTGTGTCCATCAAATTCAGCGTCTTTTGTCGCTCTAAGTACAAATCAAGAAAAACGGACACTTTGGCTCGCAGTCGCACGGCCTCAAGCGGCTTGTACATGATGTCGACAGCGCCAGACTGATAGGCAGACCGGGGCAGTTCCGCCTCAGTAGTGTCAGCCGTCAGAAATATAATCGGGGTCAATGCATTGAGTTCTGACTTCCGAATAATTTCGGCCGTTTCGATCCCATCTCGCTCAGGCATATGAACGTCCATAATCACTAGCACGAACTCATCTTCTAGGCAGGCGGCCTCTGCTTCGAACCCACTTCGAGCTTTAACAACCGTTGCTTCAAATGGGCGCAATGCGAAGTCAAGGAGAATCAGGTTCTCCTGCATATCGTCTACGATTAGGATCTTGGCATCAGTCATCATTCAAATCCGAGGCGCATCCTAGGGCGCGAGGCTATATTCAAAACCTACGCATGGAAGCATCGAGCCCCTAACAGAGCGTCAGTTTTTTATAGCAGCGAAGAGGAACTTCCTTCTTATAACCGCCTAAAAAAACACTATTTTGGTGCGGCTAATTGTAAGGCATGAGGACATTAAATTCATGGGAATTGACTAAACCCGTCAATGACACCAACCTCGTGAACCGCCAGAGCGTTAGATACACGACGTCATGGCAAACCTCCTCGCACAATGAAACAACCCTATCGCTCTCTCCCTTACCTCATCCCATCGTCTCGACACTGGATCGGCGGTGCACCTTTTTCTCGTGTTTCTTTTTGAGGGAATCGCAGGCACACCAGCACCTAAGCGAAGCACTAGCGATTAATAGAGCGACATTCGAACATCGCGTTTGTTGCTTGCAGGTGAATTGGCGAGGCGTTAGGTTGTTCCATTACACAACAATGAAAGGAACGCGCTGTGCAACGATTTGATGAGTGTGAGGATAGGTATTTTAAGATTGTGAGCTCGTCTAGCGCTGCGAGCCACGCGAAACGCTGGCTGCAGATCATTTTCGCCGCCGCAGCGGCGACGCTCTTTGCTCCAGCGTTCGCTGACCACCATGAAAAGCAGTCCGACTTGGTCCTGGCGCCCATCATAGACAGAGCAGGGACCTACTCTCGACCCATTTCGACAGAGAGTAAAGAAGCGCAGGCATTCTTTGATCAAGGATTACGGCTGGCTTGGGGGTTTTACTTCCCAGAGGCTATTTTGTCCTACCAAACGGCCAGTCACTATGATCCTGAACACCCCATGCCCTACTGGGGGCTTGCACACGCAATGGGCCCCAACCCTAACTCCCGCTATGCGAGGATGCCTGATGATCCTAAAGGCGAGGGATTAAAAGCTATCAATGCTGCGCTTGCCAGAATCGAAAACGCCACCCCAATCGAAGCTGAACTCATACGCGCGCTACACGTGCTCTATGACAAGGAATCAATCAGCGACGACGCCGAACGTGATCAAGCTTATCTCGGCGCGATGCGCGAGCTAAATCGACGCTACCCAGACCACAGTGACATCGCAGCACTGTATGCGGGCGCTTATATGTCCATTGGTCGATGGGATTATTGGGATAGTGAGGGCAACCCAAAAGCTGAGACCATGGCGGTTGCGGAGGCTCTCGAACATATTATGGCGACCGATCTTACCAATCCAGGGGTATTGCACTTGCATATCCACTTGATTGAGGCATCTCTTGAGCCAGAGCGTGCGCTTGTTTCGGCTGACGCACTCGAGGCGACAGTCCCCATCGCTGGGCACGTCGTGCACATGCCAGCCCACATCTATGTGCGTGTTGGCCAATATCAAAAAGCCATCGAGAGCAACCAGCGGTCCCAGGCGGTTGACATCGCATTCGCTGAGCAATGGGGTGATCGTCCGCTACCAAACTTGGGCACCTACCCGCTTTCTCACAAGATACATGCAAGCCATGCGGTGGACTTCATTCGCTATGCCGCAACGGTTCAAGGCAACTACAAAGTGGCGATTGAGGCCGCCGACAAAGCACGCGCATTGGCGACGCATGGCTCACATGGCATGCCTGGCAGGCAAAAGCAGGTCGCAGCACCTTGGCTCGTAGATAAAATCTTCGGGCAGTGGGACAAAATCCTTGCCACTGACCCGGAATTTCAAGGCGCGCCCTATCTTGATGGGATTTGGGCCTATGCGTTAGGCGGCGCTCATATCGGTAAAGGCGACCTTGGTAAGGCAGAACAGCAGCTTGAGACGTTACAACAGTTGGTTAACGCTCCTAATGCCGATGAATACCGGGTTGGAGCGACGCCTGTTCGTGACGTCTTGAGAACAGCGGCGCTGGCACTCGAGGGTGAGGTATTGGAAGCCAAAGGTGATCTTGATGCTGCCATCGCGAGCTACCAGGCTGCGGTCGACATTGAAGATCAAAATAACTACACCGAGCCGCCTGATTGGCCACAACCCATTCGGCACTATCTAGGTGCGGCGCTACTTGAAGCAGGAAGAGCCGAGGAAGCCGAGCAAGTCTATCTGCGCGATTTACGTTGGAATCAAAATAACGGCTGGTCGCTGTACGGTCTTCACCAGGCGCTGCTAGCTCAAGGAAAGAGCGCTGAAGCGGAGCAAGTGAAAGCGCAATATGAAAGCGCCTGGCGCTATGCGGAAATGGACCTGACCCGCAGCCGTTTGTAGCGCAAAGAGGCGGTTTGACCATGGTCCACGCGCCACTATTAGCAAGTGGCGCGTTACCGGGGCGCCCTGAAAGCAGCCTATACTCACAGTTTCACCGGTCTTCAAATTGATTTATAATCAAAAGGTTAGGTGTCTTGCACATGTCATGTTAGGAAGGTACACGTGGGGTTTTGATGAACCACTGGACACCCTGTCCATCGAGCAAGCGATCTGCTCACGGGCAAACGATTAATCGACTCAACTATCCACTGAGGGTAACGATATGACAAAGAACGGATCACCTACTGTGTCTCGGTTCAGGAAAAAACTCATCGTTTCAAGCGTCGCGGCAGCATTAGGGACTGGCGCCGTTGCTGCGAGCAGCGCAGAGCTTGAAGAAATTGTCGTTACCGCACGTCAGCGGTCTGAATCGTCTCAGGACGTGCCGATGATGGTTCAGTCTCTTTCTGGCGAACTGCTAGAGCGAAGGGGTCTTACCACTCTGGAAGATTTGTCGAGATCGATGGCCGGCATGAATGTCCAAACCACGACCCCTGGTCAAAACACAATCGTCTTCCGTGGCGTTAGCGATGGCGGCGGGTTCTTAGTCGACCCAACGGCTGCGATCTATTTGGACGAACAGCCGATGTCGCTTACCTCTGCCTCTCCCGATATCTATCCCGTCGACTTAGCGCGAGTGGAGTCACTCGCCGGTCCTCAATCAACCCTATATGGGGCATCCTCCCAGAGTGGTGCAATCAAATTTGTAACCAATAAACCTTCCACAGAAAAACTCGAAGGGAATATTAGAGCGGGACTCTCGTCAATCAGCGATGGGGGTCAAGGGTACGACATTGACGGAACGGTCAATGTTCCTTTATCCGACACTGTCGCTATTCGGCTCTCTGGGTTTAATCGTCGTGACGCCGGATTTATCGACAATGTTCTCGGTTCTACCGTTGAATTTGATGGATTGGGAGGACAAAAAACTAACAGTAATCTAGTCGAAGAGGACATCAACGAAGTCGAATGGACAGGGGCACGGGCTCAAATTCGATGGATGCCCAATGAAGAGTGGAGCGTCAACGCGGCACTGAATTACCAAGATCTCCGATCTGAAGGATTTAATGATTTTGATCCTGACGTCGGTGATCTGAAAACCGTTAAATTCGCCGATGAATTCAGGACGGATGAGTGGACTCAGACCAGCGTTGTTATCGAAGGCGATTTAGGGTTTGCGCAGCTGGTTTCTGCGACCTCTTATTACGATAGAGATTTTCTCTATCAGCACGATACTCAATCATACGCGGCCTACTTCCACTATAACCTTGGTATCTCCTACGGCTATGCCACCTATGACTTCGGCCTTGACCCGACGGGTTATCTCACCAACGAGCAGAACAACAAAAGCCTCACGCAAGAGATACGCTTGACTGGCGAAGGAAACCGGTCGAAGTGGACAGCCGGTGTCTTCTACGGCAAAAGCGATGAATGGTGGGATTTCCTAACCTACGTTGATGATTACCGTAACTCCCCCGCTTTTGAGGCGTGGAGCTATTACTACCCAGGAATCGCACCTACAGACGTATGGTGGAATTCCTATCAAAGCACCGAAAGAACGGATAAGGCAGTTTTTGGTGAAGTCGACATCGACATTATCGAAGACAAGTTAACACTGTTGCTAGGCGGTCGCTGGTATGAGGTGGATCGCGACCTGACCTACTATGTCGAACGTCCCGATGCGAGACTTGATCAACAACTTCCCGATAGAAACGCAGTTGACGACGGCTTTATCCCGAAGTTTGGTGTGGAATTCCATGTCAATGAAGATGTCATGGTCTACGGGCTCTATTCCGAGGGCTATCGAGTCGGAGGAACCAACCGTGGCCGAGGCGATCCAACCCTACCCCGTGTTTATGAGGCGGACACCCTTGAAAACACAGAACTCGGGTTGAAGTCACAATTCGCAGACGGAACAGTCCAACTGAATCTCGTGCTGTACTCCATGGAATGGAAGAACATGCAGATCGAGGTAATCGACCCGAGTTTTGCTTTTGGCGAGCCGTTTCAGATTGTGGTAGGTAATGTGGGTGACGCTGAGGTAACAGGCTTTGACCTTGATCTTAAGGCGCTGCTTGGCGACAGCTTTGAGGTGGGCCTGAACTACAATCACCTTTCTGATTCATTTGTGAACGCGCCGGAGTTCTATGAAGAACCTCGGGTCGATGGTGGGCAAATTGAAACAGGACTAGATGGGCGAGCCACCCTTCCGCTCTTCCCGGATAGGTCTTACTCGCTATACGCCAACCTGAACGACATCCAACTATTCGGCGGAACAGGAACCCTGACGCTCCAACACCAATTCGTTGGCGACTCGCTGAACGCACTGCAGTTCCCGCTTGCTCAAGGAGACTACGCAACAACGGATCTGTTGTTCAATTTGGACTACCCAGACTGGTCAGCACAACTCTATGTGCGTAACTTGAGTGACGATCGAGGCATTCAGTACGAAGATGCCTCGGACAATGACCAATACTTCGGACGAAATAGTTCAAACGTTATTCGACCGCGGAGTATTGGTTTGTCGATTCGTCGCTTCTTTTAGCGAGCGCAGGATCTGAGACATTAGGTCCAGTCGAGTGGATTAAACCCGCCCGCTGGACCTTACTTGGAGCCGTACCCCCTGCTCCGACTGAATTCCCCGCACATTGAGACAACCCTAGCGCTCAAGACCAAGCGGCCGGCCATCGTTCGAGCCCATGAATCGCGTTTCGAATGTCTAATGTGAGATTCACCCCTGTAATTCTGGTAGAGGAATGCAAATCAACCACCGTAACGGTTGAGGGCGAGGATCCGATCGCGACCGTGTAATCATCAATTAGGCAAAGCCCGCGCCCAAAGCCTTGGCGAGCCACCTTTGAGTCATCAATTCCCTGATACTCGAGCGAATCTGCAGGGAACGTCGGCACCGCAACCACGGCACTTTTGCCCTGCCTAGCCACATAGCGGACGACATCCGAGCGAGTGTCGTTGAACAACACCCCACCTAGGTGGGGCCTAGCGTTGTGACAACCTCTCGGTAGGCTGCAGTACTCTGTGACCTCCATGCTCGATGACAATGCGAGTAAAGCACCGGTGTTTAGACCGCTGAAGTAGACTCCATCGTCGTTCACTATCACCATATTGATGTGATAATTGTTAACAAATGGTGGCCCGCCCTTGGTTCGAGGATCAAACCGTTGGCCTATCCATTCTTGACCATTTTTCGACAAATAAAGCCCCCAGATGAATTCGCGAGACTCAAGGTGGAAGACAAGAAGGGAGTCAAATCCTGTCGAGGTGAGAAACAAGAGTTGGTCTTTGATACAGATCTCATGACAGTGACGCAGGTAAGGGTTCCGGTAAGAGGCTACTAACTCAAAGGTCGGAGAGTAACAAAACAACTCGTCGCTTGCCGCGATCCATATCGCCTCGTCAGTGAATTCGATTCCCCGCAAGCCGCGATCCCAGCCACGCCCTGTAAAGTCGATATCACTCGTATTCCAGTCTATTTTTTGCTCGACTCGCTCAGATTCAAAATCGATCAAGTAGACTCCTCCATGGCTTTGCCCTTTTTCAGAGCCGCGCACGACGGACGTTGCTAGTAGCTTTGGGAGCGTCATCATTAGTGAATTTGGTCAGCCGCTGGAAGGACTGGCGTAAGGATTTCACGTAAGCCGTCTAAGTTTGCGCCGTATCGTTTCCAGGTCTGCATCGCCCCCCGATAAATAGGTTGACGAACCTGCTCAGAACTTGCCGTACGAACCGCCCGCTTCGTCTCATGAAATGAGACACACCCGCTCTCGAAGGGTAACCCGCAAAAATCCAGTATTCGCCTAACTTGAGTCTCCAGATCGTCCACGACATCCTCATATTGAACCCGCAGCACCTCTCCAGGGAGCACCTCATCCCAGTGCCTCATTAATCGATCATATTCGAGGTAGAACTCCCCCAACTCGAACAGGTCATAAGTAAACGTTTGCCCTTTAGCGAAATGCTGTTTAAAACATCCAAAACAGCTATCCATCGGGTGCCGCCGCGCATCGATAATTTTTGCATTCGGCAATATCGCCTTAATGAAACCAACGTAGGCAAAGTTGTTTGGCATCTTGTCGGTGAATAGGGGCGCCCCCTCTCTGTGCCGTCGAGTTTGGTCTAGGTATTGTTGGCCGAGCTCCTCTAAACTACCCGTCGCAAGATGCTCCATACACGCTGGAAAAATAACGCCCTGGTCAGGCTTGGCAAGCGCTTGAGCAATCATCGATATGTCAGGCAGCTCACTGGTTCCGTCAACCTTCGAATGACTGGCCAGGATTTGTTCTAGCAACGTTGATCCCGAACGGGGTAACCCCACGATGAAAATCGGATCTTGAGCCTCGTGACCCTCATTGTTTTTTCTAACTGATTTGAAGTAATCCGTCGTAAACACGTGCCTCATTCGCTCGTGAGCAACTTCCGTCTGCACGGGATCGTAGGCGATCGTATCGCGATGACTCTCATTAGCGAGCGCGTAATACTCAAAGGAACGATCAAAATCCTTCTGATCCTCAAAGGCCTTTCCTAAGGCGAACTCAAAATGAACCTTGCAATCCACTGGCAATTGCTCGTTTTTCAACCGATGCTGCATCTCACGGATGTCATCGTCTGAGAATCGAAACGTTTTGAGGTTCGCGAGGCTGTAATAGGTCTCTCCGAAATTGGGTCGAAGCTCTATGGCGCGCCGATAAGCCCTGACGCCACCATCGTGATCACCGACTGTCTTCAAGACATGTCCAAGACCGATATACGCTCCCATCAATTCAGGATCTAGCTCAACAGCCTGCTGGTAGGCCGATACGGCGTCAAGCGGGTTTGCAGCCATCGCGAGAGCAGACCCATGATAATAGTGTGTAAGCGCATTTCTCGGGTCGATGCTCAAGGCCTTTCGCATCACGTCTACAGCCTCATCATAGGCGTGGAGCTCTTTTAAGACAGTACCCAAATCATGCCAGGCAGCGATAAAACGCGGCGCCATCTGGGTAATGCGTTCGAGGATTTCTTTCGCATCTTCAAAGCAATTTGCGTTGATGGCGATGCGAGCAAGCAGCAATGCCGCGTTCACGTCACGAGGATTTTCTCGAACCAGCGCCTGCGCCATCGTCTCGGCCTCCCTGAAGTGGCCTGTCGCGAATTTTCGCGTCGCTTCCTCGAGCTTGGCTTGATAAGGAGACAGTTTCGATGCCTGCGCGAGGCACCGGGCCGCATCCTCTTTGCGTCCAAGCCGCTCGAAGGCGCCACCGAGCTTGTTCAGAATGCCGGCGTTCTCTGGTGACAGCGAACTGGCGCGCTCTAAGTGTGGAAGCGCCTCTGAGGCCCGGTTCATATTGAGCAATACAGTCCCTAGATCTTCATGTGCCTTCGCGTGTCCAGGTGCTGCCTTTACCGCACGGGCTAACAACGCTGCCGCCTCTTCGAATTCGTGTTTTTCGGCCAAAATGGTTCCGAGCAGCGCGACGAAATTAATATCACCGGGATCAATTTCTAGCCATTCGCGACAAAGTGACTCGGCTTCGCCTCTGGCACCACCCTTTAGCAGCGCGATGACTCGCTCAAAGACCTTTCTGGGATGTTGTTCGGACATACCGGAGTGACTCTTGCAACGCAATCAATTGGTTTTAGAGTTTGACACAATTGCCATAGCCTCACTATCGCGCCTTCAGTGGGACGCACGACCCAAAAGGCACTATTTGCAAAGGCTATTCTTCACTGCCAAAGTCTTAGCTTCGACCTGCGACGGAATTCGGTCGCGGAGAAAAAGTAACGGCACTCATTGCACTCTTGCATCTTAGTAAGGACTGACCATGTCTGACATCAGCGCGACAGCGCACAACCCGTTTGACGAAGCGCGCCCCTATCTTCTCAGTCTTTACATGACGCTCGTGGGTTACAGTGTGTTGGTCGCGCTGCCAGCAATCAATGGCGCATGGGTCGACCAACTGGGGTTCACCGACGTTGAAGTCAATCGCGTCGCCTCAGCAGACTTGCTGGGACTCTTTCTTGGGTCCGTCGCAGCCGCCTTTTTAATTAGCAAGGTCAACCGCCAGCACCTCATCTATGCAGGCATTGTGCTTGCGATTGTGGCTAATTGGCTGTGCATCAACTGGACCGAATACGAGCAGATGCTCTGGCTCCGCTGCCTCGCGGGTTTTGGGTCTGGCGTATACACCGGGGTCGCTGTCGCCGGTTTAGGGGCGAGGTCAAAGCCCCGAGAAGCGTTCAATATCATGCTGCTGGCTTTCGCCGTCTCTCAGTTCCTGGAATTGCAACTCATCCCCCTTTTATCGATGGATATGATCTATATCTTCTTCATCGCAACGTATGTGGTCACCATCCCCTTTGTCCGCTGGATGCCCACAGAGGATCTGACTACCCCGTCTCCAGCTCAAGTGACCGAGACGACAGAGCCCCGCCCTTCCGCGCTCGCGTGGGTGGGCATATTCGCTATCGTCGTGGCTTACATCAACATTGGTGCTTACTGGGCCAATATTGAGCTCGCAGCCGAGGATGCCGGACTGGACGGCAACTGGGCGGGGCAGGTGATTTCGTGGACCGTGCTTCTATCGTTCGTTGGCTGTTTCACAGCCATGGTTACACTCAAGAAGCTTGATTACGATCGGCCCATTCTGGTGACTTTTGTGCTGATGGTGCTTGCCGTCGGCGCGCTAGCCGTAAACTTTACCGCCGCAGTCTTTTTGCTCAGTGTGGCTTTGTTCAATTTTCTGTGGATCTTTATCGACGTCTACCAGATGGGCGGCGTCTCGGTTGCAGATAGAAGCGGTAGCGCTGCAGCTTTTATCCCTGGCGCTCAAGGCTTAGGGCAAATGCTAGGACCACTGGGTGCATCATTCCTACTCGACTTTGGTTGGGGATTCACTTCAGTATTCGTGCTGTGCGCCATTGCTTCAGCAGCCGCATTCTCGATTTACTTCGTGATCTATCAATTCGGCTCCAGCAAATCTGCTTAACACGATATTAGAAGTCAAAAAGACTTCAGCTTCCCCCATCGCCAGCGCATCGATGCGGTGATTGGACCGCTATCCAGCGCCGAGCTGCCCCGCCCTTTCTCTTCATGCACCAGGCTTGTGGTGCGCTAGCTATCCAGGTCGATGACCTTCCCACCTTTCATTACGAAGACCGGAAACTCAAGCAATGAAAGATCGTCAAGCGGATTGCCAACCACTCCGATGATGTCGGCATACCGACCTGGTCGCAGTGCGCCGACCTTGTCCTGCCAACGAAGCATCTCTGCAGCCACTGAAGTCGCGGCCTTAATCGCTGCCATGGGAGAGAGTCCCGCTTCGGTAAGTACCTTAATCTCGCGCGCATAGGCGTTTGGCGGAATATTGAATCCTCCGAGATCAGCGCCGACCACAACTTTGACACCTGCGCGGTGAGCAAGCCCGATCCTGCGAAGCCACTCGTCTCGGTAGTTCAGGTAGACGTCATCATTTTTCTCCTGGGCGAGCAGATGATCCGTGCCCGCGTAGTGATCCCCCACATAGATCGTAGGCACATAAAACGTCCCGTGCTGAACCATGAGCTGGATCGATTCTTCATCCAAATAGGTCCCGTGTTCGATCGACCGCACGCCGGCACGAATCGCCTGATTAATGCCGCTCGTCGCGTGTGCGTGCGCCGCTACAGGCACACCGTGGCGACCCGCTTCAGCTATCGCCTCCAGCAATTCATCAGGACTAAAGGCTACATTTTTAGGATCGTCCCCTACCGAGTGAAAGGCCCCAGTCACCAGGATCTTTATCCAGTCCGAGCCATACTTGATTTCCTCGCGAATCGCTTTCCTCACCTCCATCGGCCCGTTGACGATCAAGCCATCGGCAATCACGCGCTGCTCAGGTGACAGGTAATTGACATCACCGCCTCCGCCTGTAATCGACAAATAGTGGGCAGCACCGGTCATTCTTGGCCCATCGAATACCCCTTCCTCTATCGCTCGACGAACATCTAACACGCCATAAAAGACGTCGGCATCCCCCATCACCCGCACGGTGGTCCAACCATGTTTCAGCATGGATTGGAGCGCACTGAGGCCGAGCAATGCTTTGTATGCAGAGGACCCCGCGAGATGCGCGCCCTGATAATCGTCCCCATAAATGAGTGGATGCTCGTGGCCATTGATTAATCCAGGCAATAGTGTGATGCCCTCCATTCGCTGGCATACGGCACCACCCTGCCACTCTGCTTCAGGCACGACCGCAACAATGTTCTCGCCGTCAATGACCACAGCCTGCCCGATTAGGGGCTGATCACTCACCCCGTCAATGATTCGATCCGGACAGAGCGCGATAGCCGACTCACTGGCAGAGACGACTGCCGACTGGATTTGGAGTAAGCAACCCAACCAGAGAGCTAGCATCAAGTGCATTCTTGTCATCATCCGACTCTCCTCATCAAAGACCCCGCCTATCCACGAGTGCGATGCGCCTTGATCGTACTGGTATTCGGGCTCATTATCAGCGCATCTACTGGAGTTTCAACGCTGTATGGACATTGGCGTTCCTATAAAAGACCTAGGCACTTATCCTGTCGACGACCTGGCAAGCACCATCATGGCACTGCCTGAGGATGCCTGGTGGGGCAATCAATTCAGGCAACACGAGTATGAAGTGCATCAGCACACTCAATCGATCGTGATGGTATTCACCGACGGTCATGGTTGGCCAAACATCGAAGTGTCGCGCGACCAGGGCTGGGATCTGCTAGCGACCGAGGCGCTTCCACTGATGCATCAGATACTCGAAGATCACTATCCGCCTGGCGGCACCATTATTCGGGCGATGGCGGCGCGCCTCGAGGCTGGTGGCATCATCAAACCGCATCATGATGGGCATCCATCATTCCACTACGGGCACCGCATCCACATTCCGATCTACACGAATCCCCTCGTCCGCTTCATGATCGATGGCCGGCCACAGCGCATGAAAGTCGGCAACGTGTATGAAATCAATAATCAGAAACGCCATAGCGTGATGAACAAAGGAAGCGAGGGAAGAATCAACTTCATTTTCGACTACATTCCTCCCTCTAAAATTAGTCGTTAGACGACCCTATTATCCCCTCCCGAGCAATTCCTCACGATGTCGGGGGAACGCATCAATCAAGTAAGTCGCCGCAATGTGTTTGGCGTTCTTCTTTGTCAGCGATCTAGGCGCAACGAGCAGTGACAACCAGAGACCATCAATCATCGCGAGATAACCGGTAGCGAGCTGCCTAGCATCGAGACGCTGATAACCTCCAGTCGAGATGAGCGCCGCGAGCACCTGCTCGAGTTTGTTGGCCGCCAACCGGTCCATCGATGCGCAAATCTTTTGGTACATCGGTCGCGCGCTTGCTTCGCCATAATAGGCAAACCACACCGACATTTTTTCCCGATTAGTGACCCTGGCGCTAAATTGAAAATCGAGGAGCCGCCCCAGTCGAACGGCTGGTGACACCTCACCCTCTAGGATTGCAAATTGTCCGCTGTGGTATTCCCGCATGACCGCCTCGAGGGTTGCACGAAGCAAATTCTCTTTGCTCTGAAAGTGCAGATTTGCAATACCAAGACTAAGACCCGCCTCGCGCGTTACCATCTGGAGCGTCGTTGCCGACAAGCCGACTCTCGCAATACAACGCATCGTCGCAGCGATAAGTTCTTCTTGCCTCACTTCTTTCGACTTAATTTTGCTCACTGCGCCCCCTGCCTTTTGTAGCCGTTACAGCGTCGACTGGTCCCAAATCCGCATTGAATAGCACCCAGCGCTCCCATCTCAGCGCTCCCACAATGACGCACCCTCCGCAAGCTTGCGCACAGATACCTCCCCGCCGAACAACTTTGCTGCCAAGTAGGTCACCAGCTTCACTCCGCGCATCCGAATACGCCAACATTTAACCAAAGAATGAATGATGATTCATTCTTGATAGCGTTTCGCCGCGAAAAATGCCATGATTTTCAATTCAAACTTGACGTGGAGCTAGTCTTGAATCAATACGATGCGATCGTCATTGGCGCTGGGCACAATGGCCTAACGAATGGCGCTTACCTCGCAAAGGCGGGCCTGAAAGTCGCGGTCCTCGAACGGAACCCCTATATCGGTGGAGCAACCGTCAGCCGCGAGCTTTACAAAGGCTGGTACTACTCAAATTGCTCTTACGTCTCGAGCCTGCTCCGCCCTGAAATCACACGAGACCTCGAGCTTCCTCGCCATGGCCTACAGGTCGTGCCTTTTGGGGGTGGTGCTACATTTATGCGGAACGGAGATTACTTCGGAAGCTACAGCGACCACGATCGCCACTATCGAGAGATCGCAAGGCACTCCAAGAAGGACGCTAACGCATATGACCGGTATGCCGCTGACACCAGTCGGCAGACGCGTTTGATTCGACCCTTTCTTCTGAAAACGGCGCCCGACCCCACTTCGCTGAAACCCCGAGACTTAAAGGATTTGCTGGAATTTGCTGGTTCATTCACAGCACTGGGTGAAGAAGGTCTCCTCGACACCATCAAGTTCTGGACAGCAAGCGTTGGCGATTACCTGAATGAATATTTTGAGACCGATGTCATTAAGGCTCACATGGCGGGCAGCGGTATTATTGGCACGGCGCTGGGCGTCTATTCACCAGGCACCGCCTACGTACTGCTTCATCACTACATGGGCGATGTTGATGGCAACGTCGGCTCATGGGGGTTTGCTCGAGGCGGCATGGGCGCCATTGCGGATTCCCTATCGAAAGCATTTCGCTCGTTTGGTGGGGAGATTATTTGTGACGCCAACGTCGATGAAATCATCGTCAAAGGTGGACGAGCGAAAGGCGTGGCACTGAAAAACGGCGATGAGTACTACGCCGACATTGTGGTATCGAACCTTGACCCCAAGCGCACTTTTCTCGACATCACTAACCCCAAAGACCTGCCAGCAGACGTGATCAAAAAGGCAGAAAATTTCAAAATTCGCGGGTCCTCAGGAAAGCTCAATATCGCACTAGATGGACTCCCCGTTTTTAATGGACTCGATCCTAAGAACCGTCTTATGCAGGGTGACCTTCACTTTAGTGACAGCCTCGAGCGTCAAGAGCGTGCCTACGATGATTGGAAGAACGGCACCTGGTCGAAAGATCCCTATCTCGACATGATGATTCCATCATTGACCGACCCGACGATGGCGCCACCAGGTAAGCACATGATGAGCGTCTTCGTGCAGTATGCCCCGCCAAAAATTAACGGTAGAGAGTGGACCGATGAAGATAAAGATGGATTCCAAAAATCCGTTATCGACCAGATCTCTAATTACAGCCCGAACTTTAGGGATCTGATTCTCCACGTTGAATGTCGTACGCCGCGCGAGATCGAGGCAGAAGTAGGTTTGACCGAAGGCAATATTTTTCAAGGCGAATTAACCTTCGATCAATTGCTCTTCAACCGCCCCTTCCCTGGCTATGCGCAGTACCGAGCGCCCATTAAAGGCATGTACATGTGCAGCTCAGGAACGCATCCGGGAGGCGGTGTGATGGCAGCGCCCGGCGCAAATGCGGCTCGGGAAATACTGCGGGACTTACATCGACCCAACCCGGTACCCGGAGGCTATGCTGATGACTAAGTATGATGCGATTGTAATTGGTGCGGGTCATAACGGACTCATCGCTGCATCCTATCTTGCTAAGGCTGGCCACTCCGTCATTGTTCTAGATGGCAGAGCATCGCCAGGAGGGTGTGCTTCATCAAAAACCATGGGCGTGGGATTCACCGTTTCAGATTGTGCTCAGTGGATCACTCAGCTGGATCCACAGGTCGTAAGCGATCTAAAACTCGGTCAACACGGTTTAACGCTAGGTGAAGCCAAAGCGACCATCGCCCTACAAGCCGATGGCGATCATTTGATGATTAAGGGTGACCAAGTCTCAGGGGCAGGCATCACGTCGACCGATCAAGCGGCGCTCCGAACATTCAAATCTCAAATCCAAACGTTTACAGCGCTCATGATTAAGGCTTACCAAGCGCGAGCGCCAAAACTCGTGGACCATAATTGGACGGACCGCATCACGCTCATGAAACTAGGGCTCGGTCTCAAGCTCATGGGGCGGGCCAACATGCAGGACCTGATGCGCATCGTCATGATCAATATTTATGACGTCATGAATGAGCACTTTGATCATGAAGGCTTAAAGGGCGCGCTGGCGCTCGATGCGATCACCGGTACGAATATGGGCCCCCGCTCTCCTAACACGGTGTTTAGCTACTTGCATCGCGCTATGGGTGAACAGTTTGGCATCAAAGGGCCACAGCAAGTCATTGGCGGCATGGGGCAACTCGGGATGGCGCTTGCCCAAGCCGCGCAAAGCCTCGGCGCAACCATTCAATTGGGAACAGCAGTAACCGCCATCAACAAAACTGATGACCGCGTGACTGGCGTGACGCTTGACACCGGTGAATCGCTCGCCGCAAAGGTGGTGCTGTCGAGCGCAGATCCCAAAACAACGTTTAGGGATCTTGTAGGCTACCAGCAGATCGAAACTGGTATGGCGAGAAGGGTCGAACACTTCAGGACGCGTAGCGGGACCGCCAAACTCCATTTGACCTTGAGCGGTTTGCCGTCTTTCAATGGCCTAGCCGATGACGATCTCAGCGAACGTTTAGTGATCGCGCCGAGCATGGACGCGATTGAGTCTGCATTTAATCCCATGAAATATGCAGAGTGCGGCCCAAGCCAAGTCTTTGACATCAGCATACCCACGGTAGAAGACCCGTCCCTTGCACCGAACGGTCAACACCAGCTAACAGCGCTCGTCCACTACCTACCCTATGCGCCAAACGAAGGATGGGATGCACTCCGCCCGAAAGTGCTGGATCAATTAATTGAGCAGCTGGGCAGCTACGCACCGAGCCTAAGACAGCAAATTATAACGAGTGAATTGCTGACTCCCGCCGACTTTGAGGCAAGCCATGGCATAAGCGGTGGCAATTGGCACCATGGAGAGCTCGCCATTGATCAGGCCCTCATGATGCGGCCTTTTCCAGGCTCAACCCAGTACCAAACAGCACTGCCAGGACTTTACTTGTGCGGAGCAGGCGCTCATCCCGGGGGAAGTCTTATGGGACTTCCGGGGAAAAATGCGGCGAACGAGTTGCTTAAGCAAGGAGACTTAGCATGAATGCACCCGAGCGACACACCATGCTACTTACCACCCCTTTTCACTCAAGGGTGGAGGCATTGTGCGATGTCAATGACTGGGGCAACTGGATGGGTTACACCACGCCGAACGCCTACTTTGATGTCGAACTGGAATACTTTGCCATTCGCAGCACCACCGGCGTCTTCGATTTGTCGCCTATGAATAAATACCGGATCACTGGGCCAGACGCCGAGGCTTACCTTAATCGCATGGTGACCCGAGACGTTAGCAAGATCCGAGTCAATCGCGTTGGATATGCCGTTTGGTGCAATGATGCTGGCGAGGTCATGGATGATGGCACCATATTCAGATTGGGCAAGGACGATTTCAGGCTCTGCTCCTACCAACGTGCCGATGAATGGCTTGAGTGGTGCAAACTCGGATTTGACGTAACTATCAGCAACGAGACCGAGGATCTCGCGGCGCTCGCAGTACAGGGACCAACGTCTTGCACGATTCTTTCACTGCTTGGCCTTGAAGACCTCAATCAGCTGAAACCTTTTGGTATCGCGTACTACACATTCAACGGAGCCCCACTGATGGTCAGCCGCACAGGCTTCACGGGCGACCTTGGCTACGAAGTGTGGATAGCCCCAGAACATGCAGAGGCCTTGTGGGACCAACTATTCGAGCTAGGCCGGGATTACCTTATCAAGCCCATCGGCTCTTATGCGCTTGATATTGCAAGGATCGAGGCGGGCTTTCTGCAGGCTCACGTAGACTTCGTACCAGCCGAAGAGGTGGTTCGGCCTGGGCGAGCGCGTAGCCCGCTCGAATTAGGCTTGGAGTGGTTAGTTGACTTTAAAAAGCCACTATTCAATGGCCGCTCTGCGCTGCTTCGGGAAAAAGCCAAAGGGTCGCGATATCGCTTCGCCCTGCTCGACGTGGAAGGCAACAAGCCCGCGCATCACTCCTTTATCCTGAAAGGAGATCAACAAGTGGGAACAGTCACGTCTGCCGCCTGGTGCCCCACCGCCAAATCGAACCTCGCTTATGCGCAAATTGAAATGCCTCATGGTGCTGTCGGCGATGAGCTGGTTGCGGAAATCTACTACCAACGCGAGTTGCATTGGACGAGGTTGCTGGCGCCCTGCAAGGTCATCGATGCGCCACTTTTTAATCCGAAACGTAGACGTCAAACGCCGGCGCCACCTTTTTAGAAAGGCGTAGGAATACGCTCGACGCTTTGTTCCATTAAAGCGCCGTGACCCGTTATCAGCATGGACTTAGGAGTTTGATTCATGCGGCTCATTGCCACTCACGTTGATGATACGTTCGCCCTTCTTCGCTCTAAGCTCGAGCAAGAAAAAGGGAAACCTCATCGCGCCATCGACCCTTACTTTTACCGATCCCATCTCGTTCATGAGCAAGAACTCGAGCACTTAATTTTCAAAAGCTGGATTTACGCGCTTCACGCGAGAGAGATCCCACAAACTGGCGACTACCAACTTCTGGAGATTGGAGAGGACAACATTATTATCGTGCGCGGCGAGGACGGAAACATCTTTGCAATGCACAACATTTGCAGGCATCGCGGCGCAAGGGTTTGCGAGGCCAAGTCGGGCAACCGGAAGACGTTTGTTTGCCCCTACCACGGCTGGGTTTATAACCTGGATGGCAGTCTTAAGGCGGCTCGAGAAACGCACATGATGGACAATCTTGACCATAGCTTCATGGGGTTAAAGCGCATTCGCTGCGAAACCTTCATGGGTCTCGTTTTTATTAATTGCGACGAGGACGCTGGTGACATTGTGTCGGCACTCACGCCTTTGACTGAGCCTTTGGGTGCCTACGATTTGGACACCGCTCAGGTTGCCCACAAACAAACCTACCGAATCAACGCGAACTGGAAGCTGGTTCTTGAGAATTACCTCGAATGCTATCACTGCGCAACTTCGCATCGAGCCTACGCAAAGCTTCATACACTGAAAGACTTGGATGAAAAATCGCGACCGATTGTTAATGCCATGCTCGAGCGCGCCGATGAGGTAACGGGGGTTCCGGGTATTTCAAAGGAACATACTAAGATTTATTTAGACGCAGAAAGTTTCGGTGCTTGCGCGCACACCATGCGCTATGGCCTGTTCGATGGCAACGTCACCGGTAGCGAAGACGGTCAACCCGTTGCCCCACTAATGGGTCAGTTTCAAGACTACGACGGTGGTGCAGGCGACTACCAAATGGGACCGCTCACGTTCATGCTGAACTATCCCGATCACTGCGTGCTCTATCGCTTTTTGCCGAGGTCACTCACGGAAACTGACGCTGAACTGGTTTGGTTTGTACGCGGCGATGCCAAAGCTGGAGAGGACTTCGATGTTGATCGGGTGACTTGGCTCTGGCATCACACGACACAAGAAGATGAGTACATCATCATGCGCAATAGCGAGGGAGTTAACTCGCGCTTCTTCGAACCCGGCCCTTACCACCCAGAATTTGAATTCACCCTGCAGGAATTTATCCGCTGGTACCTTGCAACGCTTGAGCGGACGCTCCCAGAGCTTGCGCACGCGTAGATCGCCTGATCATCTTTTTGGCTGCGTGCGCTGGCTCAACCGTGTGAGCGAGTTGGGTCACGCGCGCATAAACGAACACCCCTCGCTCCAGATACTGCCTCCTCAATACTAGGAGCCCTCGGGGCGACCAGGTCGAAGATCAACCGCTAATCGTTTACATCCTTGACGCGAATCATCATTCTCGCTTCACTGGCCCTTCTGTCTGAGGAAATCATTATGCGGATTGGCATCGGCGGCATTAACCATGAAACCAACACGTACTGCGCTGAGCCCACACCGCTGTCAGCATTTCCGAGACTAACGAGCGAGCGACTCCTTCAGCGCGCAGGCACTGAAACCGGGGTCGGTGGTGCCATCGACACCTGTCATCAGATGTGCCTTGAGCCGATTCCACTCATGTTCGCCTGGACCCAACCATCGGGGACCATAGAGGCCGCGGCTTACGATCAATTGAAGCAAGAGCTGCTTGAAGCCATCGACTCTGCGTGGCCGTTAGATGGTCTTTATCTCGATTTGCATGGGGCTGGCGTCGCCGAGGGAATTAGCGACCTGGAAGGCGATCTTGTTACGGCCATTCGTGAGCGGGTTGGTTCTATTCCGGTAGTCGCGACTTTTGACCTACACGGCAACGTGACACAGGCAATGGCCGACCAACTAGACGGTGTATTCGTGTGTCATGAATATCCGCACATCGATTTCCATCTTCGCGCCAAAGAGTCGATCGAACTGCTGATTCAGGTGAGCGAGGGGCTAAAGACCGAGCGGCGAGTCGTATCCATTCCGATGCAGATGCCCACGACAACCACCTTCCACGGGATTGGCAAATCATGGATTGAGCGCGTCAAAGCCGCCGAGCAATCGGAGCAATTGATTAATATCAGTTGGTTCCACGGCTTTCCGTTTGCGGATACCCCGCATGTCGGTGTACATCTCGTGCTGACGGGGGAGGCAAACAAGCACAATCTTGGCGCCATTGGTGAATCATTGGCTGAATCCATCTGGGCAGAGCGGGAGTCGTTTCGGGTGCCGGGGCTGTCCGCCTCTGAGGCGCTTCAAGACGCGTTAGATAAATCCCATGCCGGTCCCGTGGTCATCAATGAGACCTCCGACAATCCGGGCGGGGGTGCGCCAGGCGACGGCACCCATCTGCTTCAAGCAATGCTAACGGCCGATGAGGCCAATACCTGCTTTGGCTTTATCGTCGACCCAGAAGTCGCCGCGCTCGCGCATGAGATCGGCGTTGGCGGCCACATCGAAGCCCAGCTTGGCGGAAAAACGGATGATCTACACGGCGAACCTATTCCCATATCGGCTTATGTGAAGGCACTGCATGATGGGCGCATCATTTTGCAAGCGATGATGCGAGGAACACCGCTTCATTTGGGCCCAATGGCGCGCTTGGTCATCGGCCAAGTAGAGGTGATCGTCGCCTCCAATCGCTCGCAAACCTTTGACCCCGAACCCTTTCTTGCGCTGGGCATTGATGTGACCCGCATGCGGGTCATAGCGCTCAAATCTTCCAATCATTTTCGCGCGGGTTTTAAGGACATCGCTAATCACATCATTACGGCAGATACGCCAGGGATGACGACCCATCAAGTAGAGATCTTCGACAAGACGGCCTCGCCTTATGCCTTGTGGCCCAAAGCGCCGGACGCGCCGCTGGTTTTCTTTTCTTGACTGACGGACAAGAAAAGGCTTTTCGGCTAACTAGGAATCGCCTTTAATCAACCGGTTGGGGCGCACCCGCTGAACAATCGGCTGGACCGCCCTATCAATGGGCTGATCTAACACCATTTGCGCTGCCAGTCTTGCCATCGCCGGTGCGCTCTGAACGCCATATCCGCCCTGCCCTGCGAGCCAATAAAAGCCGGCGAGCCTCGGGTCTGGTCCAACCACAAAGGTGCGATCAGGTGCGAAGGTCCGCAACCCCGCCCACGTATGCGTGGGTACTGCATCTGGATGATCGATAATCTGCTGATAACGATCGATGGCAATGGCGACGTCAATGACTTCTGGTTGCGCATCGCAAGGAACACTGTCTGTCTCATCTGCAGGCGATACCATGAGTTGACCCGCCTCGGACTTGAAATAGACCTCCTCGTCGATGTTAATCACCATCGGCCACTCATCGACATTCCAGTCCGCTTGCGGCTGAACCAGACAGGCCGTGCGTCGTTTAGGGATTAGGCCGAGCGGTGAGAGACCCGCCAATTGACCGATGGCATCCGCCCAAGCACCTGCGGCATTGACAACTTTCGTGGCTCGCACCGTCAGGCCATTGGCACAGGCGACTTCCCAACCCTGTCCTAATGACGTCACTGCTATCACCTCAGCATCGACACGTAGGTCGGCACCTTTCTGTCGCAATTGACGCCTGTAACCTTGAAGAATGGCGTGAACATTCAAATCGCCACCCTCCGCATCAAATAGCCCGTGCTCGCAATGCGTTGTCAGTGGGGGAACTCGCCGCCTCATAGCATCGTGGTCGAGCTTCTCAAGTCGAGGCTGCGCAGCTTGCATCCGCTCCACCGCCTGCCCTTGATCAGCCCGCGCCACAAACAATGAGGCGCGCGGCGCGAGTAACTGATCATCAAAGTAGGAAGCTGGATGTAGATAGTCTTCGGCACTTAGCCTCGTGAGCAGTTGCACCACCTGGTTGCCATAGGCTGGCGCGAAATAGGCGGCGGAGCGGCCGCTTGAGTGATAGCCGGACTGAGACTCGCGCTCAAGGACTAAGACCTCAGCCGACTGGCTGATGCTTGCCGCAGCAGATAATCCCGCAACTCCGGCCCCAATGACCACAACGTCAACGTTGATCACACATCGCACTCTTTGCACTCCGATACTCGATGCTATGCTGCAAAAGGAGGCTGATCAACGCTGTGCTCGATCATCTTGGCCGATCATCCGATTACGAGCCAGCCAACGTACGATGAGTGTGTTCTGAAGGGGTCAGCCAGCGCCGCATAAAAGCAGCGCCTCCATCTTGTGCTGGCCTTTCGCGGCTTGGTCAGTGAAGGACAAAACCGGTCGAATTGCGATCTCAGACGGCTGGGTAGGGTCTCGGGTGGAGCTGCTTTAAGTCATTTACGGACATTCGTTGCAGGAGAGTTCCATCAAAAGCGCACACCTCGATTCGTTCTTATCGACACTGAATCAAACGCACATCAGATAGGTACATAGATCGCCATGAACAGAAAGAAGCTTTTCGCAATCGTAGGATTGATCATTATTACCTATCTTGCCTTTCACTCGGTCGTCGATTCCTCAGGAAGACACTTCATCTCCATGAAAGATTGCGAGGTGACGAATGACGGTAGCAAGAACGCTTGTCGACACGCGATGTTTGGAGTCCCCTTGTTTTGAATCCCGAGTCACCTACCCTTGAATCATCAACAATGAACAGGACATCAATTGCCTAACCCATCTGAAGCCTCAAGCGTTCAATCTGGACAACCGACTGATTGCTGCGGTCATCAACCGACTCGAGCCTGAAAAGACGCACCAGAGCGTGCCAAGCGAAAAGGGATCTGCGATGATCAAATGTGACTGACATCGATGATGCCTTGGCTATAAGGAGCTGCACACATGAGCGAACTGACCTATTTCGAGCGCCGAAAAATACAGATGGAATATGCAGTACCCCTCATTCGTGACCTGCAGGCCATCCTCGGCGAGGAGACGATCCTAAAGGCCCTTGAAGAACGCACGCGGAGACAAATCGAGACAACCCCACAAGGGGGCGAACCAGACTTCTCGCGCATGGCAGAAGGCACCAAAATGTTCGCTGCGGGTGACGCCTTACAGTATGAGGTGATCGCCGCAGACGATGCCGCATTTGATATGAATGTTCATCAGTGCCAGTACGCAGAGATGATGGAGGCGCTAGGCGGCCGGGATATCGGGCACCACCTAGTATGCAACGGGGATTTTGCTGCAGCTAAGCGCATCGGTATGCGCCTCGATCGCACGCAGACAAAGATGCAAGGAGGAGACTTCTGCGATTTTAGATACCGCGCCACCGCCGACAACTGAAGTGCTCGTGACTGATGGCCGCCATCTGGCGGCCTCACTCATTAGCTCGCGCGAGGCACAGCACTACCCCCTTTCGCAGTGCCACTGCCGACTAACCACCTGGGGCGATTCACCTTGGCTAATTCGAAGATGGAATTCTGGCCTCGATGTACGCCTCAATGTCTTCTGAGCTCACTCGAGTCGCTCCTTCACCCAAAGCATTTGACGTCAAAGAATTATCGGTAAATCCAAACAGATAACGGATAAGCAACAGCCCATCGGTGAGCGCTTTATTTTCCCCATCACCGTCAATATCTAGCTCCGACCTGAATGTATCAAGATATTCCTTGATCGCCTGAGCGGAGGTGCGTGTACCTCCGTCGACGGCGCCACCGACTAACGAATCGCCGTCAAATCCAAACAGATGACGAATCACGAGCAATCCATCCGTTAGGGGCGCGGCTTTGCCATTATCGTCAACGTCAAAACTGAAATTAACGCACGTCGGGCAAAAGTTTGGGTCTCGAGGATCAGTACCCGCTGCCGCTTCATCTGCATCACTGACCCCATCGCCATCATCATCTGCATCACACGCGTCCCCCTCACCGTCTTGATCTAAATCAGCTTGGTCCGCATTCGGCGTGGTCGGACAATTATCTGGCGCTGAATCGATCACGCCGTCATCGTCAGCGTCATCCGTTGCCGAACAATTCAGACAGTCACTCGCATCTAATGGGTTCGTCCCATCAATCGCCTCCTGCAGGTCTGAGCGACCATCATTATCATCATCGGTGTCCGCTTCATCTCCAATGCCATCGCCATCGGAGTCCACCGTTTCAAAGCCGTTAATAGGTAACGGATCAGCAGCATCACTCACTCCATCACCATCTGAATCCGCGATGAGAGGATTGGTGCCTATTAAGTACTCGTTCTCATCGCTAATGCCATCCCCATCGGAGTCAGAATCCTCACCATCCGGTTCCCCGTCCCCATCGGCATCATATTGCGCTGAGGCATCTGCAGGGAACGCATCTAGGGCATCGATCACGCCATCACCATCCGCATCAGCGGTGACATCAACCACCGACGTGCCGGCGAGGTATTCCGCCACATTCGAGACCCCATCACCATCAAGATCTCCACCGGAATCATCTTCACCCACTCTCAGGGCATTCCGAAGCTCGTAACTATCGGGCAGTCCGTCTTCATCCGCATCAGCAGTCACATAAGCAATCACCCTCGATTGGTTATTGGTCTGACTCGCATCCAATGTCGCCGCAGACCCCACCCCTAGAGCCCCGAGCTGCGCCATAAGCTCGACACGACCGGCCTCACTTACGATCGCGGAGAGCAGAAAGCGCTGATCCTCGCCCGACGCAAGTGCAGACACTGAACAAACCAGCAACCTATCCTCTAGCGCGCAATCAGCCGGTAGCGAGTCCCAAGCCACCGCTTGCGGTGCTATCAGCAACAACTCAGATGCAGCCGAGCTTGACGCACTAAGATTTTCTACTGTGAGCACTAGCGGCGCGGGCACGCCCTCTGCCCAGTATCGAGTGGTCGCCGTTAAACTCACCGCCAGATCTTGATCAGCCAAACCAAGATCAGTGCTGAGCTGTACCGAGTAATCTGTCTCACCGACAAAATCCCGTACTTTGAACCGAAGCAGCCCAGAGCGCTCCGGTGTAAAGGTCAACGTCTCTGCCAAACCCTCTTCGAAATCATCAATCTTCGCCCTCTGATCATCCGAGATGACTGACTCAGTGCCCGACTCAAACAACACGACGGGGTCTGCGAGACGATTCTGATCTAACGTCGGCGTGACGGTCAGCGTAAGTGGAACACCTTTTCGAGCGGCCGCTACAAAGAAATCCTCGTCTTGGCTGGATGAGAAGACATGTGATTGGGCCTCTGCACCCCAAGCCAAACAAGTTGAGGAATCAAGGCTGTTATTGGGCTCGTAGAGATCACTGCCGTCCGCATCCAGATCCCCATCGCCGTCCGCGTCAGGATCAAGCTCGTCAGGGATAAAGTCCCCGTCCGAATCCGTCGTGTAGCGGTCATCTTCTGGATAAGCATCAAGAAAATCCTGTACCCCATCGAGATCCGAATCCTTGCCAATTCTTGCCGCACGCCCTTCTCTCTGGGTCACATTAATTACATTGGTATCGCCCTCTACCGTGGTCGAGAGAAGGCCATCCACATTGGTCGCAAGGACCACAAACCGGTACAGACCTTTTACGTCAAAGTCGCTGTAGGTTGCTCGCCAAACCTTGCTGGAATCATCAAAGGTAAAGGGTAATTCTTCATTGCTGACGAACGGTGCCGATGCGCTCGACTCGATAACATCCGGGTCATCTATAATCGCCCAAACTCGATCGATCGTGCTCGCACCAGCGACTTTCGCGGTGAGGGTGACCTCACTATTGCCGTCGATCACGGCATCCGGGCTCAGGCCAAAAACAATCGGAATGTCTGCGGCAAGCGAGATCCCCTCACCCAGCTGCACCATACTCGCAATCCGCTTGTCATCTTTGCTATCGGCTAAACCGTCGCCATTGGCATCGATTCTGGCAACCTGCTGACGATTAGACGACTGCTGCATCGCCTTTTTAGCAAGCACGTACGAATCGTACAGGGAACTCCCGATCGAAATACCGTTCCAAAAAACGTAAGAGAAAGAGTTAATTCCCTGACTGTCGAATCGAGCTTTTTGCTCAGCACCCGAACTCGCGATCACCAGCCGAGACTTACCGGCATCGGGCGTCAACACGGGGATAAAGGACCCCGACTGGCACGCCTCGTATACAAATATAACTTGCCCGGGAATATTCACTTGCGCCGAATCCAGCCAGCCATCCAGGGTCTCTGCGCTCAATTCTGTAATGGCATCAACTTTGAACAGTCCTGGTCCGCCATGATCTACAAAGTAAAGCAGTAACTCGTCGGCGGGGGCCACTGGGTCCGTCGCCCACTCAGTAATCGCGCGCTGAATGCCCTCAAGCGTGGGGTCCTCGTCAATGGGATACGGTTTGTTCTTGTCTGCTTGCTCGGAGAAATAATAAATGTCGCGCTCTCGATAGCCCTGATCCCGAAGTGAACGATAGGCTTGATTTGCTACCACTTTGGTCTGAGTCCAAATGTTATTGCCGGCATAAGGACCGCCGCCGGCCACAATAATGGCCTTGCGCGTACCTTGTGTCGTTCGGTTGGGATCTAGAGGCGCCGCATCTTCGTCATCATTGACACCGTCGCCATCGTCATCGAGATCACACACATCACCCGTACCATCGCTATCAAAATCGGCTTGATCGCTATTGGCAATCAATGGGCAGTTGTCGCTTTCATTGACAATCAGGTCCAAATCCGTATCGACTCGATTAGCCGGCTGCAGCGCATCAAGCGGCGCATCGTCTTCAGTATCCAGAAGCCCGTCGTTGTCGTCGTCTAAATCACATGCATCCCCTATCCGGTCACCATCCGTGTCTGTTTGACTTGGATTAGCAATATCCGGGCAGTTATCTACGGCGTCCTTGACGCCATCGCCGTCCTCATCTTCACCAGACCCATCTTTGCCAGCATTGCTGAGAATCTCAGCGACCGAACTGCAGCCCTCTCCATTGCCGGAAATAGCAATTGACCCAGAAACGGCATCTTGAGCGCCATCTTCACCGCCGAGAAGCAAAGCGAGCGGCGTACAATCGCTAAGCGCGGTGTTGTTTTGCAGTTTGAGCGCTCCATCCACCCTCTCCAAGTTGGAGAAGCCAGCAATGCTCGTTAAATTCGCATTTTGCGCAACGCTGAGATCGCCTTTTAAGTGCGTTAGTGTTGAGAAAACCGCAATCGAAGACAAAGCGGTTTGATAAATCGATAGGTCGCCGCCCACCGTCTCCAGCGTGTTCAGCGGAGACAAATCTGAAACTTCCAACCCAACAGCGTCAGAACTGCTTCTGCCACCAATCAATAAACTGCCGTCTACATCTCGCAGCGCAGACAGCCCCTCGATATCAGCCAGATTAGGCGAGAGCAGCGACAGGCTACCTCGAATTTCAGTGATGCTCGCTAAGCCGTCTAGGTTCGCGACTTCGTCACCTTGTACGATGAGATCAGCAACCAACACCTGGCAGGGTCCATAGGTGCTATCGAACTCATCGATAGCGCTCTGAGATGACACGGTCACACTATCACTGGCGGCACAATATCCTGGTCGAGTCAGCACCTGACCAGAGTAAGAGGCCAGCACCTCTTCCACTGAGTTACACCCTGCCCGGTTGCCCGAAACGATCGTTTGGGTACCACCAACACCACTTGCACCACCACTCTCGGACCCGTCATAACCCAGCAAAGGCGCAATACCCTCACATGCACCCAACGCCGCATTGCCCTGAATGACTAGCTTCCCGCCCACCGTCTCCAAAGCCAGCAGACCGTTCAGATCAGCAATCGAAGGGTTGTATTGGAGATAAAAGTCACCACCAATACTTGTAACCCCGGACAAACCATCCAGCTGAACTAGCCGATCATTTGCTTGAGCCGTGGAGCTCGAGCCAATCAGCACATCACCAGTTATCGTAGTCACCTGAGACAAACCATCAATGTTCTCAAGCTGGTCGTTACCAAAAAGCCATAAGCCGCCTAAAGTGGTCACGTTAGACAATGCATCTAAGTTCGTTAGTGCGGTTCCCTCAGAGCCATCGCCGACACGTAGATCACCTTCAATCGTGGTCAGATTGGAGAGCCCGCTGATATCGGATAGCTGAGAGGAGTAAAGCTTGAGATCGCCCTTAATCGTGACCAGGTTGGATAACCCGTTAACCTGGGTGATGGTATTGCTATCAATCGTAAGACCGTAGGGAGTGGCATCGCAATCGCCATAAGTAGTGACAAACCCGTCGACGTCGTCTTGGGATATCAGCGTGATTGTGCTCGAGGCCGCGCAATAGCTTGGTCGAGTCAGCACCTGACCAGAGTAAGAGGCCAGCACCTCTTCAATCGAGTCACACCCTGCCCGGTTGCCCGAAACGATCGTTTGGGTGCCACCCACGCCACTTGCACCACCACTCTCGGACCCGTCATAACCCAGCAAAGGCGCAATACCCTCACACGCACCCAATGCCGCATTACCCTGAACGACTAGCTTCCCGCCCACCGTCTCCAAAGCCAGCAGGCCATTCAGATCAGCAATCGAGGGGTTGAATTGGAGATAAAAGTCACCGCCAATACTCGTAATCCCAGACAAACCATCAAGCTGAATCAACCGATCATTCGCCGACGCCGTGGAGCTCGAGCCAATCTGAACATCGCCCGCGATGGTGGTGACCTGAGATAGTCCATCGATATCTTCAAGCTGGTCATTGCCCAGGAGCACGAGTCCCCCAAGGCTCGTCACCTTCGACAACGCATCTAAGTTCGTTAGTGCCGTTCCTTCAGAACCATCGCCAATACGCAGATCACCCTCAATCGTGGTCAGATTGGAGAGCCCGCTGATATTTGCTAGCTGAGAGGAGAAGAGCTTGAGATCGCCCTTAATCGTAACCAGGTTGGATAACCCATCAACCTGCGCGATGGTATTGCTATCAATCGTGAGGCCGTAGGGCGTCGTGTCGCAGGTGCCGTAGGTCGTCGCAAATGCGTCTACCTCTGCTTGAGATTTCAAAGTGATGGTGCTCGGAGCAGCGCAATAGTTCGGCCGAGTGAGTTCTTGCCCGGTATAAGAGGCCAGCACCTCCTCAACCGAGTTACACCCTGCGCGGTTACCCGAAACGATCGTTTGGGTACCACCAACACCACTTGCACCACCACTCTCGGACCCGTCATAACCCAGCAAAGGCGCAATACCCTCACACGCGCCCAATGCCGCATTGCCCTGGATGACTAGTTTGCCCCCTACCAACTCTAGAGCCAGCAGACCGTTTAGATCAGCAATCGAAGGGTTGTATTGAAGATAAAAGTCACCCCCAATACTCGTGACCCCAGATAAACCATCTAGCTGAACCAGCCGATCATTCGCCGAAGCCGTGGAGCTTGAGCCAATCTGAACATCGCCCGCGATCGTGGTCACCTGAGATAGTCCATCGATATCTTCAAGCTGGTCATTGCCCAGGAGCACGAGTCCCCCAAGCGTGGTCACCTTCGACAACGCATCTAAGTTCGTTAGTGCCGTGCCTTCAGAACCATCGCCAATACGCAGATCACCCTCAATCGTGGTCAGATTAGAGAGCCCGCTGATATCGGATAGCTGAGAGGAGAAAAGCTTGAGATCGCCCTTAATCGTGACCAGGTTGGATAACCCGTTCACCTGCGTAATCGCATTGCTATCAACCGTTAATCCGTAGAGAGTGGCATCGCAATCGCCATAAGCAGTAACAAACCCGTCGACTTGGTCTTGGGATATCAGCGTGATTGTGCTCGAGGCCGCACAATAGTTTGGTCGAGTCAACGCCTGACCAGAGTAAGAAGCCAGCACCTCCTCAACCGAGTTACACCCTGCCCGGTTGCCCGAAACGATCGTTTGGGTGCCACCCACGCCACTTGCACCACCACTTGCGGACCCGTCATAACCCAGCAAGGGCGCTATACCCTCACACGCACCTAGTGCCGCATTACCTTGGATGACCAGCTTCCCGCCCACCGTCTCCAGAGCCAGTAGGCCGTTCAGATCAGCAATCGAGGGGTTGTATTGGAGATAAAAATCACCCCCAATACTCGTAACCCCAGATAAACCATCGAGCTGAATCAACCGATCGTTCGCCGAAGCCGTCGAGCTCGAGCCAATCTGGACATCGCCCGCGATGGTGGTCACTTGAGATAGTCCATCGACATCTTCAAGCTGATCGTTACCAAAAAGTAATAAGCCGCCTAAAGTGGTGACA
>Ga0255760_10000265_pt1 | contig 51331 bp, 52 predicted proteins | sample 071ome_25_FD_179960 | JGI IMG/M metagenome (GOLD analysis project Ga0255760, IMG submission 179960) | Coastal salt marsh microbial communities from the Groves Creek Marsh, Skidaway Island, Georgia - 071410BT metaG (version 2) | ecosystem: Environmental > Aquatic > Marine > Intertidal zone >...
GGGTTGTATGTGGAGTTACATTGCTATGGTGATGGAGAAAATCGAGACAATCTTTTAAAAGAAATTAAAAAGATGAGACTCGATAAACAGGTCTTCTTAAAGAACTATGAAAAGGACTTAGCTGAGAAATTGCTAAATTATGATTTTTGTCTTCATTTAGCTTATGAGGAAGGTCTTGGGCTCTCAATTATTGAGGCTATGGCAAGTCGTCTACCTGTAATATCAGCAGCAATGGGTGGCGCATCAGAACTCCTAATGAATGGAGCTAATGGCTTGCTTGTATCGAGTCAAATTAAAGAAAATGATATTGAAAAGATTCATCTTTACTTAAATAATAAAGAAGATAGAGAGGCAAAGGTTGAATCGGCTTACCGCCATGTTATCAAAAACTACAACTCTAAAAATTACTTAAATGCCTATTTAGATCTGTATAAATTAATTGCATGAATGACATAGAAAAAATAGCTAATCATTTGATTGCATGTAACCAATTTATTGGTGTAGCAGAATCTTGTACTGGGGGCTTATTAGCCAGTACGCTTATCTCTAAATCTGGTGCCTCTGGCTGGTTCAAGGGCGGGATAGTCTGTTATTCAAATGAGATCAAGCAAAGAGTCCTAAAAGTAAAAAATGAGATATTGGATGAATGCGGTGCAGTTAGTCAAGAAGTATCCAAAGCGCTGGTCTTGGGTGTTATTCATTTAATGCAGGTAGAAGCTGGTATTGCTATCACCGGCATTGCTGGCCCTGAGGGCGGGTCTCAAGAAAAGCCGGTCGGCCTGGTATATATATCAACTTATTTAAAAGGTGAAATAATCACTAAGGAATATAGATTTTTAGGAACTCGCACAGAAATACGCCAAAAAGCCGTAGATGAGTGTCTAATCCAGCTTCGCAATCAAATAATCCATTGAACTTTTGCATTAGATGCTGTCTATCATTTGGCATCTATGAAATAATTTATTGATAAGTTTAGAACTAGGAAAAGCTATGGATGATAACAAGAAAAAAGCCCTAGATGCGGCCCTATCGCAGATAGAAAGACATTATGGAAAAGGTTCAGTCATGAAGTTGGGTGATCCCTCTGTAATGAGGGATATTGAGGCAGTTTCCACTGGATCTCTTGGACTTGACATTGCCTTAGGGATTGGAGGTCTCCCAAAAGGCCGAGTGATTGAAATCTATGGCCCAGAATCTTCTGGGAAAACCACTTTAACGCTACAAGTGGTATCTGAAATACAAAAGTCGGGAGGAACAGCTGCATTTGTTGATGCTGAGCATGCACTTGATCCTGTTTATGCTGAGAAAATCGGAGTCAATTTATCAGACCTGCTCGTTTCTCAGCCTGATACGGGCGAACAGGCACTGGAAATTACTGATATGCTTGTAAAATCTGGTGCAGTAGACCTTGTAGTTGTTGATTCGGTAGCGGCTCTGACCCCAAAAGCAGAAATTGATGGCGAAATGGGAGATTCTCATATGGGTCTTCAGGCTCGATTAATGTCACAGGCGCTAAGAAAACTCACAGGAAATATCAAAAAATCCAATACTATGGTTATCTTCATTAATCAGATAAGGATGAAGATTGGCGTTATGTTTGGAAGCCCTGAAACCACAACCGGAGGAAATGCATTAAAATTCTACTCTTCCGTAAGGCTAGATATACGCAGAATCGGTGCCATTAAAAAGGGTGATGAGATTTTAGGCAATGAGACGAGAGTCAAGGTTGTGAAAAATAAGGTTGCACCCCCTTTCAAGCAAGCTGAATTTGAGATTTTATATGGGCATGGCATTTCAAGAGAAGGGGAACTCATTGATTTAGGAGTACAACATAACCTGATTGAAAAATCTGGATCTTGGTACAGTTACAACGGTGATAGGATCGGCCAAGGTAAAGAAAATGTCAGAGATTTCCTAAAAGATAATAGCGAAATAGCAAATACTATTGAAACTGCCATACGTGCTCTAGTTTTTGACAAAGTTGATGAAAAAGAATCCGGTTGATGTCATCGGCAGAAGTTAATTGTAGAAAAAAAGCTATGGATTATCTTGCAAGACGAGAGCATGGATTTTTGGAGCTCGTCACAAAGTTAAAAGAAAAAGGTTTTTCTGAGCTACTAAGTCATGAGACAGTTTTAAAACTTAAAGAAGAGGATCTACAGTCTGATGAACGATACGCTGAGATGATTGTTAATGTCAGATCTGCAAGAGGTTACGGGCCATTAAGAATTGCTTATGAATTAAAGATAAAAGGGATTGAGACCGAAATTATTGATGACGAGATTAATAAAAAAAAATCTTCATGGGAACAAATTGGTCTTATGGTGCTTAATAAAAAACTTAAAAATAAAAAACTTGAAGATAAAGAGCAATTTCTAAAGGCTTATAAATTTTTACAGCAACGCGGATTTGATCATCAGGATGCAAAAGAAATTATTAAACTAGTTTGATGGCTAAAAATAACTCTACAAATATTAGAAAATCTTTTTTAGATTATTTTGTAAAACATAATCACACCGAGGTATCGAGTAGTTCTTTGGTGCCAGGCAATGACCCTACTTTACTTTTTACGAATGCTGGTATGGTTCAGTTCAAGGATGCTTTTCTAGGTAATGAAAAGAGAACTTATAGAAGGGCCACTTCATCACAGAAGTGCTTAAGAGCCGGAGGTAAGCACAACGATCTAGAAAATGTTGGCTACACATCAAGGCATCATACTTTTTTTGAAATGTTGGGTAACTTTAGTTTTGGAGATTATTTTAAAGAAGAGGCTATTGGGTACGCCTGGGAGTATGTGACCAAAGAGCTTCAACTTCCTTCAGAACGTCTATGGGTTACCACTCATCAAACCGATAATGAATCAAAATCTATTTGGCTCAATGGAATGGGTATTAACCCTAAACGACTGGTAGCGCTTGACGATAAAGATAATTTTTGGGCCATGGGTGATACAGGTCCATGCGGACCATGTTCAGAAATATTTTATGATTATGGTGACACAGTCAAGGGAGGACCTCCTGGATCAAAAGATGCAGATGGCGACCGGTTTGTCGAGATTTGGAATATCGTATTCATGCAATTTGAACGAGATACAAAGGGCCAATTAAGCGATTTACCTGCTCCCTCCGTGGATACAGGAATGGGTCTGGAACGAATATCTGCGATTATGAGCGGAGTTACTTCTAATTACGATACTGATCTTTTTGTTCCAATTATTGAGGAGGCAAAAAAGATTACTCGCCAGAAAGAATTTTCAAGTTCACTCAATGTTATTGCAGATCACTTAAGAGCAATATCATTTTTAATTGCTGATGGAGTATTGCCTGGAAGTGATGGTAGGGGTTACGTATTGAGAAGAATCTTAAGAAGAGCCGCACGTCATGGTTATTTATTAGGGATGAAGGATCCCTTTCTTTTTAAATTAGTGGATGTTCTCATAAATAATATGGGGGAAGCCTATAAGGTTTTGAATGAAAAAAGCGATTACATAAAATTGGTAATTAAGGAAGAGGAGGAGAGATTTGGTCAGACACTAAGCCATGGGATGAAAATATTTAATGCCCAAGTAGATTTGCTAAAAGAGCAAAACGGCAAAACTCTAGACGGGGAAACAGTCTTTCAACTCTATGATACCTATGGTTTTCCTGAGGACTTGACTAAAGATTTAGCAAGAAGCTTTAATTTAAATATTGATGAAGAAGGGTTCAAGAAATCAATGGCTGAACAAAAGAAACGAGCCAGAGAGTCTATGAAATTTAATATGGCAGAGAAAGATAATTTATCCTCTGAACAAAGTTCAATTTTTTTTGGATACGAAAAGAAACAACATAACTCCGAGATTAAAGAGATTTTCTTGGATAGCAAGATAGTGCAATCAATTAAACAAGATGACGAGGCTGTCATTGTGCTAGGTGAAACTCCATTTTATGCAGAAAGCGGAGGACAAGTTGGAGATACCGGCATTATACAATGTGAAAATGGTACTTTTGAAGTTTTGGATACACAGAAAAAAAATGAGGCGATTTTTCATATCGGAAAGGTAAAAAATGGGCAAATTAAGACTTCTGATGGCGCCACACTCATTGTTGATAAGCGACGTAGAGCTGCAATCGCCGGTAGTCATTCTGCCACTCATCTGCTACATGCCGGTCTCAGAAAAATTCTAGGTGATCATGTTCAGCAAAGGGGATCTTTAGTAGAGGCAGGTAGGCTTAGATTTGATTTTTCGCATAATAAACCAGTAACACAAGACCAAATTGAGAGCATCAACCAATATGTAAATGATGAGATTGGTAATGCAGTTTCTACAAAGATAAGTGAAATGCCTTATAAAAATGCTATAAGTTCAGGCGCTCTGGCTTTTTTTGATGAAAAATATGAAGATCAAGTGCGTGTACTTGAGATTGGTACTGAGTCAAAAGAATTATGTGGCGGTACGCATGTGACAAATACGAGCGAAATTGGTTTGTTTGAAATCTATGATGAATCGAGCATTGCATCAGGTGTGAGAAGGATTGAAGCATATACAGGACAATTAGCGCTTGAACACCTCAAGTTTTCAAAAATTACTTTGAGAGAAATTTCAAATAAATTAGGCGCAGGCATCAATGCGCTATTACCGAAAATTGATCAGCTTGTTCAATCGGATAAGTCACATACTCAATTAATAAAAAAAGAAGAACAGGCTCGCTTAAAAAAACTAGCAGAAACAATAAATACAAATAAAAAGAAATTATTAAAAGGCTCATATGCAGTGGTTGAGGTTGAGAATCTATCTGTAAATAGCTTAAGAGATCTTTGTGACTACATTCATGATTTGGATGTTGATACAGCAATTATTGCTGTATCAAAGGATAAGGATCAATTAACTCTTGTTTGCTCTGTTCATAAATCCTTAGCAAAGCAAGTTGATGCAAGAGATTTAGTTACAAAAGCAAATGAACTTCTAAATGGAAGGGGAGGGGGTAAGCCAACGTTTGCACAATCTGGTTCTAGAGAATTTAGTAAGTTAAGAGAATCGCTGAAAATATTAGAAGCAAATCTAATTGAGAGGTTAAGTTGAAATGCTTGTTATTTCAAGAAAGCAAGGTGAAAAAATAACAATTGGAAAAGATATAGAGGTCGTTCTTATTTCTGTTAAAGGTAAGCAAGCTAAGATTGGCATCCAAGCTCCTAAAACCTATGAAGTTTTAAGAGTCAATTCCGAAGAAAAGTCATAGTATAATCTTCACTTAAATCCACTTGGAGAGATGGCTGAGTGGTCGAAAGCGCTCCCCTGCTAAGGGAGTAAGGGCAATATACGTCCTTCGAGGGTTCGAATCCCTCTCTCTCCGCCATATTTTTTACTTTATATTTAAAAGTTATATATAATTTCACCTACTAATATTTAGTTATTAATAACTTTTATGACCTTAAAGCAACTTAGATATTTTATTCAAACGGTTGACTGCGGACTAAACATAACGGCAGCGTCAGAATTACTTTTCACGAGTCAACCAGGAATAAGTAAGCAATTGAAACTATTAGAATCAGAGCTTGGAATAAAGTTATTTCTAAAAAAGGGTAAAAGCTTGACCTCCTTGACTGATGCTGGACAAGAAGTATATGAGCGAGCAAAGAGGGTCTTAAATGATATTGATGAAATTGAAAATTTTGCTTTAGAGTCAAAAGGCGAACAGAGGGGAGTTTTATCAATTGGAACAACTCATACTCAGGCAAGATATGTGCTTCCCGATATAATTAGGAAGTTTTCAGATAAATTCCCATTGATTGATCTAGAACTTCATCAAGGAACCTCTGAGCAAATTGATGAGTTAGTCAGGGAAAAAAGAGTCAATTGTGTTATTGCGAGTGGACTTAATACATTTAACAATGAACTCCTTCAAATTCCTATATATAGATGGAGTCGCGTAGCTATTGTCCCAAAAAGCCACCCCCTAGCTAAGGACAAAAGAAACATAAACCTAGAAATCTTATCTAAGCATTCATTAGTCACTTATATTTTTAGCGTTCAAGGACAATCATCCTTTTTGCAAGCTTTTGAGAGCCAGGAGTTAACCCCAAGGATCGCCTTTACTGCCAGGGATGCCGACATAATAAAGACTTATGTTAGAAAGGGCATGGGCGTTGGCATTGTTGCCTCAATAGCAATAGAGCCAAATGATTTGAATGATCTTTTTGTGATAGATATTAGAAAACTATTTCCAGAGCTCACTACATGGATTGGTATTCCTCAGTCAATGATTACAAGAACATACCTTATAGATTTCATCAGTTTATTATCAACGCACTTAAAAAAAGATGATATCGCTAAAATATTCGATTTAGATTATCGAGACGAGTATTTAAATAAGATTAAGGACATTCCAGTACCTGAGAAATATCTTTTTAATGAATAGAATTTAAGAGTTCTTTCGCAGTCTTTTCTCCAGACTCAATAGCGCCCTCAATTCCCCTCGAGCTAATAGAAGCATGCTCTCCTGAAAAGAAAATATTACTTTTTTCTGACTGTAAAAGCTTATGCCATTTTAAGAACTGGTTTGGTTTGAAATACGTCCACCCTCCTAAAAAATCTTTCTCATGCGACCAGGCATTGAGATGAGTTAATTCAATAGCACTTTTCATACTCGGTCTTATCTCCTGGAGATTATTTATGATAACTGAGCAAGCATCGCTTTGAGAAAGCTTGATAAGATCTAATGCCTTCTGTCCCATAACCCATGCAGTAAAACCAATGATCTCCTCAGGATCAACTTTATTTCTAACTGGATAGCACATCCCAAGATACTCATTAGAGAATATAGCCGGAGAGAATCCATCTTGCTCCCAGAAATTATTTTTATGCTTAAAATGAATTTGGAACATGGGTTGGGATTGCAATTCTGAGGCAAACTGAATCCTTTCTTCTTTTGAATAATCATCAAATGTTATATTTTTAAGTGTAGACGGAGCACAAGTGAGGACAATTCTTTCCGCCCTAAACTTATTTCCATTTTCACAGGATAGCGAAAAAAGACCCTTTTCTTTAACGATCTTATTGACTCGATTTTTGAATAATATCTTTAAATTAAAATAATCGATATACCGATTAGCTAGCTCGTTCATACCTTCAAGCAAGGTGAATCCAATAATTTTAGATTCTGATTTTTGTCTTTTAGAAAAACTTGCTCGATGCATTAATTGAAGTGAGGAAATTGAATCTGCATCAGTCCCGTAGCTTAAATTCATGCCATAGATATATTTTATTTGCTGGTCATCAAAGCCTAGACCTCGAAGCCAATCTCTCATAGATTGATCATTGGTTCCTGCAGTAAGACATGCTTCAGGTGAATCAAAAGGGTTATATTTTTCTAAAATTATACGATGTAGATTCCAGGGCAAGATAGATTTTAGATCTATATCAAAAGTATTTTCCTTATGATTCTTCCAGTCATCTTGATGAATTAATTTTCCATTTATGACTAGATCTTGTTTTTTAAAAAAGCTAATCAATGGAGTGACATCGATAGTAGTTAAATTGAGCTCTTTGGCTAAATTTTGAAAGCGATGATAATGGTGTCCGATATAAGTACCTCCAAATTCAAAAGAATTATCTTTATTTTCAATAGATCTTAGTCGACCACCTGGGATATCAGATGCCTCAAGTGTTAGGGTAGTCATATTGGCATCTTTTAGATATTTAGTTGTAGTGAGACCGCTTAAACCTGCACCAATGATAATCGCATCAAATACTTCAGGCATTTTTTTAGCTAGCTTCACCACATAGTGAAGGCTTTGGATTTCCAGGCCTGCCTGAGAGGCAGCAGTCTATTGGGCATTGATTATGATTGGGACCTCTTTCACCAAGAAACTTTTTTTCTTCTCTTTTTTGTATTCTTTCGTCGATAAGATCTACCACCATATCTATGAAGCTTTCGTTAATACCAAGTGTTGGCGCTCTGTAAAGATTTACATCATTCTCCAAAGCAATATTTTTTGCATCAATATCAAGATCAAGTACAACTTCCATATGATCACAGACAAATCCGATAGGCACGACAATACATTCTTTTTCAGGGACTTGGCCCAAAGCTACTATTTCATCTTCAATCGTTGGTTCTAGCCATTTATTTCCATAAGACGCATTGTTACTCTGATAGCACAGCTTCCAGTTTTTTAATTCAAGTTCATTTGCGACCAATTGACAACTATCAAGGAGCTGATTTTGGTACTCTGTTTTTTCTGCCATTGAGATTGGCAAACTATGTGCAGTGAAAAATACATGAGTCTCTTTACTCAGATTATTATTTTTGATCGTCTCATTGATGCAACTTACAATTCCCTTAATAAAGCCAGGGTGATTATAGCCATTCCTGATTTTATCGAACTCTATCGAATGCTCAATGGTTGCACTTGATTCATAGAGATCCTCGCGGTACTTCCTGCATCCGCTATAGGAACTGAAAATACTTGTAACGAATACAAGTGTTTTTTTTCTTCCATCCTGTTTCATTTGTTGCATCGTATCGCTAAGCATCGGATGCCAATTTCGATTACCCCAGTAAATAGGAAGCGTGATTCTTTTTAATTTAAGGGCTTTCGATAAGGCATCGATGAATAGCCTTGTATTGGCATTGATAGGTGACACTCCATCAAATAGATCATAACGCTCTTGGATTTCTTCAAAGGTTTCCTCTTTTACCGGAATACCTTTAAGTACATTTCTTAGGAATGGCAAGACATCTTCTTTACCCTCTGGCCCACCAAAAGAGAGAATCAAGAGAGAATCATATTCATTCATTATGAGATATTCTCCCAAATTTTTAAGCCAACAAAAAAGGGACCTAGACTTTCTAGGTAGTGAGCTGTTTGCTCCGTTTGTCGCATCTCTTGAACGACTGCAGATAAAGGATGGAGATCAGGCCCGAGTAGGCCAATGACAAAATCATTATCTTGCTTATCAAGACCATGACAGGCTAGACGGATATCCACGGCAAGGCCAGCGTAGCCATAGCGCTTAGCAAGATTTCCATGCTCACCAAGGATCTTTTTTTGCTTGTCAGCTGGAAGTACATAAAACTTTTTTTCACGCCTTAGTGGGTACCATACACACCATTTAAAATTTGGATCCTTTATTTTATTTTTGGGTTTATTTATAAGAACTTCCTCGAGATCATTTTCATATCCGATCGAGTAAGTCCGACCAAGCATATCAAATTCATGCTTATGCTGAAGATCAGAGAATGGTGGTAAAGATAAGACCTCTTGATTAATCTTGATAAATTCGGCAGGATCTTCGCTAAGAATGAGAAGACCGATACCATTTGGATCATTAATGTCTCTATAAATAGCACCATTAATTTCACTGCATTTTTTTATAATTTCTTTTTCGTCGATCTGGCCTGAGAAGGCATTAAATTTCATAAATAATCTTCGGTCAAGAGAGATCACCTGACCTTGATTGAGGCCTTTTTCACTAAGATCAACTTGTCCTGTAGTTTCTGAAATTTTCATGATTTATCTCTCATTTTTTATTACTTCAATTAGTGCATGAACACTCTCGATGGGGGTATTAGGTAAAATACCATGACCTAAATTCACGATATGCCCCATAGGATCGATACTGTTAAGTAAATTTATAGCATACTTTTTCGTAATCTCTGGTCCTGAAAGCAGAATAGCTGGGTCTAAGTTACCCTGAACAGCTATATGATCCTTTACCTTTGATTGCAGTTTTGATAAATCAACTCTCCAGTCCACACCGATTCCACTGATTGGAAGTTCGCAGTAATACTCAACCAAATGATTTGCATTTTGTAAAAATAGAATTACTGGGATATTAGATCCCTTAAGAGTGCTAACAATATGAAGTAAATGGGGTTGTATCCATGTTTGCCAATCCTTGATAGAAAGCAAACCAGCCCAAGAGTCAAAAATTTGAATAACTTCTGCTCCCGATTCAAATTGTTCTTTAAAGTACTGGATACTAAGATCGCTGAGTTTAGTTAAAAGACTCTGAAGAGACTCAGGGTGTTCAGACGCAAAGCGTCTTATTGCGGGGAAGTCTTTTTGTCCTTTTCCTTGGATAAGATAGGCAGCTAAGGTCCAGGGTGCTCCGCCAAACCCAATCAGTGTTTGCTGAGGCTTTAATTCAGATTTAACTAATTTTAAGGATGCCTGAACCTCTGGAGCAACCTCATAAAACTTATCAGGCAGGGCATCAATCTGCTTTGGATTGCTGATTGGATTTTCAATAATAGGGCCAGGATTAAAATCAAAATTTATATTCATAGCCTTAAGTGGAGTAATGATATCTGCAAATATAATAGAGGCATCGAATTCAAATCTTTTGAGTGGCTGAAGCGTCACCTCCGCAGCGAGCTCAGGTGTTTCTGAGACCTCTCTAAAGCTATACTTTTCCCTAACCTTCCTGTATTCGGGTAGGTATCTACCCGCTTGTCGCATAATCCAAATAGGTCTATGGTCATTTTCTTTAAGGTTAAGGGCATTTAAAAGTCTTTTATTATTCATAGTGCAGGATCATTATTCTCTAATGGATTTTTAGTAAATTTATAACCAACGCCTCTTATGGTATGCAGATGAGTTGGTTGTTCTGGATTACGTTCGATTCTTTTTCTTAAGCGAACGATAAAGTTATCTATTGTTCGAGTGGAGGGATAAGATTCATAACCCCAAATTTTCTCCAGGATATCTTCGCGAGATACCGTTGCTCCCTCATTCTCAATAAGAAGTTTTAGTATCATGGCTTCCTTCTGAGTCAGGTTATATAGTTTCTTATCCCAAGATTCAATTTGGTAACTTGAAAAATCAATATAAATGTCTGCAAATGCAAAACTATCATTAGTTCTCGCATACCACTGGGTTCTTTGAAGTAGTTTTCTAGTCCTAAGTAATAATTCTTTTAAGTGAAATGGCTTGCCGAGGTAATCGTCACCCCCAGCTTCAAGTCCTAGTATTCTATCTTCAGGGTCATTATTGACCGTCAAAAATAAAATTGGAGTAAGTACATTCATTTCTCTGACTTTCTTGCAAAGATCAATCCCATTTATTTCTGGCATCATGACATCTAATATGATCAGATCAAAATACTGAGTAGAGATCAAGTCAAAACCAATTTGTCCATTTGATGCGATTGTGACCTGATATCCCTCAGAGGCTAAAGCATCTTTAATGCTTTCACCCAAGACTTTTTCATCATCTACTACCAAGATACTAGACATTAGAAAATATCCCTTATTAAAACTTTAAAGGTTGATCCTTGATTAATACCCTTACTGCTAACTTCTATGGAGATATTTGTTAGTTTTGCTAATTTTCTGCATATATAGAGACCAAGTCCGCTACCTGAAGTTGTACGTAATTTTTCATCTCCCACTCGGTAAAACTTATCAAAGATATTTTCTTGTTCTTCTTTATGGATGCCAATGCCAGAATCTATGACTTCTACTACAATTCCATCATCAATTCTATTCGCGATTAACCTGATTAGCTTTTGATTGCTGTGTTCACAGGCTTTTACACCATTTTCAATAATATTTCTCAAGATAATGGAGACGATCAAGGGGTCATTATTAATTGCCTTATCAGTATTAATCGCTGTTTGAATTTCAATTCCACTTTCTTCAGCTCTAAGCAAAAGACCATTTAAAACTTTTTCAATAAGGCCATTTATAGCAAATTGAGAGACTTGAACTTGGAATTTCTTTTCATCAAGCTTATTCGCATCAAGTAGATTCTCGATCAAATGAAGCAATCTATCACCCTCGGAGAGGATACGATTTACCATTCTGATTGATCTCTCATCATGGTTATTTATTCCAATTGTCTCGGCGGCAAGACGCATGCTGGTGAGGGGGGTTTTTAATTCATGACTGATAGAGGCAATAAAGTTTTGTTGCCTTCGGTTCAAAGCTCGATCCTTACTGATGGTTTTAAATATGATTAAAATACATAGCGATATAACCACAATAAAGAAACTTCCTTCCCAAAAATAACGGTTTATTCTTGAGCTTCTTTCGGCCTCGATATTAGCGAGTGCATCTGCACTAATCATAATCTCACCGTTTACATCGGTGAGGTATGGGAAGTCTAGTATACTTAAAGGTTCTGAGGCATTTTGACTTTCTAGAAGTTCAGCTTCAATTTCATATTGACTTAATAAGCTACTATTGACGTTCTCTGTGTACTGTATTTGGTCATAAATCCACCAAATTACTTGACCAAAAGTAAGCACCAGAAGAACTACAAAAGTAATTTCCAGTCTAAGGGTATTTCTTTGATTTAATTTAGACATTCCATTAAGTGATATATAGATTGAATAAAGTGATCTACATGTTCTTTATTATGAGATGTAGATAGAAATCCAACCTCATACATACTAGGAGCGATATAAATATTATTTTTTAGTAAGCCATTAAATATTGAAGCGTATTTTTCCTCTGATTGAGCATTAATATCCTTTGATCTTCTGGGTGCAATATTTGTATCAAGTGCAAACCAAAAAATTGAACCTTGTCGGACAAAACTAACATTAAATTTTTTATTAAAGTCCATGAGTTTAACTTTTTCCTCGAGATAAGAACCTAGGCTTTCAAGATATTCCCAACTATTTTCATCATGAAGAAGTTGTAGGCTTGTAAAGCCAGCAGCCATTGCCAATGGATTTCCGGATAAAGTACCTGCTTGGTAAACACCTCCATTTGGTGCAATGTGATTCATTATCTCTCTAGTAGCACCAAATGCGCCGGCGGGGAGACCTCCTCCAATTACTTTGCCAAATGTTACAAGATCAGGATTGATATCTAATATTTCTGAGGCACCTCCCTGAGCGACCCTAAAGCCGCTGATAACTTCATCAAATATTAGCAATGCATGATTTTCATCGCATAATTCCCTAAGCCCTAAGATAAATTCTTTTTTTTGAAGCAATAAGCCGTTATTAGCAGGAATTGGCTCAATGATTACAGCTGCAATTTGATCTTTAAACTCAATAAATGCTTTCTTAACTTGTTCAATATGATTTAGCGGAAGAGAGATGGTTTGCTTAGAAACTTCGTGTGGAATTCCCAGAGATGAGGGATTTCCTAGCGTAACTAAGCCAGAACCGGCAGAAACTAATAAGGGATCGACATGCCCATGATAACAACCATCAAACTTGATAATAAGATCTCGTCCTGTGAAGCCTCTAGCCAGTCTTATCGCGCTCATGACTGCTTCTGTCCCTGATGAGACAAAACGTACTTGATCTATGGATTTATAAGAATCAACAATAAACCTTGCAAGGTTTAATTCATCCTCACAAGGCGTGCCAAAAGAAGTTCCATTATGAGCAGCTTCAATTATTTTTTTAATAATTTTTTGATTGGCATGACCGTGTATAAGTGGGCCCCATGACATAACAAAGTCAAGGTATTGATTCCCATCCACGTCATGAATATAGGGACCCTGACCAGACTTCATGTAAATTGGATTACCACCCACTGCTTTGAAGGCCCTTACCGGTGAGCTTACACCTGCAGGAATAACTTTACATGCTTGCTCATATAATTTTTTAGATTTTTCTATATGCATTACTATTTAATCCAATTATTTTTTGCAACTTCTAATGCATGATAAGTAATAATGTCAGTCGCACCTGCTCTCTTCATGCAAAAAAGATTTTCTATAATAATTTCTTTCTCATTAATCCATCCCTTCATGCCCGCTGCCTTTACCATTGAATACTCACCAGAGACATTATAAGCCAACTTTCTAGTATCAAATTTTTTGGTTGCCCTAGCTAAGATATCCAAAAAAGCTAAAGCAGGTTTGAAAATAATTCCATCAGCACCTTGATCTAGGTCTTCCTGGATCTCGCTCATGGCTTCATTAGAATTTCTGTAATCCATTTGATAGCTCTTTCTGTCACCAAATTTAGGTGATGAATCTGCTGCCTCTCTAAAGGGCCCATAGTAAGAAGAGGCAAATTTTGCGGCATAACTAAATAATGGAATTTTTCGATTAATCTCTTCTTTTAAATAATCTGAGATAAATTGCACTCTGTTATCCATCATATCTGATGGTGAGATGATATCTGCTCCAGCATCTGCGTGACTTTTTGCAATTTTTGCGAGGATGGGAAGGGTCTCATCGTTAAGAATATTTTCTCCCTGGGCGACACCACAGTGACCATGATTTGTGAATGAGCAAATACAAACATCTGTAATAATTGTAAGGTCATTACCAAATTCTTTTTTTAAAGTACGCACTGCTGTCTGTGTAATGCCTTCCTCGTGAAAAGCATAGCTACCATCATTAGTTTTATTTTTTTGATTTTCTGTACTTCCGAAGAGAAGCATGGAACTAATACCAAATTTTAACTGCTCCTGAACATTAGAAATTAGAGAGCCTATTGAATGATTTAATATTCCAGGCATTGCAGAAATTTCTATAGAATGACTGGAGTCATTTACAAAGTAGGGCATGATTAGATCTGAGCGCGATAATGAAGTTTCAGCTAAACTATCCCTGATTTCTTGATTGATTCTAAACTCTCTACCCATAGTTAGTTATTATTTAATTGATTTATGAGACCTTCCAGTCCTGTGGATTTTGGAATTGGCTGCGTTTTAATTTGATACTCGTCTAAAGTTTTTTTTGTTGTCACCCCAATAGGGTAAACGTTTACTGAACAGTCAAAAATTACATTATGTTTTAGGCCCTTCGCTGCGCTTGGGCTAGCAACGAAAATATGATCAACATCTAACGAGCTTAATAAAATTGGATCATTAAGTATTATTGGTTTGGTCTCATAGATATTAATTCGTTTTACATTGGCACCAGCATTTTGAAGCTCCTTTTCTAGAAAATCTGAGGCATTGATGGCCAAGAGTAATAAGATTTTTTTATTTTTAAGATCCTCATTTTTAATAATAATTTGACTGAGGCCTTTTGCATTCATCTCTTGGCTAATTAAATAAGGATCACCAAAATATTTTTTAATCTCATTAGCGGTGGGAATACCTACGGCACAAAGCTTTGAAGTATTTTGACTATTAAAAAATTTTCTTGAATAAAAAACGCCCCTCGCTGAAGTCCAAATCACATATTCTGAAGCTTCAATTATTCTTCTGATGTCAATAAATTTCTCGTTATCCATATCAAATTCATGAATGCTAATACAGTCTATGGCCTTTACTATGGCCCCTAAAGAGCGCAATTTCTCTTGCCAATCTTTATTGCCCTCATTATCTCTGGTGATAAGTATTTTTTTTCCGTTTATGCTCATGATTTTAATTCTTGTAATATTTTTTCTTCAACTTGATTGATCTGACTGTATTGAAATGTTTTCTTAATAAATTTGTTATTTAAAGCATGAGCAATATGCATTTCAAAAGAATTATTTTGATTAATCATTTTGACATAAACGCCAAGGGGAACATTGCAACCACCACTCAAGTGACCGAGCATTATCCTTTCATGATTGATACAAGTTTGGGTTTCTTTATGGTTAATTCTATTAAGGGAATCCAGAATATCTTTGCTTGTTTTTAAGCATTCAATGGCTATGGCGCCTTGACCAGGTGCAGATACAAATTGATTAGGATCAAGCCTATGCATATGTAATTTTTTAAGATCGATACTCGGTTTGTCAGACAGTGGTGACTTATCTAAACGGTCCATACCTGCTTTAGCTAATATAATTACATCAATATTTTCTAGAGCTTTTATTCTAGTGGGTACATTGCCTCTTAGACCTTCAACAATGATATGAGGGTAAAAATGACTAATCCATTTAGATCTTCGAATTGATGAGGTACCAATGGTTAGATTTCTACTCTTTAATAAATTTTCATTTATCTCATGGAAGCTAACCAGTATATCTGCAGGATCTTCTCTTTTTAGGTAGGCACCAATTTGTAATTTTTGATCTAGCTGGATCGGCAGGTCTTTGGCTGAGTGTACAGCAATATCAATATCTTGTTTTAATAATGAATGTTCTAGTTCCTTGACAAATATTCCCTGAGAGCCTATTTCAGAAAAGTTCTTATTTAAATTCCTATCGCCCTCAGTTGTGATGATAACAATTTTAGTTTCTATCCCAATGTCATTTAGTTTTTTCTCAACCAAAAGTGCTTGAGTTCTTGCTAAATGAGAGGCTCTGGTTCCTATCTTAATCAAGGTTGCCCCCTTTAGTTTCTAGTATTGCGAGCTTAAGTTCAGTTTTAAACTTTTCATCAAGACCCTCAATAAATGCCTCAACAGAACCGTCTGGACCGTTATTCAGTAAGCCTTTTATACCTAAGGTTGGAATGTGTGCAAATCTTCTTGCAAGTGCTGAACACCAAATATCAATTTCATTCATAGCATCTTGGTCAAGTTTCAATGCATTTTTTTTGATTAATCTTTTAATACCTTCTGAGGCGGTATATTGATATCTTTTTTGTATTGCAGAATAAATTGAGTTGTATTTCTTATCATTAATCTTTTGATTTAAATTGATCAAATAGCTATCAATAATTTCTCTTGCATTTGCTACTTCTGCTTGACGAGTTTGATGAGTGTATTTTGCTTTTTCAATCACATCATCTAAGGAGTAATAGTTTATGTGATTTCGTTCACATGCATCTGATGAGACGTCAGGAGTGCTTGCTAAATCTATACATATTTTTGTTTGGTTCATAAATATGGCTTTTAGTGATTCTTCATTGATAATTTCCTCTGTAGCACTTGTGGCAGTTAAGATTACATCGAAATGATGATTGCCAGCATTTAGATCTTTTAAGCTGATCATTTGGATAGGGTACTTATCTTGCAGAGCTTTTATGTTGTTGAGTGTTCTATTAATTAAAGTAGGCTTAAATCCTCTTTCTAGAAGTGACTTCAGTGCATTAATAATTACAGGAGATGTTCCAATGAGACCTATATTCAAATCTTTGTCAGAAAGATTGGATTTTGTAAAAATATTTATAGCGATTTCAGATAATGATTGTTTTCCTGAGTTAAGCAATGTATTACTCTTAATTTGGGCAGCAACTCTGAATGACTCTTCGAAGAGGAAGTTAATTTCTGAAGCAATCAAGTGATTTTTTTGGGAAAATTCTTTTGCATTCTTTAGCTGATATAAAATTTCACTTTCTCCTAAAGAGGCAGAATCGAGACCAGAGGCAACCATAAAAAGATGCTCAAACGCTCCTTCTCCTCTCCATGATCTAAATTGAATACTCTCAGATTTTGCTATTCCAAATTCACCTATGATTTCGTGCCAAATAATTCTAATGTTTTTATGTATAGATAGATCTTCTGAGTAGACAAAGAGCTCAATTCTGTTACAGGTTTTAAGATAGGCGCACTCTTCAACCTGATATTTTTTCTTTAATAACTGCAGGGCTTTAAGTGCCTGATCTTCGTTTAATGAGATTTTTTCAATGTCTTCTTGAAGATGATCGCGCCAAGTTATACCAACAATTTGATAATTGTTTATCATAGATTGCTGAATATATAAGAATTTTAGTTTTTTACTGTCACAGAAGTGTCATAAATGCAGAGTCAATTGATTTGAGTAAATTGAGCTGCGCGCGTGTTCTCGCAATATTTTGTTCCGAAAGAGTATCGTATTTACTTTTATCCCAATAAAAATAATTTTCTGTCATTGCATCTGTCAAGAAACGCATTGCCAACCGAAGCGTTATTTTCTTTGTATAAAATTGAATAACTGATTTACTGTTTATTTCTCTGTACATATCAAAATATAGAAGGCCCTCTAGAGCTGCTTGAAGTAATGTTTGATCCAGCTGACTCTCAATATCTGATTCATGAAATGGATTACACCAAGACCTAATAGCATCTCCAATTTCGTCATAGGGGTTGTGAAAGGCGATGGTATCAAAATCTATCCAAGCTCTAATTTCAGGTGACCCGTTTACAAAGATAGCATTAGATATTTTAGGATCCCCATGGATCATTTGACTATCATCAACTTCGAACCTTTGATCAAGAGCATCATACTCTTTGCTTATTTCTTCAGCATACAAATGAATGGTTTTAATTTGTGAGTGATCTTGATTCAATTTTATTAGAGAAATTAATTCTTCGTAGCACTTATCGGTATCCTTAATTGTTCTTATAGGAAGCTCAAGCTTTACATTTCGAAGGCATTTTTGCATTTGAGCTAATCCCTTCCCAAGACTAAATGCATACTCAGCATCTGGGGTAATCTCAAAATTATCACCTGAGATATATTTTGTAACCCTCCAAATTTCATCATTTTCTTTATGGATTATTTCTCCATTTTTAGTTCTTATTATCTCAATTGAGCTAATGTCATATTGCAAAAGTATCTTTGTGATTTTATGAATCGATTCATGAATTTGTTCTGGGAAAATAGGATTTATTTTTTGAAAAATAAAATCATTCTTGGTGGTTGATAATTTCCAAGTTTTATTAATCAGTCCAGTATTGATAGCTTCTATTGAACCATGGCCAAGGTCATAAATCTCAATCACTGCCTCGGGTATCATGGTTGGATAATTTTTGAAATAAAGGCTTTATCATTAAGAAAAATTATAGGGAAAGTAAACCTTGATCCTTCAGATCTCTCATAAATGCATTCTACCCATAATCTGATGTAGGGATAGTTTCTATCTGTGAAATAAATCTCGGTCCCATCCAGGTTAAAAATATCTCCCAAGCTCTCTATGCTTAGGATTAATGGTACTTCATTAATCACATTCCCATCACGGTCATAACACTTGATCTGAAGGTCAGTCAAATCAAAGACCTCAAAAGTAGGTATTGAATGATTAGAATGAGTTGAGGTGCAATAATCAATGATCTGAGAAAAATTTAATCCAAGCGTTGGCTCATAACCATCCCAATTTTCAATTGCAATGCCGTTTTCTTGTTGGGTATAGGCTATAAAGTAGTTTACTTTCTCAGCCGCAAGAGAAGATGAGAATAGTAATGGTAAAAAGGTGATGCAATGACTAAGTTTTTTCATTGTCAGGTAATGATATCATCCTACGTGCATTTACATTCTTTGCAAATAGGATCTGTATGCTTGCAGCTATGATATGGATGATTATTAATAAAAAGGCAGTCTTCGAAACAACGGTATGAATCGATATTTCTGAGATCATGCTCGCTATATTCTCCTGCTTTAAATACCATAAATTTGTATCAATATTTAGTATGAAGTAGCAGGATAAATAGCTAAGAAATATACTAATCAAGATAAGGTATTGAAAAGTAGGAATAAAATGACTCAGCTTCTTTGAGATAGTAAATTTTGGATAGCCCTGCCTTAGCCTCCAATAAAACCTGAAAAGAAAAAAAGGCAATACTAAATATGCTACGCGAGCATGTACAAGTAAAATTTCATCATAGGACAGATTAGGGTTTCCATTAGCTAACTCTCTGCCTGATAGGAATATCATGAGTAATGCAATAGCTACAATCCAGTGTAAGGCTATTGAGACAATACCAAATTGATTTTTTTGGTCTTTGAGTATGTTTACCAACCTTATAAAACTCGAAACCAGAGGTTTCTGAATCTTACAGTTCCTGCGCTCCATTGATAGGCAATGGGTCCAGCAAAAAAAGTATCGTCTTCCATATCAACCATGAGTTCATCATTGAGATAGACCTCAATATGATTTCCAACGATGCGTATCAGAAATTGATTCCATTGATTTGCAGCATTTTGAAATCCCATTGGCTCAGCGAAGTTTACAATACCTCCTGTTCTGTATCTTTGGTCAGGTCTTTGGTCAAAGATATTAACTTCATAGCATGTGCCAGCTGCGATGTTATGTATATCTTGGCATCTGACAAAAATACCACTATTAGCATTTGGGCTGGTCCAAAATTCTGCATACAGCTCAATATCTCTAAATGCGGAATTGGTCACTAAAAATTTTGGTAATCCATCGACAGCTTCCACGTAATTATCAGTAATCTCCCATTCCGCATCACCGATAAAAGTAAACTGATTGAGATCTTCTCCAGAAAAAAAGCTAGTCCATGATTCGTCGATACGGGAAGGTAGTAAATTATTTGTTTGATCAGAATGATCTCCTGAGATCATCGTGCTGGAGGCACAGCCAAACATAGCTAATGCAAATATTATATTTAAATAAATTTTCATAATTTATTCCTCGGTACTTTCCATGTATGCTAGCTCAGAAACTTCCTGCCAGGATCTAGCCTCGCTTTGGAACTCTCGGTAAGAATTCCATACTTTTTCGACCCTTGCATCTTCGGTTGCTAGCTCATTAATAACCTCATTAGTGATGCTTTTTAGCCTCGTCATTACTTCCTCTGGGAAAGGTCGAACGTCAATGCCTTCTTGATTAATGAGGGTTGATAACGCATTCGCATTTCTGGCATTAAATTCGGACATCATATCTAAATTTGCAGCTTGGCAAGCAATCATCACTATTGATCGTAGTTCAGGCGGTAGACTTAACCACGCATCTAGATTAATCATACATTCTAAGGTGGTTCCTGGTTCATGCCATCCAGGGTAGTAGTAGTATTGTGCGGCATCATGGAGCCCTGCTGCCAAATCATTATAAGGCCCGACCCACTCGGTAGCATCGATACTTCCAGTTTGAAGAGCAGTATATATTTCAGATTGCGGAAGATTGATTGGTGTTCCACCGGCTCTTCTTAAGACTTCTCCGCCAATTCCAGGAATTCGCATTTTAAGGCCCCTGAGATCATCTATTGAATTGATTTGTTTATTAAACCAACCACCCATTTGCACCCCAGTGTTACCTGCGGGGAATCCTATCAGGTTAAATTCAGAGTAGAGCTCATGCCATAAATCAAGGCCATCCCCATAATACATCCATGCGTTCATTTCATGTGCTGTCATGCCAAAGGGGATCGTAGCAAAAAATTGCGTAGCCTCGGTTTTGCCACGCCAATAATAAGCTGCCCCATGACCCATCTCAGCTGCGCCTTGTGCTACTGTATCAAAAACTTCAAAAGCTGGAACAAGTTCGCCTGCTCCATAGACTGATATATTTAGCCTCCCATGGCTGAGTTCCCTTATGTATCTGACTAGCGTATTAACACCGGTTCCCAGTCCTGGGAAATTTGGTAGCCAGGTTGTAACCATCCTCCAGTTAAACTGCTCTGTGGATAGTTGTGTAGTTGTATTGCTTTGATTATTACCACAGGCAGTAAGTGCTGTAGCCGCTGCAAGTCCGGATAAAATTTCTCTTCTTTTCATAGTGTCACCTTAATGTATTAAGGGTAGACTCAAGTATGGGCATAATCAAGCCTTCAGATAAGACTAATTGATTAATTTTTGTCGCTTCTTCTGCTCCATGGGAGGGGACCAGAGGGAGGGCGTTTTGATTTGCGACTTCCAGTAATTCGGGATCACTAAGGGCTAGAAATATTTTTTCACGCAAATAATTGACAATCTCATTGCTTAGGCCTGGAGGACCAAAAAACCCTCTATGAGTATCAAGCATGTCAACAACGGCAGTCATCGCCTCATTTGCATCATTATTAGCATAAGATAGAACCGATGGTACATTTATAAAATCTTCATAGTGATCTCTTCCAATATTAAGAATGGGGATTTGATCTCCATTCTGCATTGAGGCAAGAGATGCGCGCCAGGATGTAATTTGTCCATCACCATCTCCTCTAATGATTGCCATGGCAGTATCTGGATTACCGTTGTAACCCATGATTGGCTTAAGATCTAAGCCTAGTGCTTCTGCAAGAATGATCATAGTAAAAAAATCTTCATCAGTGCCCTGTGATGGGTAAATAAATTCTCTATCCAAATCTATAAGACTAGAGACATCGTTAATATTTGATTGTGCCCCTACGACCAACACCCTTGGTTCTGTTGAAACTCTTCCAAGAAAATTAAATTTTTCTATATCAAATTGAACGGCGGGACTATTTGAGAATTGCGCTAAAACAAGTGAAGGGATCGAGGTAAATCCAATGGTTGTCCCATCAGGGTCAGCAAACCATACATAGTTTGTTCCTCTAATGTTACCTCCGCCTGTCATGATTCTAATATTTACCTGCATCTCAAGGTATTTTTCCAAGTAAGGTTCAACCATTCTTGCATAGCGTGCCATTAATCCGCCTGCAGCATTAGGAACAATAATAGTTAATGAGTCACCATCTATAGGATTCTGTTGAGCGAATAAGCTCTGGAATAAGAAAATTATGGAAAGTACTATTTTTCGCACTATAACAATAATTGAAAATTTGAATCGGGAGTTAATTGAAGGAAGTGATAAAAAATATAATAAATAAATAAAGCAACACAAATCGATATAGCTAGAGATTTTATGATATTTAAGTTTTGCCTCCTGAGCATATAAATCATACAGAATACACCTGAGCCAACTGCGGGACCAATAAATGCAATCAGTACTACAAAAAATAATATAAGCAATATACCCTTTAGCTCTCTGTGAATGCTTTCTTTTTTATCAACTTGCGACTCTCTTCTAGATGCAATCGCAAGAATACAAAGAGCAATTGAAACAAGTGAGACTGGCAATGGTAAAAGACGGGCATTAGGGCCAAAAGCGAGCGATCCTAAAAAATAAGATATGCATAATACAAGTAAACAAATGATAAAAAACTTTTCACCGTTGATTTTAGACACTTAATTGTTCCTTTTTGCTGTTTTTTCTTTTAAGTGAGAGGCCAGTTGTAAGAATTAATAAAAATAATAGAAAGATTGATACAGGCTGGGTAAAAATAAAATAATTACCATGTAGGCCTAGAGAGATATGTAAATTTCTTTCTATCATCTCGGCAAGGACCATTCCGATAACAAAGTTTGCTCTTGAGAACTTATACTTATCCATATAATAACCAACAACTCCAAAAAGGAAGGCCAATATGACATCAGCAAAATATCCTCGAGTCACATAGGCTCCGAATAGACAAACAGATAATACGATCGGTATCATGATGTTTGGATTGAGCCCTGGTAGTTTTGATAGCTTAGGCGAGATGGCAAGACCAATAATCGCAGTAAAAATATTTGCAAAAACAATTATCCAAACCATCGCAAAAACTAAATCTAAATCTGTGGTAAGCATTTGTGGTCCAGGCACAATGCCCATACTAAGAAAAGCTACAAGGAGGATAGCCATACTCTCTCCTCCGGGTATGCCAAAAGCAAGGGTTGGGAGTAATCCTCCGCCTTCGTTAGCTCCTAACGTAGCATCTGGAGCAATAACGCCCTCAACTGCGCCCTTACCAAATTTTTCAGGATTTTTTGACGTTTGGACGGCTTGGGCATAGGCAGCAATTCCTCCTACGCTCGCTCCAATTCCTGGAAGCACCCCAATCCAAAGCCCCAACAAGCTTGATCTAATTACTAACCACCAATGTTTAAAGGCGTCCATGCATCCAGAAAGCAGGGTGCTTGTCTCTTCACCCTCGACTCTTTCAACAAAAGAAGTTTGTTTGACATAAAGCTTTAGCATTTCAGAAATTGCAAAAAGGCCTATCATCGCCACAGGGAAATAAATGCCATCTAAAAGATAAATTGAATCCATCCAAAATCTAGGTGTTCCGGTTATTGGATCCATACCAACATAGGCAGCCATCATTCCAAGACAAGTTGCAATGCCCCCTTTTATCATTGATCCATCACTAAAAGTAGCAATAATACTAAGACCCCAAATCGCAAGAATTAGGTACTCACTTGGCCCAATGCTGAGCATGATTGGCCTTACAAGTGGAATACTCAATGCTAAAAAAATTGCGCCAATTATACCTCCAAGTAAGGCAGCCATGGCAGAGGCCCCTAAAGCTCTGCTCGCTTGACCATTTCGTGTCATTGGGTGTCCATCAAAAACCAGAGCAAGGCTTTTGGCAGCTCCAGGAACATTAAACAGTATGCTAGTTACTGAACCACCCCAAATAGTAGCAATATGAGCGCCAAGCAAAAGTCCAAGGGTAGGTATAACACCAAACCCTATAGTGAAGGGAAGCAAAAGAGCGATTGCAACAATGCCACCGAGTCCGGGCATTAAGCCTACACATAGGCCATAAATGACACCTATGCATAACATAGTCATTACGTCATATGTTAGTAAAAGATTTAGAGAGCTTAAGGCAGCATCAATAATGTCCATAGAATTATTCTACGTCTTTACCTAATAGGCTCCTAACATCAGTCTTACAATTAATCATTTCTTCTGGAAAGATGATTTCAATTGCGTCAACCGGACATATAGATTGACACAAACCACAGTACCAGCATTCATCAGGATATTTCACATCAGGCAAAGTAGTTCTGTCATCTTCCTTTTTATATATCAGATCTCCTGGACAAATCCAGTCACAAAGGTTGCACTTAACGCAAACCTCAGGATCAATTTTTATTGGATTATGGACTTTCTTTTCTTCGCTCATAATTACTTCCCCCTATCAAATACTGAGGCAAGAGATTCGCTCGCATCACTGTAATTTATATTCATTTGCTCTTCATTTTTTGACACCAAAACAAATTTTTTCCAATCTGTTTCATTGGTCTCTGGGAAATCGCTTCTGAAATGAGAGGAACCGGTTCTCGATTCCGTTCGAGCCATTGCAGCATTTGCCATCACTTCAGCGGATAACCTTATACTTTTCGTCTCATTGACCCTCATGAGTCCATGAAGATCATCGGCTTTCATCTCGCTTTCTTCATTTGCTAAAGAGGCCAAAGTTTGCATTGCTAATTCTAATGATTTTGAGGACCTTCTTACCCCAATGTAATCGCTTACTATTTCTCGCGTTTTATCCTCAAAGGCTCTCCAGTTCAAACCAGATGCAACGAGGTGATGCTCATTTTCATTTTTTATTCTACTGATTTCATCAGCATCAAATTCTGGTAATTTTGATCCATTCATTTTTTTTACATGAGCACTGACACCCTCTCCAGATATATGCCCAAGGACTGCCGCGCCAGCAATACCTCCAGAGACCGATGCGCAGTCCCCAGCAGCAAAAAGGTTTTCTTTTGAAGAATGTCCCTCGGTATCAACTGCAAGACCACTACCCCTAAAGTAAACTCCACTTCTTCGAATACTTAACTCAGAGATCGAAACCTCAACCGGTTCATCCCTGAACTTTAAGGCCTTTTGCTCATAGAAGGCTGGCATTGTATATCTATCAATTTGAAGAGTCGCCTCCATGTGATCAAGAACATCGCTAGGCAAATGTCTGCAGTCAGCATAAATTGGCCCGTTTCCTAGCAGGTACTCATTAATCACGGCATCTGCAATGACAGCCCTTCTAGCATTCTCGCCTTTTTCGTCATATTTGAACATAAAGCGCTCTCCCTGCTTATTGACAAAGTGCGCGCCCTCGCTTACAAGAGCATTTAATCCTTGCGCTGAAAATCCTTTCGGAGTTAAGGTAGTCTCTACAAATTCCATGTTTGTTAAAATTGCTCCCGCATCAAATGCCATCCTATGCGCATCACCCGTGTTAAATGGGCAGTGCCAGCTATCAAAGGGCATACCGGAGGCATTTTTGGATAAACGATTAACTTCACCTGCCGCCATAACAACTGATTTTGCTTTTATGGCATACCATTCTCCGGTTCTGAAGTTAAAGGCGACAGCACCATAAACTTTATTATCCTTCTCAAGCAAGTGTACGCCCATCGTCCTTGTAAGGACTTTGCCTTTAAGTTTTCTGACTTGCTGACCTATATGCTTTTTAAACTCTGTTCCATCAAAATTTATATGGTATGTGCCTGGTAAGCCAAAAGATTTCAGACGGTAATAGTCATTAAATCTTGGATCTTTAAAATTAACACCAAAGGATTCTATTTTTTTTAAAACTCTGGGCATTTGGTGGATGAGCTTACTTGTAACCTCAAGATCTACTATTCCATCTGTAAGCTCAGGAACATGTTTAATTAAAAATTCTGGAGTATCCCACTCTGGACCCGAGTCCATAATGGTCAGGTAATGATCTACCCCACAACCAACACTTCCACAATGATCTAATACTTTACCTTTTTCCAGGATTGTTACTTGAAGTCCACTTTCTAGGGCTGGAACAGCAGCCATACATCCCGCAACTCCACCCCCAATAACCAATACATCTGTTTCTAGTTCAGTCCAACTCATACTATATTCCTTACTTTTCCTTTTGTTCTCTTAACAAATTAATTATCTCTTTCTGTGCTTGTAACGTTTCTGCCCTGATCATTCTCTCAGCTTCAGCATAGTTTCTAGCTTGAATCATGTTATACGTTGCCTGTAAGTTCTCGACACTGATCTTTGATCGAGTGCTTGATCTCTTGGGATGCTTTATTCCCAGACTTCGCATCATAGAGAGTTGGCTCTCTAAAGAGCGAAGAAGAAGTATAAGATCATCATTTCCCGATTCATCTACAAGGTATTGATAAAAGTCATTTTTAGATTTAATAAATTTTTCATCATCAAGGTTCTTATGTGCCAATTTAATTTTTTCTAATTTTTTTTCTAATTTTAAAAGGCTTTTTTCTGTCATATTTTGCGTAAATTGTCTTGCAGAGAGACCGAGAAGTGCCATACGAATTTGGTATAAATTATAGATATCTGTTTCCTCAAAATTTCTAACAATTGGCCCCTTGTTAGGGACCACTTTAACTATACCTTCAGCACTCAAGTGACTTATAGCTTCCCGCAGTATGGTTCTTGAAACACCAAGATCCTCAGTTAATCTTTTCTCAATAAGTTTTTCACCAGGCTTAAAATGACCAGTAATTATTGCATCACGAATAGTCTTGATTACTGCTTCTTTTAAGGATGAAAGACGCGGAATTGGATTTAAAACTTTAATTTCGCCCATAATAAAAATTGTATTACAATATTACGATCTTAACATTAGAAAACCAAGTAAATAAAGGAGTTATCGTGTCGTCTGAAAAAATTAAAGTAGGAATTGTTGGTTTAGGTAGATGGGCAAAGGTTTTAACCGCTGCTGCATTAAAATCAGAAAAATTTGAAATCGCTAAAGGCTTTACTCGCTCAGAGGAGAAAAGACAGGCTTTTACAGCGGAGTTTGGAATTCCAACAGTTGCTAGCTTAGATGAACTTCTGTCTGATCCTGAAATCAAAGGGGTAATTTTGACTGTTCCTAATGAGCAGCATTTACCGGTTGCTGAGGCAGTAGCAAAAGCAGGAAAGCATGTATACACAGAAAAGCCTATTGCAAATACACTTGAGTCAGGATTATTAATTGAGCAGCTGGTTGACAAATACGGTGTACAGATAATGGTAGGGCATAGCGCAAGGTTGTTAAAGGGTGCGCGTATGATCAGAGAAGCAATTGATAACGGGGATCTTGGTAAAGTTGCATTTATTGAGGCTAACTTTTCTAATGAAAGAGCTCTTGAGCTAACTCCTGATACTTGGAGATGGTACAAGGATCGAGCACCAGGTGGACCTTTATCACAACTTGCAATCCATCAGTTTGATACTATTCATTACATCGGAGGCGAAATTGAGGAGGTCTCTTCAATAGCATCAAAGCTCTCACCTGTGGGAGCAGAGGTGGATGATCAATCGATGACTTTAGTGCGTTTTAAGGATGGCAAACTTGCATACATCGGATCTTGCTGGACTTCTCCAGGGATCTTTTCACTAAGAGTATTTGGTCAAAAAGGATTAATGCACTATGAGCTAGACTTTAGTAGCTGGGACACTCCCGATGATCTTCATAAATCTTCGGCACTATACATTCAGAGGGGTGTTGATGGCTACGGAAAAAGAGAGGACTTAGTCATGCCTCAGGCAAATATGTTCTTAGATGAGCTCGATATGTTTGCAGATCTTTGTCAGACAGGTGAGCCTTGTGAACTAAGTGCCGGCAGTGCTAATGTTGCATTAGCAGTTGTATATGCTGCACTTAAATCAGTTGACCAAAATGGAACAATGGTTCCATTAAGTGAAGTATTCGAAGAAGCAAAAGCTAATATTTAACTTAGGAAAAAAATGAGTAATTTACCAACAAGAAACTTTTTGGATTTAACCCAGCCTGAGATTGCGGCTCAGCTAAAGAAAAACCCATTGGTAATTCTTCCTGCGGGAAGCACTGAGCAGCATGGACCCCATCTACCAACAGGGACTGATATTTTTGCAGCCTATGTTATCTGTCATGCTATTGCCCGCAAGCTTGATGGTTTGGTTATCCCTGGTGGTCCGCTTGGAGTAACTCCAATGCATATGCCATTCGAGGGAACTATCAGTTTAAGCCCTGAGACTTATATGAAAGTTGTTGAGGAAACTTGTGTTTCGACAGCTTCTCATGGCGCCACTCATCTATTGATAGTGAACTGGCATGAAGGAAATATTCCATCGCTTTCTATCGCTGCAGATAAGCTACATCGTGATCATGGTATGAGTGTTTTGACTGTACAAGCTTGCTATGTGGCTCAAGAGCTTTATGGGCATGACTGTGGTGGTCTAACTCATGGAGGAGAAATCGAGACACTAGCAATTCTCGAGTATAAGAAAGAATTAGTACATCTGGATAGGGTCGACTATAGTTCAGATCATGAGCCTGGTGCAAAAATGGATAAGTTGCGTAGATCGAAATCCTACCAGCCGGTCCTTACAGATATTAGGTCTATTTGTCCAACTGGGTGGTACGGCAATCCTGAAAATGCTACAGCTGAAAAGGGTAAAAAAATGATTGAAGATATAGCTGATTCTATTGCAGATGAGGCATTAGAGATCTTTAAGCTGCTTCAAGCTGCACAAGGAGGAACTGCAGAAATTATTTCTCTCAAGAAGGCTGGGTAATAATGGAAGCAATTATAAAGGTACTCAAAGACGCTAATCTTCTTGATTTGCCAGGAAGAGAGTCAAGACAGATTCTATCCAGTAATGATGGTGCATCCCTGACAGTAAGGCATGTAACCATACCAGCAAGCGGTGACAAGCGTGAATTTCATTTTCATTCTGACTCAAACGAATATATTCATGTCCTAAGCGGCGAAGGTGCCTTTACTACAGAGACAGGCTCAAAACCCGTATCAGCTGGAGATACTATTTTCGTCCCAAAAGGCTTGAAGCACTTTACCGCAAATGAAGGCGAAAAGGACTTAGTATTACTTTGTATTTTTGAAACTGCAGATTTGAGCTCACATGGATAGTAATAAAATAATTTGCTTAAGACCTGAGGAGGATTTTACGAACGTTGGTGTGAATGTTCCCGAATCTTTGAGAGTGCTTTACTTGAGCCCTGATGATCCTATTTTGAATATCGAGATTAAGGATGCTTCGGCTTTGGTCATACCCGCGGTAGGTAAGCCAATTGATTCGAAGCTTTTTATTGGTTCAAGCTGTAAGTTTATACAGGTTACCGGTGCGGGAGTTGATAGGTTAAATAGGCCTGAGTTAGAGGAGCAGGGCATCTCGGTAGCAAATGTTCAAGGCGGATCTAATGAATCGATTGCACAGTACTGTGTAGGTGCTGCCATATCATTATTAAGAGGCATGCCCTATTGCAATGAAGAGTTAAGCAATGGAAATTATGATCAGGCACGAAAGATGATCTTGGCCGAGCGCAGAAAAGAGATAACTGGTTTGAATGTCGGCATAGTCGGTTTTGGAAATATAGGTAAGTCAGTGGCAAGAGCATTTAACTTTTTTGGGGCGAATGTTTATTTTCATGATCCTATGATTCAGAGTGACTATATTGACGAAGATTTTTCAGCAAAATCTCAATCACTGGATGAGTTATTACCACTAGTTGATATTTTAAGTATTCACGTACCTTTAATTGATGAAACAAAAAATTTATTTAGTAGGGATAAGCTAGGCGTCATGAAGGATGATGCAATTATTCTCAATGCTTCGCGCGGCGGAGTGCTAGATGAAAAAGAAATTTTAGATATGATGGCAAAAGGTAAATTCCAAGGCTTAGCTATTGATGTTTATGAAAAAGAGCCTCCAGAGGATGACAATCCTTTTTTGGTTATTGGTAAGGAAGTTAAAGATAGGATAATCATGACACCGCACATTGCAGGCATAAGTTACCAGGCATGGGCTGGACTATTTCAATCATCGTGGGACAATGTAGTAAGAGTTGTGATTGATAAGCAACTCCCAAAAAATAAAGTTTATTAATAATGGCTCTCTGATGAATAATATTTTTAAGTTACTCCCTCTCTTTATAATCCTTATCTTAGGTTCATGCAGCAATGAGCCTGCAGAGTTTTATTCCGGTAAAACGATAAATATTTATATAGGGAGAACGCCTGGCAGTGGAGCAGATCTTGCGGTGAGATTATTTGCTCGATACTGGGGCGATCATATTCCCGGAAATCCAAATATTGTAGTCCGTAATATCCCAGGTGGTGGAGGAACCAGAGTATGGAATTTCGGTGTTGAGGGCGCAGAGACTAATGGGTTGGATATTATGTTTTCCCCCACCGCTGGTATTGAGGCAGTTCTTCAGGAGCCTGGTTTAAGAGCAAATTTTTCAGAGATGCCATTTATTGGGGGATTAATGAGTCCCAATATGGCATACGTTTCCACAGAGAATATTGAGACTGCTGAAGATTTACTCTCGACAAACAGTTTAGTTTTTGGCGGGCAAAATCCAATTGCACGCTTTGATCTGCTTGGGAGGTTAGCACTAGACGCACTAGGTGTTGACTATGAATATGTCACCGGTTTCCAGGGCGCTTCTGATGTATTGGCAGCGGTGCGAAGGAATGAGGTTGATCTTCAAGTTGCCTCGTTGGGCTTGTATCGATTTTCTGTGCAGCCTCTTGTCGAGCAAGGTTTAGCGATACCCCTCTGGCATAATCCAGGAACGAACGCCCAGGGGGAGCTATATGCATTAGATGTCGCGAGTGACATACCAAGCTTTATGGAATTTTACCAAGACCTCCATAATGAGCCGCCCTCTGGGGAATTTTTTGATATGTATAAATGGGTCTTACCGAGGGTCAATGATATTGTATATGCGGCAATGGTCCCACCAGGAACAGATGATGAGGCAATCTCAATATTAAGAGATAGCTTTATCAGGGTGATCAATGATCCAGCCTATCAAGAAGAAGAATTGCTTATGTATGGATTCAATTTGCCAGTGATAAATGTTCCCGAGGGTGAAATGATCATGCGTGGTCTTTATGATGTCCCTCCAGAGGTTGATGCTTTTCTAAATAACTACATTGATCAAGTAAGATAACTCATTATGCTTGACGCAATTTTTGAGGGCCTTCAGTTAGCTTTTTCTTTCCCAGCACTTTGGTTCTTGTTGCTTGGAATTTTTATTGGTATTTGGGTTGGGGTATTGCCAGGTCTAGGGGGCGCTGTAGCTTTGGCACTTATGCTTCCTTTTACCTTTAGTATGGATACTGTTAGCGCTTTCTCTTTTTTGTTGGGAATGTATGCAATTACTTCAACGGCTGATGCAATACCTGCAATCTTATTTGGTATTCCAGGAACTGTTGCCTCACAAGCAACCATCCTCGATGGCCATCCAATGGCAAAGGCAGGGCAGACCTCCAGAGCGTTCGGAGCCGCTTATTCAGTATCCGCAATCGGTGGGGTCTTAGGTGCCTTTTTATTGGCATTATCACTTCCTATCATTCAGCCATTTATCATGGCATTTGGCGTTCCCGAATTTTTTCTTCTATCAGTACTGGGTCTTACCATGGTGGGGATGCTATCAGGACGTTCATTATTAAAGGGAGTTGCTATGGCCTGCCTCGGGCTGCTATTGACAACTGTTGGCTACTCAAACGCAACCGGCGTCCCTAGGTTTTATTTTGGATTGGACTATCTCTTGGATGGCATCCCAATTATTCCTGTAATGCTGGGTCTTTTTGCAATACCCGAGTTAATGGAGCTTGCTACCTCAAATACCTCAATTTCTAGGGAAGGCCATAAGGACAAGACAGACTCCCTGTTTAATGGTCTAAGAGACGTCATAAAAGAGAAGTGGTTAGTGGTCAGGTCATCTGTCATTGGAACGTACGTTGGTATGTTGCCAGGCTTGGGTGCTGCGATTGTTGACTGGGTGGCCTATGGTCATGCTGTACAGAGCGCGAAAGATAAGTCCAGATTTGGGCAAGGGGATGTAAGGGGAGTAATTGCCCCTGAATGTGCCAACAATGCTCATAAGTCTGGGGCACTAATCCCAACGGTAGCTTTTGGTATCCCCGGGAGTGTTGGTACTGCGATACTACTAGGTGCACTTATCATGAAGGGATTAAGGCCTGGACCAGATATGCTGACAATTCAGCTACCTACTACGTTTAGTATGATTTGGAGTATTGCAATTGCAAACCTAATAGCCGCGTCCGCACTCTTCTTTTTTAGTAGCAAAATTCAAAAGATTGCTTATTTACCCGGCCACGTGGTTGTACCTGGGGTTATGGTCGTTCTCCTCATGGGATCATGGATTGGTACAAATTCTATTGGTGATCTCTGGTTATGCCTTGTCATGGGTGTTATAGGATATTTTATGAAAAAAGGGGGCTGGCCAAGACCGCCTCTCATCCTTGCAATCGTTCTTGGGCCCCTGATGGAGGATAATTTTCAGCTTACTAATCAGATTTACGGACCCTTTTCCTGGTTATTTGAGAGACCTGTGAGCGCCGGCATATTTTTACTGACTTTAATTATTGTTTTGTTCTCAGTTTTTAAGAGATCTTCACCGTCAGAAAAGCCAGAGGCTGGAGAGGGTAATGCATTAAACCCACCCATATCAATTCCATTTGGTCTTATCCTCTTGCTAGTATTTATTATTATTACAATTCAGGCGTTGGGTTATCAGCAGTTTGCTACAAAATCATTCCCGCTAGCAGTATTGTCAGTAGCTATTCCGGTCACTTTGCTTGCCTTTATCTCTGAGACAAAAAGCTTCATCAGAGGGGGGGATATTAGAGCGTCATTGCTTGGCTCGTACGGCGATCGGGAGCTCAATTTAAGTTTAAAATTTTTAGCTTATATCTTCTTAACAATTGTAAGTATTCTCTTCCTTGGTCATATTATAGGTCTGACATTATTTGTTTTAATCTATCTTATGAGATGGGGTAAGAAGTCTGCTAAGTTTGCAATCTTATATGGTGTCTTGGTCTCAGCTTTTATTTATCTCTTTTATGATCGAGTGATGAATGTGCTTCTTATCAGCCCCTTTTAGTTTGCTGAATTATTAAATATTTGAATCTCCCGATTCAAAGCCCTTTGCATGCCCTCACTTAGATCTAGAGCATAGTAGTAAGTTTTTTCAAGCTGGCTCCTCTGTTCATCGCTTAATCCTCGAGCTCTTGCCTGATCATCAATGCAATCAGAGAACACGGTAAGGTTTTGAGCAAAACTTAATACAGATGATCTGGCAAATTGCATATCTAAAAGCTCAGACGAAGTACCCTTCGGGAGAAAGGGCGTATAAGGGATAACGCAATCCGAATTGATGTTATCAAGAAGGAATCGAAGCTTAGCTGATGATAAATCGCCAAATTCAAAAAAATTTCGCTCATAGAGCGTAAGAGCATCCTCATAATTTTCATTGCTAGAATCTGCATACCAAAAATATTCATCCAGATATCTCATCGAAATTTCTTTTTCATCGATAAGGTCTGAAATTTCAGCTTTTAAATAGATTAAATTAATATCAATATCACCACATTCCGCTAGCTTTTGATCGATCAGATCGCTTGCCAGTAAAAAATTTTCACTCGCGAGAGCATCTGTAATTTCTGAGTCTAAATCTGTAGCTGTATTATCTTGGATGCTATAAATTCCTCTTATGGCTATCATTGGGGATGTTACCTCAGCATCAAATGGACCGTAGGGGCCAGTGGGAAGGGTGGCAATAGTATCGATAAGCTCCATGCCTCTAATTACCTCACCAAAAACGGTATACCCTAAATTGCGACCTCTTCTATTAAGTCGATTATTATCAATCAGGTTGAAAAAAAATTGTGATGAGGCTGAATTTGGGTCATTAGTTCTTGCTGCAGCAATTGTAGATCGATTATTTTCAAGACCATTATCAGACTCTAACTGAATTCCATCTCCTTCTAGTCTCGTATTGAGATCCCTGTTATAGCCTCCTCCTTGTACTACAAAGTTTGCAATCACCCTATGGAAAACCGTGCCAACGTAAAATTCATCTTCCACATAACTCTTAAAGTTTTCAGCATGTATGGGAGCATTTGCACTGTCAATTAAGATCTCAACAGGCCCTAAATCAGTACAAATTAAATATTCCTGTGCGTGAACATTTATATTTAAAAAGAGGAAAAACGATGCAATGATTAAGATAATTCTCTGTGCCATGAATAAATTTTAACAATCTTATTTAAATATGCTAATTTGTTGCACGAGTCTGCGCCCGTAGCTCAGTTGGATAGAGTACTTGGCTTCGAACCAAGGGGTCGGGAGTTCGAATCTCTCCGGGCGCGCCAATCATTCACAAACCTTTTCAATAAATGATTCTGCTATAGAAATGATCTTGCTTTTCTTTTGTGCTGAAAATTTTTGAGCCAATCTAGCCATCATGGACATTCTTGGTTGTGAAAGAAAAAAATCATCATGAACTAAGATAAACCGCCAATACAATGCGTCTAATATTTCACACCATTCCCCTTTAGGGTAGTCACTCATTTTTAATATGTAGTTCGATCCACAAATATATGGCTTACTGGCAAATATGCCTCCATCTGCAAACAGTCCCATACCGTATACATTAGGATCCATAACCCAATCAGCAGAATCTATGAATTTCTCCATAAACCACTTTTTTGATTCATTGGGTTCGATGCCAGTAAGGTTCATTATATTTGCTAAAACCATGAGTCTATTTATGTGATGCGTCCAGGCGTACTGACTTAATTCATGCACCGATTCATCCAATGGTAATATGCCTGTTTGGCCCTCGTCCCAAAGTTTATTGAGTTTATTTGTATGACCCCAAAAATTAAATTGCTCCACATTTTGATAGGAAGAGGATTGATAGACACCATGTATGAACTCTCTCCACCCAAACACTTGTCGTATAAATCCCTCTAAGCTCGATAGATTAAAATTATTTGAGGCGATCAGCTCTCTTGTCTTTTTTAGAATATCCTCCGGTGTGATGACACCAAGGTTCATCAATGGAGATAGTAAGCTGTGATATAGGGAATAGGATCGTGTAGTGATGGCATCCTCATAGGGACCAAAGAGTTCCAATTTTTCTTCAAAAAAATTATTTATCCAATCTAGAGCATGCGCTCTTCCAATCGGCCAGATTATTTCATCGAGCCCCCCAAAGTGATCATTAAACTTTGTTGAAACAAGATCCAAAAGTTCCTTGCTGTAGCTGTCAATATGATTTTTTGGAGGATCAGGTGGAGTTAAATTCTTTGGAAATTTCTTTCGATTTTCTTTATCAAAGCTCCATTTGCCACCTAGTGGCTTTTGATTCTCTATTAAAAGATCTAATTTTTTTCTTTGATGAATATAAAATTGATTCATTTTAAATTTTTGCCCATCGAATAGCTCTTCTCTCTCATCAGGTTTAGTCATAAATGAAGGGCTAGGGAGGATCTTTTTTTCTAGATTCATTGTTTTCGCAAGGTTATCAATTTCTTGCCGCATAAATCGATCATTAATTTCGTAGAAAATTAATTTATCAATATTATGTTTTTTTATATGAGATTTTAGGCTCGTGACATAATCTTCAGGATCGTTGAGCCTCAGTTCCTGATAATGAACCTCAAAACCCTGCTCGATGAGTTGAGATTTGTAGTGCCTCATGGATTCCAGAAAGAAAAGAATTTTTTGTTTATGATGCTTATAATGAGTGCATAAACCATAATCCTCTTTCATAAAGATAAAATAGTTTTTATATTGGGTTAGATGTTCAATGGGAAATAATTGATCGCCTAAGATTATGATAAGTGGTTTTTCAAAAGCCATAGATAGCAATTGGATATAAGATAAAATTTATGAATAATTCACAAGATGCAGCAATTGTATGGTTTCGTCAAGACTTAAGGATTGATGATAATCCAGCATTGTATGAGGCCGTTAAAAAACATCACCTTATTTATCCAATCTTTATTTTAGATGATGCTGATGCCGGAGAGTGGCGTCTTGGAGAGGCAAGTAGGTGGTGGCTGCATCATAGCTTAAGCCGACTCGACCAGTCTTTACTTTCTAACTTAAGCTATTTTATTGGCCCTCCGGAAGATATTTTTAAAAACCTATTGAGCGACCATGAATTTTCGGCAGTCTATGCCAATCATTGCTTTGAGCCCTGGCGTATCGCCCAAGAACAGTCAATTCAGAGATTACTCGAAGATAGAAAAAAGGATCTTATTTTATCTACTGGCAATTTGTTGGTTAATCCTAATAGGGTTTACAAAGATGATGGTACCCCCTATAAAGTCTTCACCCCCTTCTACAGAAAGGGTTGCCTTAAGTATAGAGATGAGTTTAAGCAAACATTATCGGCTCCTGACTTAACCTCGATCGATTTATCAAAATTAAATGATAATCCTTTATCGATGCTTGAGCTTGTACCGACTATTTCATGGTATGAGGATATCGAGAAGCAATGGAAACCTGGAGAGGAGGGCGCAAAAGAGGCGCTCGCGGTTTTTATTGATAGGGGGGTGAATAATTACAAAGAATCAAGAAATTTTCCAAGCATTGAGGGTGTATCAAGACTTTCTCCGCACCTACACTTTGGAGAAATTTCTCCAAAATATATTTACTCAAAGGTAGTGAATTCAATTATGGATGCCGAGGATGATAAGAATATTGATCATTTTTTCAGTGAAATAGGTTGGCGAGAATTTAGCAATAACCTTCTCTTTCATAATCCGGACTTACCTGAAAAAAATCTTAATAAGAAGTTTGATATTTTCCCTTGGCAGCAAAACCAAAACTATTTTGAGGCTTGGACAAAAGGTAACACAGGGATACCTTTTGTAGATGCGGGCATGCGTGAATTATGGCAGACCGGTTATATGCATAACCGTGTAAGAATGGTTGTCGGTTCTTTTCTTGTTAAAAACTTACTATTAGATTGGAGATTGGGAGAACGTTGGTTTTGGGACACTTTGCTCGATGCTGATCTTGCAAATAATAGCGCTAGTTGGCAGTGGGTGGCAGGTTGTGGAGCAGATGCTGCTCCCTACTTTAGAATCTTTAATCCAGTAACTCAGGGAATAAAATTTGATCCAGAGGGAACCTATATCAAAAAATTTATTCCTGAATTAAAGAATTTAGATCCCCCGTATTTATTCTCACCTTGGGAAACAGATACAGATATCTTAAAGGATGCTAACATCACGCTAGGTATTGACTATCCCTATCCAATTATTGATCTAAAGGCATCGAGAGAGAGTGCATTAGGGGCTTTTCAAGCGACTAAAAATTAAGCCAACTGATGGCAGCGTTAAGTATGGTAGCAAAGCTAATCCAGAGAAAATAAGGAACGAGTAAGTAAGCATATCTATTGCTCAATCGATAAAGTTTCATGATCAAATAAAAAACCAGTAGATCTAAAACTAGAATATTGATGAGTGCTATTACTGGTGATTTCAGTCCAAAAAATAATGGACTCCAAATAGCATTTGAAGCTAATTGAGCACACCAAAGATTAAAAATTTCTTTGTGGCTTTGTCTTAAGTGCCAGCATTTTTCTCCTACTATTGCGATGGTGACATAGAGAATTGTCCAAACCGGTCCAAATATCCATGAAGGAGGTGTCCAAGATGGCTTATTAAGTTCTAAATACCAAGCATCGGGGGGAAATATTGCACCGATACCATTTATAAAGAAAACGATAAGCAGAAAAAAAATTATACGTAAATATTTTTTACCCATTTTTGGTATTGCCTAGTTATGTTTAAGTTATCTCTAAATTAATATAGAATCTTATAAACACAACTTATAGAGGAAACAATGAAAATTAAACAACTTATTTCAGTTTTTGTCTTGACCTTATTTGCCTCTCACATCAATGCTCAGGAAATGAGCTTTTTTGTGACCAGCGTTGGTTCTGGGGATGGGGGTAACTTAGGTGGACTAAGAGGTGCAGATCAGCACTGTCAAACTTTAGCTGAGGCTGCAGGCGCTTCTGCTGAGAGTCATTGGCATGCTTATTTGAGCCAAGCAGCTGCAGGTAATACTCCTGCAGTCAATGCAAGAGATAGAATTGGTTCTGGACCTTGGTTTAATTCGGCCGGTGTCCTTATTGCATCAAATTTAGATGACTTGCATATGGACTTAAATAATGTTCGTAAGCCTTACGCTACCGATGAGAGTGGAAATGTTATCAATGGTGCAGGCGACAGCCCAAATAGACATGATATATTGACCGGTTCTGATACTCAGGGAAGAGTTGCGCGAGGCAATGCTAATGTCACTACTTGCAATAATTGGACCAGCAACTCTGATGAAGATCACACAGTTGTGGGTCACTCTGATCGACTCGGAGGACCAAATGCTTCATGGAATTCAGTGCATAGCACAAGAGGATGCAGTCAAGAGGCATTAGTCGGTACTGGCGGAGACGGATTATTTTATTGCTTTAGAGTAAGATAATTAAAGGAAGATAGTGAAGGCCTCTCAAGCTTCTTGAGAGGCCTTTCTTTATTCGCTAAATAACAGCGATGAAGTAATATCCTCTCGCGTAAAAAATTCGTGGATTGCATCAATGCCTGTTTGGTCAAATATACCAACATTTCCCTTTAGCTTTAGGTGAGCATAGATTATTCGATAGGGGCTTCCAATGCTCTCTATTTCGTTATTTAAATTTCTTGTCGCAGGTATTAACTTTAAAGTAACAGAGTCTCTAACATTACCGCCAATGACAATTGCGCTATCCGAATTCATCTTTATCAAGACATCGCAATGCCCCCGAGCAGGAGAACCCAGGTCTTCGATTCTCTCATTTAGGTCCAAGTACTGAGAACGTCTTGCTCTGCATAATAGGTCACCAGGACTTGGCTCAAACTGACCTACAGAGTAAGCGGTATAGATAGAGTTTGTATTGTTTTCTGATAGTGTATCCATGATACCTTGATCAATGTAATGATAATGAGCTATCGATCGATTAAATTGATCTAGGTCTAGCCCTGCCTTGCACATGATCCAGGAGATAAAGCTCGCAGACCAAGGTAGATCCCAGTCATAATTATCGATATCAATTGCCCAAGAGCTATTTTGTTGATTAATGATCCATGAGCCATCTTCGGTACTTGACCAGTAGCCCGCTATACTCTTGCTAACCCTTTTTGCATTATCTTCGGTTAACCAATTCCTTCCCCGAAAGCCTCTTTGTGATTGTTCTATCGGAATTTGAAATACCTGCGAACGCTCATCGACTTCATGAAAACCAAAAAAGGCCCATTCTTGCAGTACCGCGTTAACAATAAAAGATCTAAGGTCTGAGGCACTCGTACGCGAGGAACACTCATCAACTTGTATTTGAAAAGTTGGAAGCTCTCCGAGGATACTGCTTTCAGGATTAACACTTGGATCTTGAAGGATGATACCTCTTGGTAAGAAAATTTCTTGGCCAAACAGAGCCATAGAAATCACATTCTGAATTAACAGAAAAAAGATAAAAAGAGAGTTTTTCACGTGACAGCGATATTTAGGTCTAAATATTATTCATCAGACCAGAAATCCCTCCAATCCTCCTCGTATACGATAGGTCTTCTTGCGGGCGTAGTAGATGGTTCAGGACCGGTGATTAAAAAATCTGAATTCGCTCCCAGTCTGGGAGTAAATTTTTGAAATCCTCCGTTATCTACTTCAGCTATATAAAGGTTTCCATCTTCATCAACTGCTAATCCATGGACGCCTCTCATACCACCAGGAAAGTCGCCATAGGTTCCAAAGGAGTATAGGAAATTTCCTTCAAGATCGTATTTAAGTATCTTATTCGTACTTCTGTCTGCTGCCCAAAGATACCGATCAGGGGTAATGATGAACATATGCAAGTTTGCAGGTGCAGGTCCAACACTCCATTCATAGAGATAGGTTCCATTTTGATCAAATACTTGGATTCGGCGATTACCTCTGTCATTGACAAATATATTATTAGTCAGAGGGTCTACGGCAACTCCGTGAACATTATTAAAATACCCCGGTCTATTTTCATTGGGAGGATTACCTAGCTCACCCCAGGAGGTAAGGTAATTTCCATCAGCATCAAACTTTACAACTCGGTTTCCGTTATAGCCATCAGCCACTACGAAACTTCCATCGCTTAAAAAAGCAAGAAAAGTCGGTCTATTAAAGTGTGTTTCATCCGCGCCAGGCTCTCCGTAAGTACCAATGGTTTGTACTAAAGTAGATCCATCGTTCGTGAATTTATGAATAACATGCTTATGGTCATCTACAATCCAAACATGCCTTTCAGGATCATTTGGATTTATGGTTACATGATGGGGCCTTTGTAGCATAGAGTCCCACTGCGTCCATGCCTCTATGAGCTCTCCCTCACTATTAAAAACAAGTATGCAATGCTCCCATCTCGCATCTACCCCTAATCTTCCTCCTCGTGCAATCCAGTCAGTGATTCCTCTCTCAGCAATTTGCGTGGTACCACCGTTAGCAGGAAGAGCAGCTCTAGTAGCATTTCTCCAGGGACCGGTAGGGAAAGATAGGCTTGGACCAATTTCAGGAAGCACTCTAAATGCAGGTGCATTCATAGCAGGTATCTCACCTCGCTGTAATGCGAAAATTCTATCAGAGCTCTCCGCAAAAATACTTTGCCCCGCACCAAAGGTCCAAGCATCATGTCCCTCTATTTCAGTGAGATTAATAGGCCAATTTGGATCGATATCGTATGCTCCAAATACGTCCTGATTACCTATGTCTGAGGGAACAGCCGCCATACTATCAGTTGTATGTTGAGCAAATGTTGAGTACTGCACTATAAAAGATGCAAATATAATCATTGAACAGAGTAATTTTTTCATTTAGTCCCCGAAATCCTTAAAATAAACTAAAGTATAAAAAATTATGAAGCTTTTCTCTATACACATCTTGGCTACCTATATATCAGGTTTGTTACTGTTTATCTTTAGTTTTCCTCAATTAACAGCTCAAGAGGAATCCGTAAATCTAACATTTCTTCGAACTTTAGAGCATTCCAGGGAGGCATTTACTCAGGGCTTAGTATTCGGATCTAATGCTGTTTTGTATGAGAGCACAGGGCAGTATGGACGCTCTACACTTAGAAGGATCGATAAACAATCAGGACAAATTAATTTTATCAGACCTATTGCGACTAACTATTTTTCTGAGGGCATAACTGCAATCAATGGAAAGATCATTATGCTTACATGGAGGTCAGGCCTAGCTTTTCAATTTGATGAGAATAGTTTAAACCTCGAGAGAACGTTTCGATTTGATGGCGAGGGCTGGGGGTTAGCCAACGACGGAGAGCAACTGATACTCAGTGATGGAACAAATCTATTGAGATTTTATAACCCTGAAAACTTTCAATTAATAAAAAGCCTTCGCGTTACAGAAAATAATGTGACCGTCGTAAATATCAATGAGCTCGAATATATTAATGGGGAAATATGGGCGAACATATGGCATCAGGACTATATCATTAGGATCGACCCTATGACTGGTGAGGTCATTGGGCGCATATACCCACCAGAGATATACCCAAGGAACTTGAGAAACAGGGAATCGGTTTTTAATGGTATTGCATATGACGAGTCAACCCGTGAGGTGTACCTCACGGGTAAATACTGGCCTAATTACTATATATATGCGCTAAATTAATTTACTTTAGCTGCAGGCTAAAGGCTGATCAGGCTCAGAATTTGACACAAAGATTTCTTCACACCCTGAAACTTTTACGATTCGAGCTCGCTCTGTCAGGTTAATAAATGGCTCGCCACTTTTTAGGAGCCTTCCGGTGACCATGATGGCATCTCCAGGCACCAAGGTTTGTCTATTCCACCCATGCCTTCCAGTAAGGTTATTGGGTCCACCTAGCTCTGCTTGCCAAGTTTCGGTGTGTCCCTCCTCATCTTCAACGCTCATAATAATTAATGAGTGTGGATTGATAAGTTGGAGCGCAACCACAGTACCACGAATAGTGGTTGTATTTTCTTCAAATCTACCGGCATCGCCATGATGCCCATAGACAACACTAAATATCGTCATTCCAGCTAAAAGACAAAATAACTTTTTCATAATGAATACCCTTTATTTTTATAATTTAATTATAGCAAAAAAGTAAATTTAGGAAGATTTTTTAGCGCGGACAAACCTTCCTAGGCTTAGAAGGAGTATTGCAATCAAACTACCAAAGATAAGATAGATATAAGAATTTGATAGGTAGGAATCTGGGAACATTTGTCCTGATATAAACGGAATACCAGGTACGTCTTGACCACCATTGCCGATTACTAATTGCGCGATCATACCAAGTTCAGCATGTCTTGAAAGGTCACAATGGATAAGTAGAGTCTCACTTCCACTTGGCAGAATTAAAGAGCCCGTTACCTGATAGCCCCCATTTGCCTCAAGATGAAACATACCCGAGGGATAAATGTATCTTGGAAGTCCATGGATCATAAATTGATGTCTAACTTCATCTTCATTAGTGAACGTTATATTCAATTTTGAGCAGGGAGGGGCTTTAATTTCTGGGTCGCTAAATCCAAAAATATTACCGTTGTAGGATGCATAATTTGATCCAGCAGAAATTGTAATATCAATCTCCTCTGTGACCATTTCGCATCCATCAGGAAGTATATCTGAATTGGTATTCATAGCCATTACGTTTGGATTCATAACCATCCCATGGCTATCACCTTCATGCATACTCGTACCCATCCTATGATCTGTCATGGGCATAGCCAGGGCATTCATTGAATTAGACATGGCCTCGTGATCGGTGGCGTGTGCGCTGTGATCAACATTTCCATCATATGCCTGAGGGTATATGGGTAAATTGAAAATGAAAAGAATGAAAAGAATTAAGAGGTTTTTTAAGTAGTGAAAAGAAAAATTATTCATCTTTGGGTTTAAAAATTAAAATCAATTGATAGAAAGAGAGGATGCTAAAAAAGCCTAAGAGTAAAAGCCTAAAAATCAGATTGAAATTTGTATTAGGCACTGAGGCTAGAGCGGGAGCATACTCTGCCCAAATTGGCATATCTTTACTGTAATATTCTTCGGTAAAGAATTTCCCCCAGTCCATTCCATTAAGCTGTGGCCAGCCCCTCTCAGAACTAAAGGTATCATAAGTAATGGCAGAAATATGACCCCCGGGCCCGATACCGTCATTGGTTACGCCTTGATTTTTGTGATCATGATAAAGCCATACGCCTGGCCCACTTGAATTTAACCCATCATTTTGAGTGCTTAAATCTAACTCGACTCTTTGTGCCGTATCAATGGAAAATACATCTCTCATTATTTGTTGATCATTTGTCAGGGGAATTCCATCTAAATGTGTGACTTTGGGTCTGTGACCATGGATATGAAATGCTACGGGGTTAACCCCGCCATTGGCAACTCTGAGCTTAATTAATTCGCCCTCATGGACATTGATTAATGAATCCCTAAACGTATAAGGAAAGGATAGCCCATTTAAAGTAAAAAAATTTGGCATGACTTGAGTCATATTGAATTCTCTATTCATTGATTCAGCAATTAATCTTGGGTCGTTATACGCTTGAATGATGTTATTCAGATTTGAGTCAAGATCTAGATAGTGAAGGTCAATTTCTTGATCATACTTTTCAATGCTTTCAGCTGATCTCGCTCTGACTTGACCCGCTCCGATATTTAATGTTTGTAGCCAATTATTTGGTCGATTTTCTTCTACGATAAACAGTCCTTGCAGCCCCATCATGATATGCGCCTGAGGTTGGACGTGACAATGATAAAGCCCAAATCCAGAAATTCTGGAGTTGATCTCATAGGTTTTTGATTCCCCTGGCATGACCGGCATTTCTGAAATCGTAGGAACTCCATCATTCCCTTCACCTTCAGAATTTATATATGCATGATCGATGCCATGTAAATGAATGGTATGGGGCATAGAGTGTCCATTTTCCAGCGTCAGATAAACTTTATCCCCTTGTTCGATGCGTATCGGTGGCGATGGTAATCTGAGACCTTGTCTTGCTATGTTAGACTCAAAGTTTTCACTTGGATGACCAACCATTTTGGGAGCAAATACCCAAAAGCCGGGATGAATGCCCGGAGCAATTTCATACTCCAATGAGGGCTCTCGATCTACCGTTGAGTAGCCATTTAATTCAACTACCTCGAGCTTAATATGTATGACATCTGGATCTCCATCGCCATCTATGTCATTTTCTTTTGTCACGGCATCGCTTGTAAGACCGCTTAATCTTAAGGTCTCCATTGAGACATTATTCGTCCCTTTTACAAAAGCAGCAATAGAGTAGGGGTTATCTGAAATACAAGTTTGACTTCTCTCTATTTCTACATCCTCAATGATTGTTGCATGATTAAAATTAGTTAAATCTTCAGGGCATGCAATATCAATATCAAAATTGATAATATCTGTTTCACTATAGCTGATCTGAAAGGGTGAGGGTGGACCAAAGAGATTATAGAGTGGGGGTTGCCAGGAATCTGGTAGCCATGTCCTAGGAATTAATAGGAGCGTTATGAGACATGACAATGAAAAGACCAGGTATCTATGTCTTCTAAAAATCAAATTAATGTTTGTTAGCACTGTTTTGAGACTTAAAATAAAAAAACTGTAAGATTAGGACCAATAGTATAAACAAAAACAAAAGCGAATTGTCGCTACCCACCTGAAAGGGAAATACCGTGGCATACACAATATTAGTTTCAGGATTTGTCACCCTAATAAGCCCAATGTACCAACCTTCATCGATAAAGTTATGTTCTATGACCAAAGATTGTGATCCGTTTGGCTCAATATACTCATGAAAAACCGTAAGCTCGTCAATATTCGCAAGGGACTCAACATCTTCAATTCGAGCAAAAATACCAAGGTCCATGTCATCTTTAATTATTTGAAATTCGATGGGAAAGTTACTTAATGCATCATGAGTGTAATCTAAAACAAAAATTGAATCTGTCGCTTCTGGCACAGATTCACAAAACTCCTCATTGCCTTGGTTCTCAGGCTGGTAGATAGTAAAGTGAGCAGTTAGGAAGCCCATTTGAATAAAGCAAATATCCTCTTCCAGATAAACTCCTCCATGAGCATAGAGGGACCTACTTATAAAAATAAGTATTAGGATTAAACATCGCTTCATAAGAATATTTTACCTTATTCATCATGATGAATTTAGCCGTATTGAGTTGAATTAGAAGATACAAATCACTGATAATGATAAGGTGCTCTTTCGACTATTTTTCTTATCTTTTTTTATACAGCCACTCTCGGCACAAATTTTTTTTGGCGACGATTCAAGTCCCTTTGCCTTGGATGGCGAGTGTGATGATCCACGTTTTAAAGGTAATGGCATGGCATCTACATTATTGCTCTCAGATATTTATAGAGATGCTACCGATTGCAGCACGCTTTATTATGATGGCCAAACATCTTTATTGGTTGCTCCTGAGTTTGGCGACGATTCCAGTTCCTTTGCCTTAGATGGCGAGTGCGATGATCCAAGATTTCAAGGTACAGGCATGGCTAGAGTCCTCAGAGAGGAAAATACCTTAAAAGATGCATCTGACTGCATGCGGTTATTTAATACTAGAATGATTACTAATAGTTCAAATGGTTATTTAAATTTTGGCGACGATTCAAGTCCCTTTGCCTTGGATGGCGAGTGTGATGATCCACGTTTTAAAGGTAATGGCATGGCATCTACATTATTGCTCTCAGATATTTATAGAGATGCTACCGATTGCAGCACGCTTTATTATGATGGCCAAACATCTTTATTGGTTGCTCCTGAGTTTGGCGACGATTCCAGTTCCTTTGCCTTAGATGGCGAGTGCGATGATCCAAGATTTCAAGGTACAGGCATGGCTAGAGTCCTCAGAGAGGAAAATACCTTAAAAGATGCATCTGACTGCATGCGGTTATTTAATTTGTTTGAGATAAGCCAGATCAATGATTAGTACGCTATTACAATTTTTCGCATTTCAAGGGACAGCATTAATCATCGAGATACCACTTATGGAGAATAGTGAAATCAATGGGGCATACATTGAGTGGGAAGACAATCAATACGAGCTTACATTAACCGAAGATAATGCCCTTGTAGCTTTGATCGGCATTGATTTAGATACAAGTGCAGGAAGCTATATTGTTCCCTTAAGTTATGTAGAAAATGAAAATCAGTTTGAACTTGAGATATTTCTTGAAGTTGGCTCGTGGACATTTCCCACAACAGAGCTCACGGTAGAGCCACAGTATGTCTCACTTTCTCCTGAGAATCTTGAGAGAGCAAATCGTGATTCCAGATTAATTTCAGAGGCGTATTCTATTCGAAGTGACATTAATGCTTGGCAAAATCAGTTTATGGTTCCGTTGCAAGGAGTGAGTGAGGGAAGTAATTTTGGCCATCGTAGGGTTTTTAATGGTGAGCCAAGAGCTCCTCATTCGGGTGCAGATTTAGCATCACCGACAGGAACAGAAATTTATGCATCAAATTCAGGCCAGATTGTATTAGCTGAAGACCTATTTTTTAGTGGACAGGCAGTTTTTATTGATCATGGCTCTGGGATATTTACAACTTATCTTCACTTATCTGAAATTTTAGTTGAAGAAGGCCAAATGGTTGAAAAAGGTGAGTTGATAGGGCTTGTGGGTGCTACTGGAAGAGTTACAGGACCTCACCTTCATTGGGGGGCTAGAATTGGCACTGCTAGGGTTGATCCATTTAGTTTAGTTGCTAATTAATATGTACCCAGCTATCAATTATTTTAAAAACCCTCCAAACAAAGTATGTATTCTTAGGCTTTCAGCGATTGGTGATGTCTGCAATGTTATACCTGTTGTTACATCGCTTAAAAAATATTGGCCTAAAACTGAAATAACCTGGGTCATTGGATCTGTTGAGTATGGATTAGTAAAAAATCTTGAGGATATAAAATTTCAAGTAGTAAATAAAAAGGACTCCTACTTAGTAAACTACAAGCTCTTATCAAAGCATTCCTATGATTTGCTCATCAACCTGCACCCCAGTTGGAGGGCGAATATATGTTCTTTATTTATACGATCAGAAATCAAATTAGGATTTGATAACAAGAGAGCTAAAGATTTTCAGACTTTTTTTTGCAATGAAAGAATCCCATATAGAGAGGGGCAGCATGTGGTGGATAGTTTTTTAGGCTTTTTGACGTATCTTGGTTTTCCTAGTGAAGCAGCAAACTGGTCAATACTTAAAGAATCAATACCAAAGTTTAGTGATACTTTTGGCGCTACTAATATAAATAAAAAAAACATTGTTATTAGCCCCTTTTCAGGTCAAAGATTAAGAAATTATAGAGACCTCGATTCTTCTAAATACTTAGATATTGCAAAGCAGCTATCAGATTTTGGTTTTAATGTTATCTTTACAGGTGCTAATTCAAAGGCGGAGCAGACATTTAAATCGCTCATTCAGGAAACTGAAGGGTACGCATTCAATGATCTTATTGGAGAGCTATCACTGATTGAGCTAATGAGCCTAATCTCTTGTGTGGATTTAGTTATTTGTCCTGACTCAGGACCATCCCACATAGCCAATGCACTAGGGGTCAATGTCATTACTCTTTTTGCTACTTCAAATCCAAAGAGGACCGGTCCATATAATTATCTCCACATTGCTATAAATCATTATGAAGAAAATTTAAGGCGCTATAATAAAAAGGGCATCCAAGATGCTAACTGGGGAGAGCGAGTCAGATCGGCGGAAGCAATGAATTCCATTCGAGTATCTGAGGTTATTGCTCAAGTTAAAAAGGTATTAAATGAAAGTTATTAATTTAAAAAGACACAGTACGTTTAAGATAATAGTTTTTTTTGCTCTCTTTGCATTATTAAATGCATGCACTAATGAGCCTGAACAGGGATCAACTCAGTGGGCGTTAGGTAGCGCTGGGAGTGGGCAGTCCCATATTTCTAAGTTTGAGGATAGCCTGGTTATTAGTTGGTTGGAGCCGCTTAATGAATCCATAGGCCTCTACTATCAAGTTTTTGACGATGAGCTGAACAGAGGAACAAGGAACCTTGTTGCTTCTGGAGATGATTGGTTTGTTAACTGGGCAGACTTTCCCTCGGTAACTCCGATCAATAGCGATCTTTGGGTTAGCCACTGGCTCGTCTATCAAGAGGATTTTCTTGGCTATGATGCTAGGTATGCGGTCTCATCCGATGGTGGACAAACTTGGAGCCAGGCTAGAACTCTGCATGAAAATCTATTACCTGTGGAACATGGCTTTGTTGAAATTTTTCCAACAAATAATGGATTTGCTGCAGTTTGGTTGGATGGGGAAAATTATGCTATTCAAGACATGAATACAGCTCAGGGCACGATATTAAAGTACGCAGAATTCGATATTTACGGAAATAAACAATTTGAGCAAGGAATCGATACATTAGTTTGTGATTGTTGTCAGCCCGATATCTCTCAGGATGATATTGCGACCTATATTGTTTATAGAGATAGATCAGAGCAAAATATTAGAGATATTAAATTAATGATTAAACCGCATGAGGGGCAGTGGGGCGAGGTCATTTCATTGCCTGATGACAGTTGGTTTATTGAAGGCTGCCCAGTTAATGGTCCATCTCTTGCATCAAGCGGTCAGGGTCTTGGCGTCTCTTGGTATACCAATGTTAATGATATGCCCAAGATAAGATTCGCTTATTTTGATCATCAAGATGATGCATTTACTGCCGAGCTCGATCTTGAGGAAGGGGCTTCTTGGGGATATGTAGATACTGCCTATGACCCCTATAATGATAATTTTATTGTGAGCTGGTTAAGGTCCGGTAGTACCGGAGTCGAGCTTGTTGCTGCATCTATAGAAAGTAGTGGAAAGCTAAACAAAGAGAGCGTACTTTTTTCCAGTCAAATTTCATACCCTCTAGATTTTCCTAAAATTGAAATTATCAGAGATAAACTGGTGGCGACATGGACAGATTTTTCTGATGGCATGACCCTTAAAGCTCAATCCTTTGAGCTTAATGAACTGAGTTTTTAGTTGGAATTAAGCGTTTTTCTTCTAGTGCTGCTTGCTGCAGTCATCCATGCATCTTGGAATTCGTGGTTAAAAATCTCAGGTAACAGACTTATTGCTATGTCCTACATGGGCTTGGGATGGTTCTTATTTTCAGTTCCTTGGGCTTACCTTTTGCCAATGCCGACAAAGGAATCTTGGATATTTATTATTCTCTCAACATTGGCCCACATAATATATTCCCTTTATTTAGTTTTTGCATACAGGAAGGTTGATCTGAGCGTTGCGTATCCACTGTTTCGAGGATCAGCACCGGTATTAATTCTTGTTGGCGCCTACGTATTTTTGGGAGAAAGCTTAACGGCATTAGAGATCTTTTCTATTTTGTTTGTAACACTTGGCATCTTAATCATTGGCTATGCGCCTGGACTCATGATGGGCAAAATTCTCTTTTATGGTTTTGCAGGCGGTGCCATGATTGCAATCTATACGATTTTAGATGGCCAGGGGGCTCGCTTAAATCTTAATTCTCAAAGCTATGCCTCGTGGCTATTCATGTTCACCGGCCTCCCTTTATTTTTCATAGGATCAATTGCCTCAAGAGGGACAGTATTTAAAATTGGCCTTGCAGAGTCATTAAAGGGAGTGGTTTCTGGTATTCTCTCCTGCACAGCTTTTTGCATTATCATTTGGGCGCTATCCTCAACTCCCATGGGCCTTGTGGCTGCGCTTAGAGAAACTAGTGTTTTATTAGTTGCTTTTGTCAGCGCGTTCCACTTAAACGAAAAGGTGCGCTGGCCAGGTATTGTTTTGGTCGTATTTGGTCTAATTTTAATGAGACTTTAATCTTTGCTTTGCAACCTATAAGCCATTCTGGCTAAACACGGAACCAAGACAAGAGTAATAAGGGTAGAGAAGAGCACTCCATAGCCGAGTGATATGGCCATGGGCACAATAAATGCAGTACTCGGATCAACCAAAAGCATTAAGGGCAGTAGGCCCACAAATGTAGTAATTGATGTCAGCATGATGGGCCTGAATCTCACCTTTCCTGCCTCAACAATAGCATCATCAATGTGAGCCCCATTTTCAAGCTCCTTGTTAATCCAGTCTACAAAGATCAGACTCGAGTTAACGACCACTCCACATAAAGCTATCATTCCAAAGATGGAGGTAATGATGATTGGTGATCCCATAATAAGGTGTCCTACAATGGATCCTATAATGGAAAAAGGGATGATAGACATAATAATTAGTGGCTGTAAGTATGACTTTAGAGGAATTGCAAGCAGTGCATATATGATCAAAAGCGCAAGAGGGAAGAGTGAGAATAGACCGCCAAAAGATTGTGCACGCTGCTCTGCCTCACCTGAGAAAGTAAATTCAACGCCCGGATACTCTCCCTCCAAACGAGGAATTACCTCATTTCTAAGTTGACCAATGATGGCTTCAGGCGCTGACAAGTTTCTATCAACATCGGCTCGTACTGTGACAGTTCTTTGTCTATCAATTCTGACGATAGTTGAGTAACCACGGCCAATCTCATAATCAGCCACTGTACTAAAGGGTACTTCTAGGCCATCAGGAGTCCTGATCATCATATTTTCTAGGTCACCAATGCTCGCTCTCTCGCTTTCGGGGTACCTAACCATGATCCTCACGTCTTCTGTACCTCGCTGAACCCTCTGAACTTGAACTCCATAGAAAGACGCCCTCACTTGGCTTGCAAGGTCTCTGGGTGTGAGCCCAAGATTGTAGGCATTTCTGTTAAGGTTCAGTTTGATCTCTTGCTTACCAGATCTAAAGGAATCTGAGATGTCATAAACAGGCTCAAAGCTTGCCAGTTCGCTTCTTAACCTTGAGGCTACTTCAGCCAATAGATCAATATCTCTGGCTCTAAGATCAATAGAGATTGCATCTCCGGCTTGAAGCGCATTTGCTGAAAAAGTGAGCTCGATGGCATCGGGGATGGCTGGTGTGAGATCGCGCCAAAGGTTTGCGATTTCAACTGCACTGACGGAATCTCGCTCATTCACTGGAGGGAGATAGAGCCAAATCTCTGCCAAGTGACTTTGCGGAGCACCGAAACCACCACCAAGGGTTTGACCGATGGAGCTGAAAGTACCCTCAATCAAGTTTGGCTGATCTGGGTACCTCGCCAGGAGCTCAAGCCTCAAAGCCTCAACAGACTGTTCGATGGACTCTGCAGCCCTTGCCGTCTGAGAAACATGAACACCCTC
>Ga0255760_10000273_pt1 | contig 50895 bp, 36 predicted proteins | sample 071ome_25_FD_179960 | JGI IMG/M metagenome (GOLD analysis project Ga0255760, IMG submission 179960) | Coastal salt marsh microbial communities from the Groves Creek Marsh, Skidaway Island, Georgia - 071410BT metaG (version 2) | ecosystem: Environmental > Aquatic > Marine > Intertidal zone >...
GTCACAAAGTTTGGCGCCATCGGATCCATAGTAGGCACCCCGACCTTTAAGAGCGAGCTCGCGAGCCAGAACCAGGTCACCCCGTGCCATGACCAACTGAGCCTGATAATAACGAGCCAGACTGGACTCTGCTACATCCTTGTCATTGTCGGCAATCTGAGCGTATCGAAGCTCCAATATTTCTGCTTTGGTTCCTCCCACTGCCTTTTGATTCAACCACTGCAAACGCTCAATGTCCGCATTCACAAGAGCTTCCTTGCGACCTTCTTCCTTTAGAAAGCTCAACAGTTCCTGATAAGCCTTGAGAGATTTATAAAGACCTGACTCCTTGTCAGTTGTTTCCGGCTCATACTTGAGAAACTCATCTCTTGGAGCAAATGCATCCGAGTAAGACTCGATCACAAAAGCATTGGTTGGCTTGGGAAGAACCTGCGAAGCGGTGTCATAGAAGTTCATCATGGTACGAAGCAAGAACTCATAAACTGTGTCACAATACTTCCAGTCCAGAGTCCCTCGCTCAACGATGGGTTGAAGATTTTTCAGAGCTAACTTTTTAAGATCTTCACGACTCTCGAGAGCTTCTTCAAACAGTTTGCCGGCGGCTTCAAAAACCTTCGCGCTATCCCACTTGGTAATATCTTTTTCATCAAGTCCCGCAGTCGTTGTTCGTTGACTGAAGCGCCATTTGTTGGATTCATAGAAATGCCAGTACCAAAGAGCTGCTATAGTTTTTAAAATGGGCCGGGTATCATCACTGGCATCCTGAAGCGCCTGCTCAATAATTCTTAGCTTTTCTTCAGGTTTCTTACCCTGAATATGTGCTTCATTCAAAGCCGTTTTGGCAAGAGCTTTGATGTAGTGACCTTCGAGCCCTTCCTGGTCTTTGGTCAGCTCCACTATTTTTTGCAGATGCTTCAAAGCTGTTTTGGGTCTTTTGCGATTTTCCGCATCCTGGACATTCTTCCAAAGGTTGTTGGCTCGAAAACCTTCAAACATGGAAAACCCCCGAAACTGAAATCCAAGGAAAGACAGGACAATGAGTAAATTGAACTTGAGCGAAATGCTTCGATTCATCTGGTCTCCTTTTCCAGACTTGTGCAGTCAAAAAATTGTTCATCACGGTAAGTACTGACAGAGGCCCGGTCACAATGTTCCAGATTTTATCGAAGGCCATTGAGGAATAGAAAGTCTTTTCTCAAGCAGAAAAAGCCAGAGTTCGAAGAGTTTGTTCGATATATGCAGTAGCCATCACGGAAATACTGCTTCAATCAATTTCTCTGTCAAAAGTATTTAGCTTCGGATCAACTGAGTTCGACGACACAGGTCTTTTTGAGAGACAGATTTTCCAGACTCTCATTATTACAGGATTTGACTACAAAGCTGTTGGGATGAACTATCCAGATCCAGTGAAAAAACTACTTTCCTGCAAGTTCAAATTTGTGATTTCCCCTCTAAATAATCTCAAAAGTGGTAAAACAACAACGGTTTCATTATTTTATAGGCTCTTCAAATCAGGAGTTGTTATGTCTGCGAATTCTCAGAACTTTGGAAAAACAAAAAAGATTGTCTGGGCAACTTTATGTATCACCAGCTTTGCTTATCCGGTTCTTCTGTTTTATCTAAAAAATGAAGAAATCATCAAACCTGTTATAGAAGCTGAACAAATGAACCTGGCCAGTGTTGCGGCATGGTGTTTCGCCTTTGGACTGGCTGGTTCCTCCGTACTGTTAGGCATGCTATTGGAGAATCAGTCTGTAGATGAGAGAGCCCGACTCAGACACTATCTGATTCAACTCGGTGTCCTTGATATGATTTGTGTTATTGGATTTCTATTTGGATTCTTGACCGGTGACCTTGTGCAATCGAGTGGAATTTTTCTACTTTCATTGATTGCAAAATCCTTCATGTTTCCCCGCGACTAATCCCTCTCCAATGCACCCTGCAGTAGAATTTTGGAGAGTTCAGTGCTATATTTTTGTCATGAGTATTCAAGGCCTAGACTTACTTCGAGAGCACGCTGTATCGGTATTCAACCAGGAATATATTTCCCCTTCCTACCTGCAACACCTTTTTGAGCATCTTCATTGGGTAAATGCTCACTCGATGGGTCTGGGGGAAAGAATCTCCACAATGAATCGGGAAATGAGCTGGGATTTTGAGGATCTTTTCTCACATCCCAGTGTCCACATCAAACTCCTGATGATTCCGCAAGGCAACCATATTCCCATTCACGACCACCCTGAGATGCACGTGTTTCTCAAGTGTATCTGGGGGCATATGAAGGTTGAGTCCTTTGACTGGCTACAGGAAGCGAAAGGTGAACCACTCGCCCACAAAACATCGGAAGTTATTCTCAATGGCGCCAGCGAACCAATCGCCATCACCCCCTCCTTTCAAAATATGCATCGGATCACTGCCATACAGGATTGTGCATTCATAGATATATGCTCTCCATTCTATGACGAGGAAAACGGCAGACCATGCACCTACTACTCAGAAGAACCCATTGGTGTTCGAGAAGGTCAGGAAATCTTCAAATTGAACCATCGGACCTAGTCTGAACTACCCGTCTACAATCGCTTAAATTCAAGCCTTGAAGAGATTTTTCACTTTTTTACAAATGTTCTGGTAACTCATCTAGAACAGCTATTGCTTCTGGAATGATCAGTTGTGATAGAATGTTAGCAATTCAGCCTGGTTTCATTCAACGGAGAATTGCATGTCATATTTGATAAGTGTTGCGGTAGGGATTGTTTTAAACGCTCTTGTTCTGGCTCTTTTGCCATTTGTTCGGTATAAAAATTTTGGTGCCTGTTTACAAGTCAGCGCTTTGACAGCTTTAATCTCAACCCTGACTGTCCCACTGGAATTCGTAGTGGCAAATATTGCAGGCTTCTTCCTGATGTGGGTTCCAATTCTCGGCCCGTTGGCCATGCTTGTGGGACTCATACTACTGGGAGCAGTTTTGTCAGTGGCAGCCCTTTTTACCGCTGATCAAATCGTGGAAGACTTCGAAATCGCCACTGTTTCCCAAACAGTATTGGCCGCTTTTATTTTGTCTGTAGCTTCCGGAGTTGCTAAGTTTTTCATTGGCCTGTAGCCACCGTTTTCCCAATCACTCAAATACTTGAAAAGAGTTCGCCTTGAACGAGTCTATTCTTATTCAAATCGTTGGCTTGATGAGCCTTTCTATTGTTGTTCAGTGGCTTTGCGAGAAAAAGCAACTGCCTTCTATTCTCTTCCACCTTCTCTTTGGAATTGTCATAGGGCCTATTCTTGGCTGGGTCAAACCTGACTCCCTCTTCCATGACCTTCTCTTTCCCCTGGTTTCCATGAGTGTTGCCCTGATTCTGTTCGAAGGTGGTCTCACTTTAAATTTCTCCAAACTGGGTTCTATGAAGAAAGTTGTCATCAGAATCTGTACTCTGGGCGCCTTCTTTAACTTCGCAATCACTACTGTATTGGCGCACTTTATCTTCCAGGTTCCCTGGTCAATTGCCATGCTTTACGGTTCCATGCTGATCGTAACGGGACCTACGGTGATTGCACCGATGATGAGAACCTTGAAACTGAAAAACAGCGTCAGCTCAACTCTTAAGTGGGAAGGTGTAATCACTGACCCATACGCAGCTGTTATCGGGGTTATCATTCTCCACTCAATTATCCACCCGGCGACCACTTCCTCTGTGGGTGCAGGTGCCTTAAGCATGGTGGGAGCTTTTTTGTTCGCTGGAACTCTGGGTATTCTTGGCGGATATCTACTGATTTACCTCATCTCAAGAAACGTTATTCTTCCCAATTTACACGTTCCTATCTCAATCATTCTTGTACTTAACCTCCACCTCATGTGCAACCACTTCTGGGAAGAGTCCGGGTTGGTTGGAGTTACAGTCATGGGTCTGGTTCTGGCCAATCAGAAACGAGCAAACATTCAAAGAATCGTTCAGTTCAAGATGGAGCTTCAAACCCTTATCATTCCAGTACTGTTTACCCTGCTGGCAGCTCGCCTGGATCTGTCCTCAATCAAGTTTACCGATATGCAGGCAGCAATCTTTTTGGTCAGCACCATCCTGATTTCCAGACCCATCAGTATCTTTCTGGCAACAGCCAGGACAGAAATGACTCTGAAAGAGAAAGTTTTTCTTGGATTTTTTGCTCCAAGAGGGATTGTGGCGGTAGCTGTGACTTCTCTTTTTTCACTGGAACTGGCCAGAGCAGGAAGTCCTCACGCCGACACTTTCATGTCAGGAATGATTCTTACAATTCTGGGAACTGTAATTATCTACAGCCTTCTTTCGACACCCCTTAGTCTATACTTGAAAATCAAGCATGTGAATCCTAAAGGTGTTCTCATAGTTGGAGCAGATCTACTTGCTCGTGAGATTGCAAAGGCATTGCACAGACTCGGCTTCGAGGTATTGCTCGTCGACACCAACCTGAACAATGTCCTTGCGGCGAGAATGGAAGGTTTAAAGGCTGAACCCACAAGTATTTTTTCCGAGTCCTTGCACGATGAACTCAACCTGTCGGGAATGGGGAAACTCATCGCACTCACCCCAAGTGAATCTGCCAACTCCCTGGCCTGTACCTACCATAAGCAGGATTTTGGACCAGATAACGTCTACGAACTTGGTTGTCAGGCCAATAAACTGCAGTCCACCAGCAGCAAAGATGAACTTGGTGGCAGACGTTTGTTTGGTAATGAAGTTACCTACGAATCCCTCTTGGTAGGTATTCTCAAAAATGCTGGTATGAAATCCACCAAAATCAGCGCAGAGTTTACCTTTGATGATTTCAAAAAACACCATGGCAGAGATGCAGTTCCTCTGTTTATCGTAGGTGAAAATGGGGATTTGATTCCGGTAATTGCAAACAAGGAAATCAAACCCAATCCTGGAGAAACCCTGATCTCAATTGTAAGCAATGTAGAAAAAAGCCCAAGCCCTGTGAAGTCCAGGGGCCCCAAAGACGTCGAGTACATGACTGCCTAAGCAACTTGAAAGTACCCCGAAACAGTAGTATTAACACAACAAACTGACTGTTTTTACGTAGTCTTTCCTGATGCGACTTCTCTTTGTTTACATTCTTCTCATAAGTTCCCTGCAGGCGAATCCCGCCTTTGGTCCCGAACCAGGGCTTCTTGAATCAAGCCGATACGGGGCCTCTCCCGAGAGAATGGATGCAGGCAGAGGTATTACATTGCCATCCAATTCCGCTCTGAGTGAGGAACTCGACTTTACTTCCTACGAGGACCCGGAGGACATGAAAGACGATGTGGAAGATCTCAAGGAAGACAGCCTGAGTATCCGACAAACAAACACCGTACGCTATGATGTAAACAAAGCTGTTGGGTCAGCTCATCTTGAAGTAGTCAAGCAGTTCGACAGTGGATGGAGTCTAGGGTTTATAACCGGCTTTGAGAAGCATATTTCAGTTCATGGCCTGCCTGAATATACTAGAAGCTATCAATTCAGTGGAAGCCGAGGCGTGAGTCACAGCCTACCCCAGGGAGTAGTCTCTGGAACCGCAAACTACACTGCTGGACATGATACCGTGGTCAATGAGGGAGCTACAGGCTATACCGATGTCAACAAGATTCCTGCCAAAGTCGTGCTCGGAGTCCCCGCAAGTAGCTCGGATAACTTTCTCATTTCAGGACAAACAACTTTTTCAGATGGAAATGAAAGTCGAAGGATGCAACTAGAAAAGGCCGGGGGAGGACTTGGCTGGCAAAGAAGGATGGAGAACGGAAGTTTCCAGGTGGAAGCCAACGCCTTTCAGGATTACAGCACGGTGGAGACAACCGGTCGACCCCAAATGGGTTTTGGCCTTTCCATTGGTGGCATGTTTTAGCGCCTGGGGAATTTTCAGGGAGCATGCACTTCAGCGCTAATCTGCTCGATACAGGCGCGTAACAATGCGAAATGACTTTTGCGAAGACCGTCCTTGCCGGGAAAGCAAATAAGGATGATTCGCAATTTCTGGAAGGATTGTGCAGTCCTGATTCTGTTGCAAGAAGCTACAAAATGAGAATGCTACACTCCAGGGAGTCAACGAGTGTTTAATCTTACTGCTCTTACCGCACCAGGCAGTAGGTTGTGAATTTTGACCTGAGCCAAGGCTCTGCAGGTACCAGTCTGCCAGTTGCCAGTGGAGCACCAAACCAAAGGTCAGGTAAAAGCCAAGCAGTACTTTCTGAGTGAGTTTAAACATAGTTCAAAAAAGCGGGTTCACGGGTTAAGAAACAATTTCAGTCCCTTAATTGATCCAAAATTCACCAATCACTAGAAACCTGGATTGAGGAAATTCTGACAAATCTCCCTGAGTAGACCGACTTGATCTTATTCAATTTAGTCGTTGGGCAATCTTACGCCTCTTGAAACACTTGGTCCAGTGAAAATCGACCTGAAAGAATCACTTGCTCCGGATAAAATTGACCTGAGAGCAGGCTCAAACCTCAAGACCTATTCTGCGATACATTTTGTAGAGAAACCAATACCGCAATCCCAAAATACTGAAGATCATCCATAAGATGAAGAATGAGGCAATGCCGTAGGCAAAAAACTCGATTAGAATCGCCTGATTAATTCCTTCAACAAGTCTTGTGGCGAGCATGGTGACTGCAACTTGAGATGCCAGGGACAATCCCAGAATCAACAGTCGCTTACCTTTCAGGTACTTGGATAACGCCAATAAGGAGACTGTACCTGAGGCCATAGACAAAAGTTGATAGGCGTATTCACCCTGAAACTTTACATCCAATGGAAACTGCTGATCAAACAAGAGATAGGACAGGGCAAAAGACCACATAAGAACTGGCGTGAGAATGGCCAGAAATTCGGCATCAGAAAACACTGATTTCCAGTAACTTTGCTTCTTTTCCATTTTGGGTATACTCTTCCTTAGAATATGCAATCGACACAAAACAGGCTTCTCGACAGACTTTTGAATGGAAAGAGTTATGGAAGATCAAATCCCCTTTTACGGTTCACAACAACAGCGCCTCTTTCAAATAGAGCGTTATGCTATGGATGCACCGGGCAAAGTGGTGGAATATCTCAACAAAAACCTACCCCGGGGTCTTGTTATGGATTTAGGTGCCGGAGATGGTTACACCGCCAACAAAATAGAGGGACGAACAGTTCTATGCGTTGAGCCCAGTTCAGGGATGGTTATTTATGACAACAACCCTCTCTGGCTCAAAGGCACTGCCGAAAACTTGCCCTTCCACGACAACTATCTGGATGGAGCTTATTCTACCTGGGCTTACTTTCTTCCGGGCGTGGAAAAGCTCAGTGGCCTCAAGGAAGTAGAAAGGGTCTGCAAAGACAGGTCCAAAATCATCATCATCGATAACGCGGGCGGTGATGAATTCACAAGCTTTGCACAAGAGCCCATTCATGAAGGACCCGAGTTCTATTTGGAAAACGGGTTTGAACTGGAAGTCATCGAATCTGTATGGCAGTTTGAAAATGAGCAGGATTGCCTAGATTTAATGAGCCTCTTTTTTCCTGATAAATTTAGCAAGGACGATGTGAATCTCCAGTACAGCTATCGGGTCGCTGCATACAGTAAAATAGTGCAAAAATAGTCACAATTGAATGTGAGCAACAGAGTTTTTACTTCTATCCCTGGCTACTAAAATAGGATTAAACTACTTATCAGATTGAGGGGGTCGCCTGAACATTGTAAACACGATCCTGAAAAGCCCTTCTACAATCCCTCAAGTTTAATTTACAAAAAAAATCGCAAACCACCTCACACAATCCTATAATTGCACTTGTTCACTGAATACAAAGAAGGTTGCTCATGAAAATATTATTTTTACTTCTCTTAACCACAATTTCTCCAGTGTTTGCCTCTTCCTCCCACCACCACGGAGATGAGGATCAGAACAAAGTCAAGGTTTACAAGAGCTTTGTTCTCACTTCAGAAGCAACAAAAGAGGCGAAGGCTGTTTACCATTGCACTTGTGAAGATCGTGAGTGGAGACAGGACGCCTCCAAAAAGAAGGCCTGCCCCTATTGTGGACCAGCCATGGCCCAGTGTGGCTACCTGGTAAAGGTTCTACCTGATCGCAAAACGGATTACTCCAAAGAGGACTATGATTTGCCCAACAAGGTCTGCCCTGTAAGTGGTGAACTTATTGAAAACAAGCGCCACTTCGTTGAAGTCGATGGCAAGAAGATTTATGTCTGCTGCAAACGATGCATTAGCAAGTTTGAAAAGGCGATTGAGAAAGGCAAGGCTGATCGCTACCTGAGGAAGCTTCCTCTCAAGCCTGGTAAATTCGGCTTCAGTGCAAAAGGTAATAGCGAAAAGGGAAAAGCTGAAAAGAAGTCCAAGTCCAGCCACGAAGGTCATGAGCATCATGACCATGAACATTGAGGGCACCAGATTTCTTGCAAGTTCGAGCAATCTTACATTCAGCTGGACCCCATTCCAACTGTAGCTTCCAATGCTTGAGGGGAGAGCGATCCACATGAACAGAGGCTTCTCTCCTATCATTCTCCTTTCCTTACTTTGCCATCCATTGTTTTGCGGCGAAGGAAGGTACCTGTCCCTGGCGTCTTTGCTAAATGCGGTGAGGGAAAATCACAGTCTGATCGATTCTTCCCGAAAAAAGGAAGCTTCGCTGGATTTTACAGCCCACTCTTTAGGTCGCAAGCCTAATCCAGAGCTTAAACTGGGATACTGGCTTGAACCTGTGGAAACCCGAGCGGGTGCCATGCAAGCCAAGCTGGCTTATTCCCAGGCCCTCCCTCCAAAATCGCGGCTGCTTCAGGAGAAAAAAGTCTCTTTAGAAGAGCTGACAATTCAGGAGTTGCAAACCAGCAAGTTAATTCAGGACCTTCAAAGACAAGTTCGGGACAAGTTTTTCGAGTACAACTACTTGCAGCGAAAGGCTGAAATCCTTCAAGAGAACCTGAAAATCGTGGAATCCTTCGCCAAGCTTTGGGAGACTCACTATTCCCACCACGACTATCGTTATCCACGATTGATTCAACTCCAAACCGAAATCACCCAGATTCAGGATCAGGTGCGTGAGGTGGAGGAGATGATTCCCGTAGTCTATGAGGAATTGATGACCCTGAGCTGGAAAGATTCAGGGAAAGCCATGAAAACCAATTTTCAGCAGAAGGTTATTGAAGTCGATTCAAAATTCAAAAGCTCCAGAAATATTGATTTGAGTATCTTGAAGGCGCGTTTAAAAAAACAGCAGGAAAAACTAAAGCTCGCCAAGACCTTTTTCCAACCCAAAAAGACCGCCTTCATGGAATACACAGGGATTGATAACAACGCGCCAGGCTCTCTCTCTGGACAGGATGCCTGGATGATCGGGGTAGGGGTCGAACTGGTACTCGACAAAAATCGGGTCAAGCAAAAAGTATCTGCCAACGAAAAAATGGAAGAGGCACTTGAGCTGAAAATACTTCATAAAACCAGGGAGCTGCAAACTCAGTGGAAAAGAGCCAGTTATCGGGTGGAAAATGCCCGTAAAAAGTTTCAACTTTGCGACAGCGAACTGATTCCCCGAACCAGGGAAGCATTGGAGGCCCTTCAAATCAATTACAGCTCTCAAAATAAGGGCATGGACTTCTTTGCTCTTCTCGATAATCTGAGAAAACTTCTAAGCCTGAATCTTGAAAAAGAGCTTCACTTCAAAGAGTATTTTCAGGCTCGCGCTCAACAAATCCGTCTATTAGGCAGGGAGTAATCCAATGCATTTCTTATTTACCATTCTCCTGCTTGCATTCAGCCCCTTACAGGCAAGTGAAAGTCACCACGATCACAAACAGGAAGCGCAACAAACCACATCAGAAGAAGCAAGCAAAACTCAAAGCGGTGAAATCACCTGGACCTGCAGTATGCATCCTCAGATCAAGGCTCCTGAGTTTGGAAAATGTCCCATTTGCTTCATGGATCTGATACCACTGGATCTGACCAAAGTACTGCCTGAAAATGTTGTGGAACTGGGTGAGGAACAACAGAAGAGCGCCGGGCTTTTGACGGTGCCCGTCCAGTACAAACATGACATCAAAAATCTCAGACTTTATGGCAAGGTTGTCTTAAATCCCGCCCGGGTCTCCAGAGTGACTGCCTGGGTCGCTGGACGGATTGATAAATTACTGGTGAACTCGATTGGGGAGCAGGTCAAGCAGGGACAGGCTCTTTATGAAATCTATTCTCCCGAATTAATTGCTGCCCATCAGGAATTGATTCAAGCCAGCTCTCTCCTGCAAAACGCGGACTCCAAAAGCTCTCACTACAAGTCCTTACAAATCAATGTGGAAGCTATCCGGCAGAAATTGCGCTTTCTTGGCTTGAGTGAATCAGAACTCCACCGACTGGAGAATACCCGGGAACTTGTCAAACATGTGACAGTCTATGCCAAGCGCTCAGGAATTGTGCGCAATGTAGCTGTAAATGAAGGAGATTATGTCAAGGAAGGACAGGCTGTTTTACTGGTGGCCGACATGTCAGAGCTATGGGTTGAGGCTTCGGTTTATGAAGATGATATTCAATCCGTTCAGGGCTCAATCCAGTCTTTGATCATCCTGGACTCGCATCCTCAAGCGGAGATCAGTGCAAGACTGGTCAGAGTTGACCCTTTCATTGATCCGAAAACACGCTCCAGCAGGGCAATCTTTTCCATACCAAACCCCGAGGGAAAGTTTCTGGGAGGTGGCTTTGCCAGAGTCCAGATTCAAACCCACACTCAAGCCGGGCTGCTGGTTCCTCATTCGGCACCGCTTTTTATCGGTCACAATGCGGTTCTCTTCCTGAAAAAGGGGAATCAATTTGAATCTCAATTTGTTCGCATTCTGGAGAAAACCGAATCCCACTACAGAGTCCTTGGAAATTTGAAAGCAGGCGATGAAGTGGTTGCTCGAGGCAGCTTCAAGCTCGACGGCGAGTTTCAAATCCAGGCCAAGGAGTCCATGATGAGTTCAGAGCAGCTTCTCTCTCCATATGGTTCCCGACTTGACTTGAGAAAACCAATTGAAAAAGCAAGGGACTGGCTTTCCATGCAAAGCGCTTCGTCCAGTTTTCTTGAGTTCAGTGACTCTGTCCTCTATCTTTATCTAGAACTTCAACTAACTCTTGGTGAAGACTCCTTTGACGACTCCAAAGAAATCCTGCTCGAGATTCTCACTGCCATAGAAAGTTTCGATAAATCAAGCTTGAGTTTACCTGAACAAAAAGTCCTGAAACACCTTCGCCTGGCAATCTATCCACCTTTCGAGAAAGTCCGGGACAGTATTCTTTTTCACGATTTGCGTTTTGCTTTTGCACAACTTTCCAATTGGATAATTGCCTTTGTTGAAAAGAGCTGGACAAGCCAGGGGGAAAATTTGAAGAAGGTCCACTGCCCTATGGCTTTTGAAGAGAAGGGTGCTTACTGGGTTCAGGAAGACGAGGACATACTCAATCCCTACTTTGGATCCAAAATGCCCGGGTGTGGCTCCTTCCTCAACTGGGAGGAGTGATGAAGGGCTTGCAGAAGTTTTTAATCAATCATCCCGGTCTTACTCTGGGTATTTTTCTGCTTCTTTTCATTAGCGGACTCAGTGTTTCACCCTTTCAAAGCAATCTACTTTCTGAGGACTTTCGAAGTCCTGTCGCAGTCGATGCAATACCGGATCTCGGCGAAAATCAGCAAATAATTTTCACCAATTGGCACGGTAGAAGCCCGCAGGATATTGAGGATCAGGTCACCTATCCTCTTTCCTCGCAGTTGATGGGGATACCCGGAGTCAAAAGCATTCGCACTTACAGCTTCCTTGGCTTATCCTCAATCTATCTGATTTTTGAAGAGAATATTGAGTTCTACTGGTCTCGCTCCAGAGTTCTTGAGAAACTCAACTCTCTGCCTGCCAACCTTCTCCCCTCAGGTGTTCAACCGGCACTTGGTCCCGATGCCACTCCTTTGGGCCAGGTTTATCTCTATGTCTTGCGCGCTTACACAAAGTCAGGAAAGGAAGTTCAGGGAGCATTTGATCTGGAAGAAAAGAGAACCATCCAGGACTTTCAGGTGAAACTGATGCTTCAGGCCACTCCGGGGGTTAGTGAAGTCGCTTCAGTGGGAGGATATGTTCAGGAGTTCCAGGTTCAACTTGACCCTCAAAAGATGGCATTTCATAAACTCAGCCTGATGAATATCGCTTCTGCCATCAAAAAGTCCAATCTGGATGTAGGTGCCAAGACTATGGAGTATAACAAGGTGGAATACCTTGTCAGAGGCCTGGGCTTCATCAAAGATGTTCAGGACCTTGAGAATGTTGTCGTGGACCAAAAGGAAGGCACTCCACTCCTTCTTGGTCAAATCGCCAAAGTTCAGTTGGTCCCCGCTTTTCGAAGAGGAATTCTCGATGATGCCGGAAAAGAGAGTGTTGGTGGTATCGTAGTTGCCCGTTATGGAAGCAACCCGATGGAGGTGTTAAAGCGGGTCCGTGAAAGAGTCGAAAGCATCAATCGTTCACTTCCGTTAAAAACCATGAAAAACGGTGAGAACGTTCAACTCAAAGTGGTCCCCTACTATGATCGAACCAATGTTATCATCGAAACCATTCTGACACTTTGGCATGCCCTCAAGGATGAAGTTTTAATTGCCAGCCTGGTCATCCTGGCCTTCCTCTTTCATGCCGGGAGCTCCTTTCTGCTCGCACTGATTCTGCCCTTTGGAATATTGTTGACCTTTGTCTGGATGAAGATGCTGGGTATAGAAGCCAATGTGGTTGCACTTTCTGGCATTGCCATCGCTATTGGCGTTATGGGAGACATTGGTATTGTCCTTGTGGAGAATATTCAAAAGAACCTGGAAGTTAATCCTGACAAAGACCACAAAAGGATCATCCTCGAAGCTCTACAGGAAGTAAACTTCCCTATTCTGGTAGCCTCCTCCACGACACTCATCAGCTTTCTTCCAATTTTCTTTCTGACTGGACCTGAGGGCAAACTTTTTCGACCACTTGCATTCACCAAGACCTTATCGATTGTTGCAGCCCTGGTCATAGCACTCACTCTACTTCCACCCCTTTCCCGATTTTTACAATCCCCCAGGGCAAAAGGCTTAAATCACTTACTCTCAATTCCCCTTGCAATCCTTTGTTTACTAAGTTTAAGCAGTAGCTGGATGCCCCTGGGTATCAAGGCTGGATTTCTCATGAATTTGTTCTTTGTGAGTGTCGCAGTGGCTGGTCTGCTACTCTCCTTTGCCTTATTTTATTTTCTCTATCCAAGATCGCTGGAAATGGCGCTCAAACACAGGGGCAAGGTTTTGATTCTACCCGTTCTTCTCTTGATTCTCGGACTAAATATCTGGTTTGGAAGTGCTAATGTATTCTCTTTCCTTCCCGAATCGTTCAGAAAGAACTCCCTGTTTTCCACACTTACCCACTCCTTTCCGGGACTGGGAAGCGAGTTCATGCCCAAGCTCAAAGAAGGCTCTTTCCTTTACATGCCAACATCCATGCCCCATGCGGGAGGAGAGGAAATGGCCATGGTTCTTGCAACTCTGGACGCTCGAATGGCACAGATTCCTGAAGTTAAGTGGGCTGTTGGAAAGGCCGGCAGGGCAGAAAGTGCCCTCGATCCAGCCCCTCTTTCCATGGTGGAAACAATAGTTCAGTACCATCCTGAGTATCTGATGGACAGCAATCGCAATCGAAGGTTGTTCGCCTGGGACCACTCTAAAAAAGAGTTTCTGAGAGATGAAAAAGGTCAGCTGATCGAAGACCCGGACGGATATCCCTACAGGGTTTGGCGTGATAAAATCCAGTCGGAACAGGATATCTGGGATGAGATCGTCAAGAAATGTACTCTGCCCGGCACCACATCAGCCCCCTTCCTTCAGCCCATTGAAGGTCGAGTCGTAATGCTTCAAAGTGGTATGCGCGCCCCCATTGGAATCAAAGTCTACGGAGATGACCTGGCTTTGATGGAATCCTTCGGACTGGAACTTGAAAAGCTCTTGAAGCAAGTTCCCGGCGTCAAGGAAAGTGCTGTATTTGCTGATCGTATTGTGGGGAAACCATACCTTGAAGTGGAGTGGGACCGGGAAGCTCTGGCTCGCTATGGTATCTCAATGGAGCATGCCCAGAAACACATTGAATGGGGCGTTGGGGGAGGAAAGCTCTCGGAGGTAGTTTCGGGAAGAAATCGATATCCTGTGACTATTCGCTTTCTCAAGGAATTCCGGGATAGTCCCGAGGATCTTGAAAAACTGCTTGTATCCACTCCCGACGGGAAAAGCGCCATCCCTATTTCTTTACTGGCCAAGCTGCATTATCGCAAAGGCCCGCAGGCAATTAAGGGAGAAGATACAAAACTCGTTAGCTATGTGCTTTTTGACAAGCTGGCCCAGTTGTCAGAGGGTGAAGTCGTCGAGAACGCGAAAGCTTTTCTTGAGCAAAAGATAGAAGATCATGAGCTACTTGTACCACCGGGAATCTATTATGAGTTTGCCGGAAGCTACAAAAATCAGGAACGAGCCAACAAGCGACTTTCCTTCATCATTCCACTTGCTCTGGGAATCATCTTTCTTATCATCAGTCTTCAATTTGGTTCAGAGCTGATCACAACAATAGTCTTCTCTTCCATACTACTTGCCTGGTCCGGTGGTTTTACCATGATTTGGCTCTTCTCCCAGGATTGGTTTTTCAATTTTTCCCTTATGGGGATTCACTTTCGTGACGTCTTTCAGATTCACACCATCCACCTCAGCGTTGCCGTCTGGGTCGGTTTTCTGGCACTCTTTGGAATTGCAACGGATGATGGTGTTCTCATCTCTACTTTTATCCAGGATGAAATCAAAAAGAACAAACCCGAAAATCTTCAAGAGTTAAGTCAGGCCATCATGAGCGCATCCATCAGAAGAGCTCGCCCCTGTCTAATGACCTCTGCCACGACAATACTGGCCCTTCTTCCAATTCTCACCAGTCAGGGAAAGGGCGCCGAGATCATGATTCCCATGGCCGTACCAATTTTTGGAGGTATGGGGATTGCCTTGCTCACCTTGTTTATCAACCCGATTCTGTTCTGGTTCTATTACCGATGGAAGTTGGGTTTGGCTGGCAAATAATTTGCATTAACTCTTCGGTTCTCGTCTCGAAGTCCCCCTACTCATCCTCATCATCGCTTTCTTCATGCTGCTCGTGAAAGGCTGCTTCGTTGCCACCTAAATATGCTTTTAAGGCATCTAACTCAGCTTTTGAAACCGCGGCTTCCGGGTGCAGAAGTTTGTAGTCACCGGGTGGCATGTGACCCTCCTGAATTTCCTCCAGGCTTTCTTCAATCCAATGAATGCGCTTCTCTTGACTCAAACTCGACCAGTTGTAAAAGTTCAACTCAGAGCGACCTTTCGAAATGTTTCTACTGAAATTCAATAGCTGTGGAACCAGGGATTCTGCTTTCTAAAAAAGAGTGCTTGAAAACAATTGCTTTTGCGAGATTGTGGACCAAGGCTTTATCTCCAAAATCAAGCGTGTTACAACAAATTTTCACAATAACTTCGGATCAATGCATGAGTGTCTGACCAGCTTTGCCAAACTGTTTGCCCCCAGTCCAAAACGAGCTCCTGATGGGACTTTGCATCCTTTGACAACAAAACTCGGGAAACGCAAACCTCTGCCTTCTTTTGCCCTTGCAACCATTGAAAATCACTTTGAAACTTGTCCTTGGCCAACTGCAAATACGGGGTGGAGCTATTTGGGTCCTTGCCAAATTCAAATACCATACACAAGCCAATCAGATGCAGTTTGATGGATTGGATTATTCGTGGTTCTGACCTACCTGGATGTGAAGCAGCGTAGGCGTCCACGGTTACCCGATGCACTTCAAAGTAGGCCGGATCTGAATACTCTTTGGCCAAAACCCTGGTGTAGGCATCCCAGTAACCACTGCAGGCCTCAAGATACTCATGAGTTCTGATCTGAACAGGAACAAACTCAAATCGACAACCGGGGCAGGTTTCACTGGACATTACACTAGTTAAATATAGGTGTCGATTAATATTTCAGCAAAGCATGAGAAACTAAATCATTGCTTCTGAGTGGCTTCCATGTAAGACCTGAGGATTTGATTAATCCTGGACTGGTTACCCTTTCCTTGACTCTTCAACCAATTCAGTAAGTCTGTGTCTAATCGAAGGGAGATAGGAGTCTTACTATGTGGGAAAGTCACGTTCGCATTTTCCCAGAAAGCTGCATCAGTAGTTTGAGCATCTGGATCTTCCATTGCAATCTGATAGGCTTCTTCCTCTGACATCTCACTTAATTTTGCCCAATCAGTCTTACCTTTTCGCTTACTCTTTGAATCTCTTGTAATAACTTTCTCTTTCATATCTTAATGCCTGCTACCAGAGTGTGCTGAAAACCAATGCCCACATCCATGACCACCTTGTTGGCCCTAACCCTACATCGACCTACGATATTCACCGCCCACTTCATAGAGAACATTGGTGATTTGACCCAAAGAGCAGTACTTGACCGTTTCCATTAATTCCTGGAAGATATTGCCTCCACTCAAGGCCACGTTTCTGAGTTTCTCAAGGGCCTGGGTGCTGTGCTCCTCGTTGGATTTTTGAAATTCGCGCAGTCTTCGAATTTGCTCATCCTTCTCATCGTAGCTCGCGCGGGTGACTGGAATCTTGGCTTCCTCTTCCTGCTCACCGAGGTAGGTATTGACCCCGATAATTGGCAGAGTTCCATTGGACTTTCTGGTTTCATAGAGCATGGACTCTTCCTGGATCTTGGATCGCTGGTACTGAGTCTCCATCGCACCCAAAACGCCACCGCGCCGGGAAATTCTTTCAAACTCATTCAGGATCGCTTCTTCTACAAGATCGGTGAGCTCCTGGATGATAAAAGAACCCTGAAGTGAGTTCTCATTTTTGGCCAGACCTAGCTCCTTGGTAATGATCAATTGAATGGCCATCGCCCGGCGTACGGACTCTTCGGTGGGAGTAGTGATCGCTTCATCATAGGCATTGGTGTGCAAGCTATTACAGTTGTCATACAAAGCCATCAAAGCCTGCAAGGTGGTTCGAATATCATTGAATTGAATCTCCTGGGCATGAAGAGAACGCCCGGAGGTTTGAATGTGATACTTCAATTTTTGAGCTCGCTCGTTCGCGTAGTATTTATCTCGAAGAGCAATCGACCAGATTCGACGGGCCACCCGACCGATCACTGAATACTCGGGGTCCATTCCATTGGAGAAAAAGAAACTCAAGTTAGGAGCGAAATCATCGATATTCATCCCGCGAGCAAGGTAGGCCTCCACAAAGGTAAAACCATTGGCCAGAGTAAACGCCGTTTGTGAAATAGGGTTTGCCCCCGCTTCTGCTATGTGGTAACCGGAAATACTGACTGAATAGAAATTACGCACTTTTTGCTTGATGAAATAATCCTGAATATCACCCATCATTTTCAAGGCAAAATCCACAGAAAAGATACAAGTGTTCTGGGCCTGATCTTCTTTTAAAATATCCGCCTGCACTGTCCCTCGAACCTGCTGTAAAACCTCGCTTCTCAGATTCTCGTACGCCTCGCCGCCAGCGCCAATCCCCTTCGCTTCTCGCTGCTGCTCGATAGCTGCATTCATAAACATTGCCAGAATAATGGGAGCGGGACCATTGATAGTCATGGAAACACTGGTGCTCGGGCTGATCAAATCAAATCCCCGAAACAAGTCCGACATATCTCTTAGAGTACAGATACTCACTCCCGACTCTCCGATTTTACCGTAAATATCAGGCCTTTCATGGGGATCTTCACCATATAAAGTTACTGAGTCAAAAGCTGTACTGAGTCGCTTGGAAGTGTCATTCTCACTAAGGTAGTGAAACCTTGAGTTGGTTCGATTTGGCCCGCCCTCACCTGCAAACTGGCGCTTGGGGTCTTCGTCAGTTCTTTTGAAAGGAAAGACACCCGCTGTAAATGGAAAGCGACCTGGCAAATTTTCTGAACGCATGAACATCAATTGATCTCCAGCATCGCTGTACCTTGGCAAGGCCACTTTGGGAATTTTGGTTCCCGATAGTGACTCGGTAACCAGCTCCACTTCGAACTCACGATTTCTAACCTCATACTTCAACTTGTCCTGACGATACTCCTCCTGATCCTTCTCGTACTGAGACAACAAAGTCACTGTTTCACGATCTGCGCACTCTTCTCGCTCCCGAACTTCTTTCTTCAACTCCTCGTTATCAGGTAAAACCTCCAGAGACCTTTTTAGAGCCTGGAATTGACGAGCTTGCTCGGCCAGCTGCTTTGAATGCAAGTGATAATCACGAACAGTATCCGAGATTTCCTGCAAGTAGTTCACCCGATTGGGAGGCACGATGACATTGGAGTAATCCACCAGATCAAGTTGGGCATCCAGTAATTTCTGGTCTGCAAGTTGCCCCTTGTCCTGAAAACTCTTGAGAATGTAACGAAACAAACTGGTGACACCGGGATTATTGAACTGACTGGCTGTGGTCGCAAAAACCGGCAGGTCTTCATTGCTGTTTGGAAGATCATGATTTCGATTGTATTGTTTACAAACATCCTTGAAGGCATCCTCTCCGCCACGCTTCTCTACCTTGTTCACTGCAATAAAGTCTGCAGCATCAAGCATCCCGATTTTTTCAAGCTGTGACTGAGCTCCATATTCCGGGGTCATGACATAGAGTGTTGATGAGGAGAACTCCGTGATTTGGGTATCACCCTGACCAATTCCACTGGTTTCCACAATGATCAAATCAGCATCGGTATTGTTTAAAACCAAAATAGCATCTTCAATTTTTTGGGAAAGAGCCGTAGAGGAGTCTCTGGTTGCCATGGAGCGCATGAAGATATTGTCGCTGTAGAGCGAATTCATACGGATTCGATCCCCAAGCAAAGCCCCTCCCGTCTTCTTGCGAGTCGGGTCCACACAAACAATAGCAATTTTTAGCTCAGGCATGAAGCGAACAAAGCGCAAAATCAATTCGTCTGTGAGTGAACTTTTGCCAGATCCCCCCGTCCCGGTGATTCCCAAAACAGGTGTCTCTTTGGCATTAGCCTTGAGTTTTCCCAGAAGATCTTCTCTTGCCCCACCTTCGGAATTTTCCAAATTGGTAATGCAAGCCGCGATTTGAGAGCTATGTGCAAAGTTCAGATCGCTAAGAGAACGACTGGGTAATTCATAATCGGACTTTTCAAGAACATCCGAGATGATTCCTTCCAGTCCCATATTTTGACCATCTTCAGGTGAATAAACCTTGGTGATTCCTGCTGAATGAAGATCTTCGATTTCGCTGGGGAGAATCACTCCTCCCCCACCACCAAAGATTTTGACATGTTTGCAATTCGCCTCATCAAGAAGTTGGCGAATGTACTTGAAGTACTCAATGTGCCCGCCCTGATAGGAAGAAAGACAAATAGAGTGTGCATCTTCCTGAATCGCTGCCTGCACCACCTTGTGAGCTGCAACATTGTGACCAAGGTGAATGATTTCCGCTCCACCTTTTTGAAGGAGTCGGCGCATGATATTGATCGCCGCATCATGACCATCGAAAAGCGATGCCGCAGTTACGATGCGTACCTTGTTTTTGGGATGATATAGATCCTTGATTCCAACCGTTTTCATTGCGATCTCCTTGCATTCGAAGCAATCAGAGAATTAGCTCCTTGCACAAACAGAATCCGGCGCAAGTACGTTTCTCTCCAAATCCCCGGGAAGTCATTCTCAAATCCACAATTCAGTTCTCATTGAGCACTGTTAGGAATTGCCTTCTTTCTCAGAACTTTATACCATAACAGTAGATAGGGATACAGTTGGAAAACGGAGGCTGTCGTGTTTAGGATCATTCTTTTCTTGGCATTAGGCGTGACTGCAGTGTTTGCAAACGAACCTGTTTTTGACTGGGAGGAAGACCCCGCTCCCGCTCCAAAGTTGGATACAAAGAAGGCAAATCCCCTTCCTGTTCCGCCATCAGCAAATCAAAATCCAAAGCAACCAGGACTCAACAGTCCCGGTTCACTTTTCCAGGACCCCTTTTTCTCCCGAGACCCAAACTTTGACGCCATTCAAAAGAGGTTTCACGATCGCCAAAAGGCCATGATGGACAGAATGATGAATTTCTTCAATGACACCGGGATGGGCATGCCTTTCAAAGACCCCTTTGATGACCCTTTCTTTCAGGTTCCGGGCAGAAACAAGGTGCTTACACCGAAAACTCCGGGCAACGTGCCCACACCTCCCCAAAGCTCACCCAATCTAAAGAAACGTTTTGGAGCACAGGTCCCCAATCCTATGAGCCAACTCTTCTCAAGACAATCCGTTAATTCTCCAAAATTTATAGACAAGGGAGATTTACTACTAGTGGAGTTGCAGGTCAGCAATGCCAGTAACTCTGAATTTAAAGTCAAGGTTCAGGGGAACATGGTCCAAGTAACTCAAGTTACCCAAAGTTCTCAGGAAAATCAGGATGAGAATTCTCGCAGTCAGTTTCAATCGTACTCAAGTAGTTCCCAGAGCTTTACCCTTCCAGCCAAGGTGAAGAAGAACTTTGTGCAAAATCTGGTGGGAGACACTCTGGTTCTGACCTTCAGAAAGCAATAGTCAAGGTTTCTCAAGATTTACTGACTTGTGTGCCTGCCAGGTGCCAATAGCCCTTTTTCAAGTGGATTCGAGGACAATCTACTGCACTGAATGAAGTCAAACTCAAAATAGATTGCTTGCCTTGGCGAAATCCGGAGATTATCACGCCATCAAACACATGCTTATGGCATATCGAGGCCTCGGTCACAATGTCTGGACCAATCTATTGATTGACTGAAACCGAGCCGTCCAGAGAAGTCCTGTTTATCTGTTATCTTTTTGAACCATCATATACACACCTTTGGAAATGATAATCAACGGAATCGGAAGACTGTAGAAGAAAATCTGAAAACCCATTTGCATCTTGTCGCTGGTGAGCTCTCCCTGGGCCAGATAAGTGGCTAGAATCGTGGAAATTCCGATCAACACGAAAAAGCCATTACGCATTGTTTTCAGTCCTTCAAACATACGAACAGCTCGTGTTCTCTCCTCGGGAACCGAGTTTTCACCACCCACAAAATGTGTGATTGCCTCCTCATGACGCATCGAGAGTTCGGGCTCTTTCTCTTCCTTTTTTCCTTCAAAGGTGGAATCTGGCTGCATAGATACCTATAATCTCCCTCTCTTGAATCAAGACAGGAAAACAGTTCTGATTTTCGATTGATGGTTTGAGCTTGGGGAAAGCGTCTGAGACTCGACTTGCATTGACCTTCAGAATAAAGAGTAACTGCGGGATTCAGGATGTGTCAAGCAACAGGGAAAGCAAAGGAGCGATTATGAGAATGAGTAGTCTGGTGGGTCGAAGAACCAAAGAGACCCCAAGAGACGCCGAGTTAAAAAGTCATCAGTTCCTGCTCAGAGGTGGATATATCAAGCAGCTTAGCAGCGGAGTCTTCTCCATGCTCCCGATTGCAAAGCGTATAGCCTTAAAAATTGAGAGTGTGGTCCGGGAAGAGATGAACAAGATCGAGGGACAGGAGGTCACCATGCCTGTTGTCATGCCAGCTACAATTTGGCAGGAAAGTGGTCGTTACGATCAGGTAGACAATACGATGGTTCGATTGGAAGATCGCAATGGCACTCCAATGGTTCTTGGAATGACCCATGAAGAGGCCGTTGTACATATGGTGCGAGGCGATGTCACGTCCTACAAGCAATTGCCATTGATGGCTTATCAGATTCAGACCAAGTTTCGCGACGAGCCACGCTCCCGAGGTGGATTGATTCGAGTTCGAGAGTTCACCATGAAGGACGCTTATTCCTTTCATTCATCACAAGAATGCCTGGAGGCTTACTATGAGCGAGCTTACAAGTCCTATGAGAGAGTCTATGAGCGCTGCGGTTTGACCAATGTGATTGTTGTAGAGTCTGACAGCGGTATGATGGGCGGTAAAGTGGCCCATGAATACATGTACGTGAATCCATGTGGTGAAGACACATTGATTTTAGGTGAAAAGACCGGCTATCAAGCCAACAAGGAAGTCGCGACAACCCGTTTTGACTACCCTGAAGAAGAAATGCTGCCAATGGAAGATGTTCACACTCCAGATACTTCCACCATTTCTGATCTGGCGAAGTTCCTGAATATCGATGAGAAGAAAACCTGCATGATTGGGCTTCTTCACAATGTACGGGATGACAAACTGGTCTGTTTGTTGATTCGCGGTGATCGGGAAATCAACGAGATTGCTGTGAGAAAGGCCCTTGAGGGTGCTGAAGTGAAGTTCGCCGATGATGATTTAATTCAAAAGCATGGCATAGTTCCTGGATATGGAAGTGTCCTGGATGTGGATTTGGATGCAGTGGATTTATTGGTTGATGAATCCATCGTGAAGAATCGAAATCTTGTAGTTGGGAAGAATAAGAAAGATTGGCACGTGAAGAACTGGAACTTTGAGCGTGATCTTAATCGCGGAATCATTGGTCAGTTTAGTTTCGTTCAGGAAGGCGATATGACTCCATGCGGCAGCGAAGAAGTGACAATTACCAGAGGTGTGGAAGTGGGAAATATCTTCCAACTGGGCACTCGCTACAGTGAGTCCATGGGGGCCACTTATCTTGATGAAAACGGGAAGCAAAAGCCTTTTATCATGGGCTGCTACGGGATTGGAGTCGGGCGACTTCTGGCCTGCCTGATTGAAGAGCATCATGACGATTATGGCCCCATTTGGCCAATGCCTGTTGCTCCGTTTCAAGTACACCTTTGCATGCTCGACAAGAAAAAAGAGGGTATAGAAGAGGCTGGAGAAAAACTATACAAGGAACTTCTGGAAGCCGGCGTGGAAGTGATCTTTGATGATCGCAATGAGAAAGCAGGCTTTCAATTTGCAGATGCGGATTTGATTGGCGTTCCCCTTCGATTGGTCATTTCCAAAAAGTCTATCAAGGATGGAGAAGTGGAATACAGCTTTCGAGGTTCAAAGGACAAATCCCGAATCAAGCTTGAAGAGGTTTGTAGCAAAGTTCAGAGCATGATTGAGCAGGAAATGGAGAAATTTTATTAGAGCAAAATTTTCATTTTGTGAATATAATTTGAAGGGAGTCAATTTTGGCTCCCTTCCTTTTTACATTCAAAATGCCTGAGCACCAGCTTCCCGGCATACTTTGAAGAAATTTCTGCCATAAATACTTCAACTGATTTTCTGCTTATCTTTCCTCGGCGGAGCGAACAAAATACAAGTGAAAATGCAGACTTTTTGTTTACCTTTTCTCATGGGATTCCTAACAATTCTCATTCTCTCCTGACAACAGGCAAATTGCCGGTTCTGAAGGGAAACATTTCCTCAGTTTTTTCGTAGTTTCGTATAAGGAGAAAAAGATGAAGCTTTGGATTGCCCTATTTACCCTATTTTCGCTACCCCTTTTCGCGAGTCAGATTCAACAGGAGTTACCTTCCCAGAAAACCTATCTGGAAGCCAAGGGAGTTGATGTTACTTCCGGTCTGGAAGCCCTTGAGCAGAAGCGTGCCACTCTCGCAAAATCGCAAAACCTGATGCGCCAACTCAATGAAGTTCGTGACATCAACAATCGTAACTTTTCCCGTCTCCTTCGAGAAGTTTACGACAACAAATCCAAACCGCCTACAAAGGCTCAAGTAGAGCATCTTGAAAAGTTTCTCAAGCAAGCTTCCTCCTTTCGCAACAAAGACGGCTCTATCTCTCTTCGCACAACCAGAGCTCTCCTGAAAGCCGATCCAAAGTTCAGTAGAATCCAGCGCTTGGACAAAACCGCCATGACCCGCTTGGTTCACATTGTGAGAGATTACGATGTACGTTTCAAACAAGAAACCAGGACGCTCAAATCAGTCAATGAATACCGCAAGAAAGCTGATCTGAAACCCATCAAGGGATTCAAGCCAACCGTAGTTAAATCCATTGTCACGAACCAACCCGAGTTTCTCGTAAGAGATTCCATTCGCGACAAGAGAATCATCACCGAAGAGCTCCTCAAGTCTGGAAAGTTTAAATCCAAGGCTGAAATTCAGGCGGCTGTAAAAGCGAAGGACCCACGTGTTGCCCAGCTGACACAACTGGACCGCAGAATCAGGTACTTTCAAAGACAAATCGATAACCGACCCGTCAACCAGGTAAAAGCAGCCATCAGCTCTACAGCAAAAGACGCGGTTCACGCAGCCAAGCAATCGCCTGCAGGAGCAAGAGTTGTCAGTTACCTGAACAAGGTCCCCGCGTCTGAAGGAATGGTTGACGTTCTGCGCAGCGAGCGAATGAAAATTTACAACGAAATTCGTGAAGGTGGAAAACTCAACAGTTGGAAACAAGTTCGTGCGGAAATGGCGAACTTGAAAAACAACGATCCAAAAATCATTCGTCTTCGAGAACTGGACCTTCAAATTCAAAAAGCTCGTTACGAAATCAAAATGTCCAAACTGCCTTCCATTGAAAAAGGTCCTCTAGCCAAGCAATGGAGCTCACTCAACAAGGAAATCGTAGACCTTCGTAACGCCAAAAATTACGCCAAACAGAGCGGTGCAGACGCTGAGACAATGCGCAATGTGAAACTGGTTCAGCGAAGGGCTTATTTGAAGCAGGCTCAGCTCAAGCTGCAACATCAACTCATTGCAGACGGAAGTTTCAAGAGTGTCAGAGCAATTAACTCTGCCATTCAGGACGGGAAATTTACGGACCCCCGAATGAAGTCTCTGTCCAAGATCGCCAAAGCTCAAACAGACCTTCAGCCAAAAATCACCAGAAGCATAGCTGGCAAGGTGGGATACCTCAAAAGCCAATACAAAGAGAACAGCACCGTCTACAAGGTTGGACAACAGGCCAAGAAGACCGTCGAAAACGTGAAGCAGGCTGGAAAGACCATTACAGACAAAGCCTCTCAAGTTGGAAATCAGGCAAAGGCAATGGCAGCCAACAGTTCAAAGACTGTTCAGCAGGCCGCTCAAGGTGCTGTCAAACAAGCTGCCAACAGCTGGAACTACACCAAAGAAGTCAGTGCTAAAGGCGTAGAAACTATTCGAGCGAAAGCTTCCGACGGGGTCGAGTACACAAAAACCAAGGCGAAAAATGGCTGGGAAGTTGCCAAGATAAAAACCAAGGATGGATGGGAGTGGTCTAAGGCTAGAAGCAAAGACTCCATGGGCTGGGCTAAGAACAAAGCCGACTCTGGATGGAAATTTGTCGGTGACAAAACCAAAGCTCTAAGCGCGTTCACAAGTACAAAGGTCAATCAGGCTTCCAATACCGCCATTGAATCCATTCGAGCCGGTAAGCAGCTGGCAGGAAACAAGGCCAAGGCTGGCTGGGAATACACCAAAGGAAAAACCAGTCAGGGTGCCCAGTACATTAAGGCCAAGAGTGTTGATGGTTGGGAGTATGCAAAGGTAAAGACTGAAAAGGGTTGGCAAGTCACCAGGGTCAAGACTGGACAGGGATGGGAGTGGAGTCGAGCTCGCTCCCAGGATTTGGCTGGATGGACCAAGGGTAAGGCAGATGCAGGCTGGAAATTCGCTGGTGATAAAGCCAAGGCAACTTCTCAGTTTGTAGCTAAAGGTAGAAACGGACTGCAAAACTGGTCGGTAGAAAAGGCTCAGATGCTTTCCAGCAAGGCCACAGCAGCAAAAAATCAAACCAAAGCCGCCTGGGAATACACAAAGGATATGGGTAAGCGCGGTATCCAGTCAGTTCAGGCGCGCAGTTCCGATGGCTGGAATTACACCAAGGCCAAGGTGGATGGCGCCTGGCAAGTTACCAAAGTCAAAACAGCAGATGGATGGGAATGGTCCAAAGCTCGAAGTAAAAGCGCCATTGGTTGGGCTAAAGGTCAGGGAGATGCTGGCTGGAAGTTCGTTGGAAAGAATGTAAAGAGTATTTCTAATCTTGCTCAAGCCAAAACCCAGGCCGCTGCAAATCTGGTTGTAGAACAAGCTCGAGCAGGAAAAGCTGCGGCAGCAGGTAAACTCAAGGCCGGCTGGGAATACACTCAAAGTAAAACAGCTGATGGTGCCAGTCTGGTGAAGGCAAAGAGTGTCGACGGCTGGGAATACACCAAGCAGAAAGTTGGAAAAGCCTATCAGGTGACTAAAATCAAAACTGCTGACGGCTGGGAGTGGTCCAAGGCTCGCAGTAAAGATGCTGCTGGATATGCCAAAGGCAAAGCAGATGCTGGCTGGAAATTCATTGGAAACAAGGCCAGTGGGGTCAAGCAACTGGCCCTTAGCGCCGGAAGCAGTGTCAAGAAAGGTGCTGTTGATCTAAGAAACCTCAGCATTGAAAAGGTAAGAAGCGTTGCCTCCGCTTCCACCAACGCTGTTAAAGGAACTCAGGAAATGCTCCTTGGCAAGGCCAAGGGCGCCTGGGAAATCACCAAAACATCTACAAAAAATGGTGTTCAGTCCATTCATGGAAAAACAACAGATGGATGGGAGTTTGTAAAGAATAAGACCAAAACTGGCTGGGAAATGGCCAAGGTGAAAACAAGTGACGGCTGGACCTGGACTCGCCAGAAGGCCGGAGATGCCATGGGCTGGGCCAAGGGAACAGCAGATAAGGGTTGGAAGTTTGCAGGTAATAAGGCTGCTCAGGTAGTCGATGGGACAAAAAATGTCGCCGCCAAAGTTGATCCGACCAAAGCAGCAACAGCTATCAAGGGCAAAATAGATCAACTCAACAAAGACATCAAGGCAAGCAAGGGAACGCCGGCCAACGATCCCAAACTCAAGAAGAGAATTGCTCTAAAGGAGACACTTCAGAAAGAGTACAAGAGACTAACCAGTAATGCTAAAAAACTGGCTGCGTCAGCAAAACCAAACAAGGCTCCTGCAGCTCCCAAAAACAGTTCATCCGCTAAAGCTCCCAAGAATAGTGCATCCGCTAAAGCTCTTGCGGCACCCTCTTCAAGTGCCAATGCAGGAACAGCCAAGCCTGGAATTATCACTCGAATCGGGCAAGGTTTCGTAAATGGGTCTCGCATCGTTGGAGGCCAAATTGCTACGGGTGCCAGCAATGCCGGGCAGTTTGCTTATAAAGGAGCACAAAACGGGGCCGAGTTTCTCAAGGGACAGAGCATCAAGGCTTTTGAGTTCACCAAAGCAAAAGTAGTATCCGGAGCTCAAGCCACCGGACAAGCAATTCAAAAAGGCTACACTCAAGGCTCTCAAGCATTATCAAGAGGGTACGCCCAGGGAGTCCAAGCTGTTAGAGCGGGAACTCAGCAAACCATTCAGGTCGCCAAAAACACTGGAAGTTACATTTCCAATCGTATTCAGATGGGTCAAAGAATGGCAGGGCATACCTGGGTTTCCAATTCTGGAAAGCCTCCAGTTATCGATGCCAAAACAGGAATGCCTGTGGGTGCAAAGCCTGTTCAGGCACAAAGTGTCAAAGTCGATGTGGCCACCAAAGGAGCAACAGCTCCTAAAGCCGCAGTAGGCTCTGGCTCTACCCTCCTGGGTCGATTGAGCAGCACTTTGGGCCTCAATTCTTCCGGAGGGGCTGCGACTACTCCAAAACCCGGTACTGGAAGCAGTCCAGGAGCAGGGACGACACCAAAACCCGGCACTGGAAGCAATCCCGGTGCAGGAACCACTCCAAAGCCAGGCACAGGAACTACTCCCGGAGCTGGTCAGGGTGGAGTCAAAGGTGCACTCAAGCCTGTACAAGACCTGGGACAGAGTATTGCAAAAAGCATTGGTAGCCTGAAAGGCAAGAACCCTGTCGAGATCGTCAAGCATGTTGGTAAAGTCGGCAACGCTGCTGTAGACAAGTACCTTCCAAGCAAGGCGGACCCAAATACAGGCAGAGATGGTTATCAGGTTCGTCGTGACAATATTGCTACAGCTTTGAAGGGAAAGATTGATCTCCTCAATCAGGACATTGCCAAGATGAGAGCTAATGGTGTGTCTGAAGCCAAGATCAACAAAAGAGTTGCTCTTCGGGACGCACTGAACAGTGAGTACAACAAGTCACAGATCTCTCAGCAAGGAATCAATCTTCAGAACCAGATCAAAAACCTGGATGCTTCGATTGCCAAAGCCAAGAAGGCAGGAGTTCCCAAGGCTGAGCTGGATGCACTCAAGGCTGCAAAAACCAAAGCAGAGGGTGATCTCACAAAGCTCAAGGGAGACAGCAAAGCTGTTTCAAGAAACTATGTTCGTGATGGTTTGAAGTTTGCCGTAACCAGTGCAGCCATTCAAGGCCTTTTGAATCTGGTAGATCAGGTTCGAAGTGGTGAAGATGTGAACCTTGGTAATGCCTTTGAATTTGTCACAACTCCACAGTTTGTCATGGGTACTTCGGGAGCCTTCGCTGGTGGTCTGGTAGTACAGAAGCTCATGACAACCGGTATTGGTAAAATCGCTTTGGCTTCGGTACAAAATGTATTGCCTGGTTTTCTCAAGCCCCTCGCCCAAATCCTGCCATACACAATTGGTGCAATGGTCGGATCTGATTTGCTTAGCGGTCAACTTGGACAAAGAGATGTTGGCTCGATGCTGGCTCAAGGGGTTGGATCTTCCATTGGTATGATGCTTGGTGGAGCGATATTCCCTCCAGTAGGTGCTATCGTTGGTGGTATGGTTGGTTCCATGGTTGCTGACAAGCTCTTTGGGGCTGTCGCCGGCGAAGATGAAGAACAGATGGCTGTAAGGATGCTCTATGAGCCCCATTGGCTCGAATTCTCCGAACTTGCTTACGACAGTGAAGATCAAATCGCTGTTGCCGAGGCTTTGGGAGAGGATGTGAGCGCCACCCAGGATTCAGAGTTTGATGACAGAATCAACGATATCGTAGACAATATCACAGACATCAGCGAGCTCGAGGAAGCGAAGAAGCAAGCTTATGACAAGTATACTCAGGCTGTTTCCGAGCATGGGGCAGACCATCATACGTCCAGCACTGCCTATGTACTTTACAAGAAGGTCGCAGAGAAACTGGTAGAAGCCAGAATGGCCGATTCTTCAGGTGAGCGAGCTTCCTGGGAAGTCAGGGACGCAGAGTAAGCCATAAACTGGTCACCTGCTGTCTTGACTACTGTGCATAACGGATATTAATGGGTGTTTGGCCTGGTCTGTGCTAACCCTATAGATGCCGCAATGTACTGCTAGTAGTTGTATGAGAGAACTGGCTGTGCAAACAAGGACTTCATGCTTAGATTGAGCTATTGAGGATTATGCTCGTCTAGCTTAAGGCCCCTTCCAGAACTTCGAGAAAGCGCTCTTTGTCCTGAGAGCTGTTGTACAGATAGGGGCTGACCCGAATACTTGAGCCTCGAAAACTCACGTGCACCTTGTTTTCTTTCAAGTATTCTGCGAGACCTTCCCTGAACTGCCTGCCTCTTTCGTAGATTCCAAGCAAGTGAGGTGAACGGAAGGAGGAATCCTGAGTTCTCAAACCCAGGTGATGAATACCCTCATGCAAAGACTGGTTATAGTCCCGGAGAGTCTCAGCGATATTCTCCACGCCCCAGCTCAAAACCTGCTCCAGTGCTTTTGTAAACATGGGAACCAGGATGAATTGACTTTTACCACCGAGATCAAACCGGCGGGCCCCTGATTGGTAGGTTTCTCGATAATCCACGAGGGAATGGAAGTTTTCACTGTCCGAGCGATTGATCCAGTTCCACTCAAGGGGTGAACCTTCAAGATACTTGTCTGCAACAACTACAAAGCCCATCCCATAAGGCCCCTGAAGCCACTTGTAGCCTCCCACTGCAAGAAAGTCAGGCTGAATTTCATCGTATGGAAACGGGCAAGCGCCCATTGACTGGGTCGCATCCACAACCAATACAATCCCCTTCTTTTTACAGATCCTGGAAATTTGAACAAGGTCAATCCACTCACCGTCTGTCCAGTGAACCTGCCCCAGTGCAATCAACCCTATATCATTAGAATCAGAAAGCCTTTGAAGGATAGACTCGGTCCAGGATTTCCCGTGAGATACAAACTCTACTTCCAACTCTTCGTCTTTCGCCTTTTGCAGCCAAACATAAACATTCGAGGGAAACTGCTCTTCAAGAAGCAGGATTTTAGAACCCCTTTCGAGGCGGATATTCTTTGACGCAAGGGCGAGACTGTAGCTCACGGAAGGACTCAGGGCTACATTATCCATTGAACAGCCCACTAGCTTCGAAATTACCTTGCGACAATCTTCAACAGGCTCATAAAAATCACTAACGGGCATCGACCAGGGTGTACTCTTTTTCAAGAGGGACTTTATCCCAATCTCCGTAACAGACTTCAATTGTGGAGAAAAGTAAGCGCAATTCAGATAGCAATGAGAAGGGTCTAACTCATAAAGATGTGCCTGGTTTTCTAAAATCATGAACTGTCCTTTGTTGTCGGTAAAAGAGCTATCACTAAATCAAATCTGCGCCCTACTGCCCCTTCCTCAAGGCTTTGGTCTTCTTGCGTTTGTGCGTGCTCGTTCCATCTATTCCGTTCTTTTCACGGTAAAGTCTCTGCCCTTTTTCTTTGGGAACAACAATTGCCGAATATCCCGCTTCAATCTCCTCAAAAGTTGCCCCATGATCTCTTAAAGAAGTGAGATGATTCCCTATTCGATGGATGTAGTTCTCTACTTCTTCATCAGCCTCAATCTTGCCGTGGCGATCTATCTTTTCTGTGTTAAGAATGTGACTCAGGGCCTCTTTGAAGTCCCATATAGCGTGTTTGGAAGGAGGAGTCATTTTCATGACCATCAATCCATCCACTCTTTCACAATGGAAGGAGTCGAATACCAGTAAAATGGATGCTGAAAGATAATCACATCATGCTCTTCACAGAGTTTCTACTTTTTCTTTACATCGATCAAAAAGTCAGGATAGTTGGAATAGAGGTCGTTAACAGTCACCCCTTCGAGATCACTGATCTCCTTTCTAAGGGTGCGGTTAATCCTCGACCGTGACTGAGCCGGGTGAGCGAACTGGACTAAAATTTTTTTCATGTTGACTGCCTGAAACAAATTAGATTGGAACATTAAGAGAATCGAGCGACCCTATTATAGTGATTCCGGGCATATGCGCGAATAGTTTTCTGGAATCGCAAGATTCGGGTCGACAGTGTACTGATTGTTGCCGCAATATTGGTAATCACAAAAATGGAGACCCTTTCTCCACAAAAGGAAACTTTACTTAAAGACTAAGAGGACGTTGCAATGATAGAAGCCAAAGCAAATTACAACAGAATAAAAGCTGCTATCGAATATATGAGCCTGAATAGCCGTGAGCAACCCACTCTCGAAGAACTCTCTTCTTTGGTAAGCCTGAGCCCCACTCACTTTCAAAGAGTCTTTACTGAGTGGGCTGGAGTGAGTCCCAAAAAGTTTCTACAATCTTTAAATCTGAACTATGCAAAGGAACTTCTCGCCCATGGCAACACTCTTCTGGACACTTCCTGTGAAATTAGACTCTCGGGAACAGGCAGGCTGCATGACCTCTTCATTCAAATTGAAAGAATGACTCCCGGTGAATATAAAGAGGGAGGACGAGGTCTGGAAATCGACTACGAATTCTACCAAACTCCTTTGGGAGATGTTCTAATCGCATCGACGCATCGCGGGGTCTGTCATCTCTCATTCGTTGCTGAAAAACAGGAGTCATTGAAGGGTCTACAGAGCGAGTTTCCCGAGACAAAACTTGCTCAAAAAAACAATCCGCACCATCAAAATGCACTCGAAGTTTTTCAATGGGATCGAAAACATGCGGGAAAGGTCAGGGTTCATCTCAGAGGCAGTGATTTTCAATTGAAGATTTGGCAAGCTCTCTTGCGAATTCCAGCAGGTCGATTGTCCAGCTACCAAAAGATCAGTCATGCCATTGACAAACCAAATGCAAGTCGGGCCACTGGCTCTGCAATTGGCAAAAACCCGATTGCTTATCTGATTCCCTGTCACAGAGTCATTCGATCCAGCGGAGCATTGGGTGGATATCGCTGGGGCCTTACTAAAAAATCAACAATACTGGCCTGGGAAAAGGCAAAAACAGAAAGCTTTAAAATTGACTGAATCGCAACAAAGTCAAACGCAAGTCGTATTTAAGACCATGAAGCAATGAATTCTAGTTCTTTTGTCACTCATTTCAGTTGCCACAGCCGCTTGCCCCAGCATTACTCTTGGTCATCAGGCTTTTCTTAAAGAAACCACCACATCAGTCATTGCGCCACTGGTTTACGACCTTCATATACTGGATCAGGACCAACGCAAAATCGGAAAAATTCACAGCAAAATTTTTAAACTAAGTTCCACGATGGTCTTGAGCGATACAGATGGTCAGGTCGTTGCGACGGCCAAAGCCCGCTATTTGAGCTGGGGCTCACACATCTCCTTTTACAATTGTGAAGACAAGTTGATTGGGAAAGTGATTGAAAACAGTGTCAAGCGCAGAGTTCTCTCCGGCGAATCTTCTCAGACCTACAATGTAGAAGGCAGCGAAGAAGAACTATTGGCTCAAGTCTCCAAACTGGATACCAAAGTACTACGTGGGATTCCCCTAATTAAGGATGCCTTTCATGCCATCGGCCTGTTCAAGACATCCAATTTTCAGATGAAAAGCGTTACAAAAGACAAGGGTGAGGTCATGGATGCCCAGGCCACTCGTGAGTTTGCTGATGGCTGGAGAGATGACTGGAAAATCAATTACTCCAATCACACCACTGATTTGAAGAAATTGATGTTTCTCTTCCTGCCGGCCTATCGAACCCGTATGGACTCGGTTTTGAGTCCCGAAAACTCTCAAGAACTCGGCAAGAAGACAAAGCTGTACGAAGAAATCTATCAGGATTGATCACTCACCAACCCTCCAGTATTTCCCGTCTTTACGATTCATCAGCTGTTCACAAATCAGTTCACGGCGCAAAGTACAAAAATCTTCATGCCAGGACTTCAGAACTTCGTTCACCTCTTTTTCCGGATACTTCTTGTCCCAGTCAAAATTGCTTACGATTTGCTCCAAAATAATCCTGCGCTTCTTTCGTTGAGTGGGGATGCTCTTTAACTTCCCAAACTCAACAAAGTTTTCGAGCACTTTGTTTCGATAAACTTCACTGCGTCTGTCCACATTGTCAGCTTCTGGTTACAATAAGATGCTGGTTTTGGACGACGGACCCAGGACCTTCTAAAGACTATTCATGAAAATTCACATCACGGGCAACTCTGGTTCAGGTAAGAGCACGCTAACCAGACAGCTTGCTAGCAAGCTTACACTTCCTTGTGTAAGCCTTGACTCTGTTGTCTGGAATCCGGGCTGGCAAAAGGCTGGTCGTGAAGAGGTTCATACCAAACTGGATGAGCTACTAAAGCCCGAATCCTGGATCATCGAAGGTGTCTCGACCAGAGTCTTAAAAGCTGCTGACTTGGTAATATTCCTGGACATCCCTATATACCAATGTTTGGTAAACATTCTTTCTCGTTTCTGGTCAAATGGCTTCAAAACAAGACAAGAATTACCCCAAAACTGTCCTGAATACAAAGGGGTCCTTTTAGCGCTCTCACTAGTATTAAAATTCAACAGGAACACCCGCCCTTTATTTTTGAGAGCAAGACGGGAAAATCAGAAGTTCATTACTGTAACGTGTCATTCTCAACTGGATACTATTTGCGAGGACATCCTGACCATGGCCTGATTAAGGACTTATCCTCTTTAACAGAAGCCACACCACAGAAAAACATCAAGCCCCTGCTGAACAGACAAACGATGTGAATTGCATAATTCAACTACATTATCTCGAGTTTTCCCTGCATAAAAAAAGCCAACTTTTATGAGATAGAAAGGTTTTACCAGTGCAATTGAACCGTGTTTAGAAGCCTTGAAAACCTCACCCTTACTCAATAAATATATACAGGCACTTAACTCTTTAGTTAAAATATATTTAATCCAGACCTGGAGACTTGAATTGGTTCCCCGATATGAGAAAAATCGAGCACAAACTAAAAACAGAGGACAAACATCAGCTGCATCTGGTGGAAGTCTGCCCGGATCAGAACCTTCCGATGAAAGAACCTCTTTTGTTTGTTCATGGTGCAATTGAAAGTGGCAGGGTCTTTTACACTGAAAGCGGCAAAGGACTTGCTCCCTTTCTGGTGGAGCAGGGCCATCCCTGCTATATCCTGGATTTAAGAGGAAAAGGCGAATCGAGACCCAGCCTTCAAGAAGATTGCTCACACAATCAACAAGACATCCTCGACTTTGATTTTCCTGCCGCCTTTGACTTTGTCGCAAACAGACACCCGGTGGAGAAGTTTCATATCATTACCCACTCCTGGGGCGGAGTTTTGATCAATGCGTTTTTGCTGCGCAGCGAAGACAATCGAAAGTCTGTTGCCTCTTGTGTCCATTTAGCGGTCAAAAGAAGAGTAAGAGTTTTCAATATCCATCGACTGTTTTATATCGATTTAATGTGGCTTCTCATAGGGAATCTCATCGCAAGCATCAAAGGATTCTTACCCCCTCGATTCTATGGTCCTGATGGCGAGAGTAAGGGTTTTCTTCGAGAATCCGTACGCTGGATCTACCTGAATCCATGGACTGACAGCAAGTATGACTATCACTCCCAAACCAAAAGCAACAAACTGCCTTCAGCCCTCTATCTCACCGGGTCAAAAGATCAATGCATGGGTCATTACAGGGATGTTGTAGACTTTGCCATTGAATCGGGACATACAGTAGATGATGTCCAGCTATTATCTCGTAAAAATGGTTATATGGAGGATTACACTCACCTCTCAATTCTCATTTCCAAGCGGGCCCCTCAAGATCACTTCCAGAAGATTCATTCTTTCCTGGAAAAGAATAAAGTTTCAGGAGCGCTTTGAAACCGGCATCTCGAGAGCGTAGATTTCTTCCTGAACCTGATCGAGCGACTTGGAAAAAACTGCCTGGGCATCCCGCAAACCTTTGTTATAAAAAACCGCCCCCAAATCCTTAATCAAAAACTCGACAAAGGCCTCGGCTTCAAAACGACCCAGCTCAACATCCAGCTCAGAATCCAGATGCTCTTGAACGAGTCTGGCAAGGTGCTCTCTTTCTTCAAGATTCAATTCCAACTTTTCCATAGTCTCGATTTCCTGGCTACCCTTGAAAAACGGTAATATCCAAACCTGAAGGGTCAACAAAACTGATTCTGGAGGGTTCGTTTGCTCGGTCATCACTCTTCAAATCAATGTTCAGGCACTTCAGATTATCTTCGACCTGGTCCAGATCACGGCTTCTGTAACCCAGTGCAGGTTCTTTAAAAAAATCCTGCTTTATGGTTCCTATGCCAGAGGGGATTTCTATGAGACCAGCGATCTGGATATCGCCTGTTTTGCCAAAACGGATGACAATATCAAGAAAGCCTTTGTCTTCCAGGGTCAGTACATCGATCTGTTTCTTTATCCTGAGACCGTATTGTCCAACCCGGACAGCGGATTTTTACATCTCATGGATTCGAAAGTCATTCTTGATCAACGAAATCTGTCTGACCCCTTTCTGGAAGAGCTCAATAGCCTATTCAAAGAAGGACCACAGAGAATGAGTGAAGAGGATTTCGAACACTTGTCAGCTTGGATTGAGAAAATGCTTGAGCGAGTCTGTCGAAATGATCTCGATGGGAAATATCGTCGCAGCTGGTTACAGTTTGACTTGTTGCGTTTGTATTTTGAAGTGCGAGGGATGTGGTTTCTGGGGCACAAAAAATCACTTCAGTATCTAAAGGACAGGGAACCCCTGATCTTTGAAGACTTTGAGCGGATGTACTACCATCCCGAAGATTTCGATGCTCTCAAAACATCGACTGAACATGTGCTTAAGAGGCCCGTATAAAACAGCAAAGCTGTTTATCTACCCTCGACGAGCTCAAGTATTTTGTTGGCTTGCAGATACGAACGCATGACTCCGTTCCAGGAGGAAATTCCTGAGCCGTAGGAGCCTTTATACAAGCCAATCACTTCACCACTAGCGTTGATCAGAGGAGACCCTGAGTTTCCTGGGCCTCCATCACAATCAGCCACCAGATTGTTTTGCTCAATTTTAAGAATCTGACCCGAGCTTAATCTTAAATCGTAGTTCGCATTGGAATATCCCAAAAACTCCGTATGCTCAGGGTCTCTTGCCGTTCTCATTGGAAAACCAATCATGTAAACCTGCTCACGAAAACTGCACTCACTTGAAAGCTTGAGATAGGCTCCTTCTCTACCTTCAAGCTCAAAAACTGCCACATCAAAGCCCTGATCAATTTGTTCCTGATCTGGCCAGTAAATCAGTGTGGGAGACTCTGAGATCAGTAAGTTTTTACTGTCTTTGACAAGCAGACCTGGACAATCCATCTTGTCATAACCAGATCGTAGACCTTTTGAAATGGCAGTTTGAACAGCAGACGATACAACATGACAGGAGGAAAAGAGCAAGTTCTGAGCTTGAGCAAAAAAGCCGGTGGCAGAACCTTCGATCTCAAGAACTGCTGGGAATGTCCCTCCATTTCGGTAATGACGAATTGCTTCATACTTGAACAAAGAGAGTTCCAGGTCTGGACTTCCTTTAGATTCAAGAGCCTCCTTGCTGATTCCAATTCGAATGACCTCCGAACCATCTGGAAAGATACAAGGCTCGAAAAAGCTAACACCTGCTTTTACCAGATGAAACTCAAGTTTACGATTGGGATAAATCCTGCAAATGGATGAAGTTTTTGCAATCACTGCGTCGGGCACCCAATAATGAAACTCTTCGGGCTTGAACAATCCTTCTGACATGTAGTCCCCCAATTCCAGTTACTACTGTATCAGCTCTTACCTTCTAAAGAATAGTATTGCTCAACCACTGCTTCTCTCGTGAAGCAGGTTTTGGTATTTCCCTTGAATTTCTTTTTCTGGATCGAATCAGACTCACAATATCCAACTCTTCTCTACTGGAGTACATTTTATCCTTGGCTTCCTGATAACTCTTGCGCACATCCACGATCGGATGTGGATAAGTCTCGCCAACATGAAAACCTCGCATTCGAGCTTCGAGTGGAGCCAGGTTCCAGGGCTCGTGAACTTGCTTACTGGTAAGTGATGACAACTCAGGAACCCAGCTCTTGATGAATTTTCCATCCGGGTCCTGATCCTGACTTTGCTTGACCGGGTTGTATATCCTGAGAGTCGGACTGGAGGAAGTCCCCGCTTGCATTTGTACCTGGGGATAATGAATTCCGGGCTCATAATCAACAAACATCCTTGCCAGAAATAAGGCCACCGGTCTCCAGGGTAGCCAGAGCTGATGACAGGCAAAACTCACCAGCATGGCTCTCATACGAAAATTAATCCAGCCTGTCGCAACAAGGGAGCGGACACAGGCATCAACAAAAGGCACCCCCGTTCTTCCTGTACAAAAAGCTTCATACCTCTGCAAATCAAGATGATTCTCACGAAGCTCATCCAGCGGCATCAACATGGTTTCCATTTCATAGACAGGGTACATCTCCAGCTTTTGGATGAAGTGGCAATGCCAGTAGAGTCGAGATTGATAGGACTCCAGTTGTTTCTGCTTCCAGCGATTCCCCTGCCCAATACTGCTGCGTATCTCCGCTCTGGTTCGATGGACCAATTCCTTCATGGAAATCACCCCAAGGGCAAGGTAAGGACTCAATCGACTGCAGTGTTTGCTTGCCAACTCCGGGCTGGATAGACCCTTCTGATACTTTTCAAATCGAGAAGAAAAGAAGCTATTCATTGTCTCCGCTGCGCTCTCACGACCACCTTGCTGAATATTTTCAATCCCGTCTTTCTCCAAACCCAGATCTTTGGCTGGAGGTAAAGTCTGCTCTCCCGGTTTAAAAAAACAGGGTAGGCACTCCGGTTCCGGGATCAAATCTTGCGCCATAAAACTCTCGTAGCTCAAAGCCCAGTCACGCTTGCTTTTCAAACAGCGAAAAACTCCAAACTGCTGATGCTCAAGAAACAGAATGCCCTTATCCTCACAGAACCTGTGGACTCTCAAGTCCCGATCAAAGGTCCACGCATTTCCGGTTTCTTCATGAGCGTGGAGAGTTTCAATCTCGAAGCTCTCCGAGATTTCAATCAACGCCTCTTCGATGGATCCAACAAACAGTTTGAGTCCTTGACCCAGCTCCTTCAATCTTTTGTTTAAGCTCACAAGAGTTTGACGCAAAAACAGGTAATGCCTGTAAGAATAGTCCGGCTGCCTCCAAAGCTCGGGTTCGATCACATACAAAGGCAGGGTGTTACCCCTCTTCAATGCTTCACAAAGTGCCGCGTTGTCGTGGGTGCGCAAATCACGCTTGAACCAGACCACCTGAATCTTGGCTTTCTGATCGGACTCAGAGTTATTCAGGATATTATCTACACTTCTCTCTTGCTTCACAGAATCCTGCACCCTTCGAGTCTTAAACCTGGCTCAAGTCTTTCAATATTTCTTCCGCACGACCAAGAAGATGCTCTTTTCTGGCTTGATCCATTTGGTTCAAATTCTTGTAGGGAAACTTCATGCGCATGTTCTGTTCCAGTTTGTCTCTGTTTCTGTCAAGGAAATGCCAATACAAAGCTGTAAATGGACAGGTTCTCTCGCCAGTATTGTCTTTGGGATCATAATGACAATCCTTGCAATAGTCTGACATCCGGGAAATGTAAGCACCACTGGCACAGTAAGGTTTGGATGCAAAAAAGCCACCATCTGCAAAGAGTGACATACCCAGAGTATTGGGTAACTCCACCCACTCTATAGCGTCTCGAAAGACCGCGAGGTACCAATCGCAAACTTCTTGCACATCCAAACCAGCAAGAAGTGCAAAGTTCCCCGTTACCATCAGTCTCTGAATGTGATGGGCATAAGAATGTTCAATGATCTGATTTACAGTTTTGGAGACACAGTTCATCCGGGTGTTCCCACTCCAGTAAAATTCTGGAAGAGAGCGTTTGGAATCAAAATGATTGAGCGACTTGTATTCAGGCATTCTTAACCAATAGATTCCACGGATAAACTCTCTCCAGCCCATAATTTGTCGAATAAAACCTTCAGCACTGTTTAAAGGGACTGACTCCTCCCTCGCATATCGAGCAACCGTATCCACAACCCGTCTCACATCCAGCAAGCCCGCATTGATTTGAGCAGATAGCAAAGAATGAAACAAAAACGGACTTCGCTGAGTCATGGCATCTTGATAATCACCAAACTGACTCAAAGACGTCTTTAGAAAATACTCAAACAACTCCCAACTCTGCTCAGAGGTCACAGCCCAGTCAAAATTGCTGACTTCACCAAATCCCTCGGGAAAGTACTCACTGACTTCTTCGATCACACTTTGGGTGATTTCATCTGGCTTAAAGGAGAGTGGAGTCGGTAAAGTCAAAGACTTGGGAATAGATTTTCGATTTTGATGATCATAATTCCACTTTCCTCCGACGGGCTTGTTATTAGAGTCCACAAGAATTTGATGCTCAATTCTTTGCCAGCGGTAAAAATCCTCCATGAGAACTCGTTTGCGCTTTTCGATCCAGTCATTGAATTGTGAAGGACTGCAAAAGAACCTGGGGTCTTCATGGCATGTGCTATCTACATCAAAAAGTACATTTCGTAAGTCCTCTATTAACCTCCACTCTCCCGGGTGATAGTAGTGGTAGTGTGAAGCCTGCAGCTTCACTCCCTGCTGCAAGAACTTGTTTGCCAGTGAACACTCGTCCCGCTCGAGTCTCAGGTAATGAAGGTCAAAGCCCTTGTCTTGAATCTTTTGGGCAAAGTGACGCATGGCAGAGAGAAAAAAGATGATTTTCTTGCGATGGTGTTGAACATAGGAGCACTCATCCCAGGACTCAATCATGACCACAGAGCAGGACTCTGGATCAAAGGGCTCCAGGAGCGCTTCACTGAGTTGATCTCCCAGTATCAGGAGTATTTCTTTTGTTTGACTCATATTATCCTCGAAAACTGACTGGGCAGCAGACTGCTCTTCAAGCTCCATGCAAAAGAATCACTCAGCAACAGAGAGCGCTTCAAGCTCCATGGAAAAACGTGCCCCTGCAAAAAAGAGTGTTTCAAACTCCATGGATAAGAATCACCCGGCAACAGAGTGCGCTTCAACCCCCATGGAATAGAATGACCAGACAGCAGAAAGCTCTTCAAGCTTCCTGGAAACGTATGGCCAGACAGCAGAGAGCTGTTCAAACCTATTGAATAAACGAATCTCTTTAGTCTCATTGAATTTGAAGTTCACGCAAAATTTTTTCCAACCGATAATTTAACTCTTCACGGGCAATCACGAGCGTAAATCTGGCGTTCTGGAACAACTTGTTTGAATCTGGATCAATTTTTTTTAATTTATTTTGAATTTTGCGATTGACGCATTTTTCAGCCTTCTTACAATTTTGTGATCAATAGTTTTTAAGGAGACAATAAAATGAAGAAAACTTTGCTTGCTTTGATCTTTGCATCACTTTTCGTGCAGTGGGTTCACGCTGTTGCTGTAGAAACAAATATCATTTCCCCGGCTATTCTCGCTGAAGAAGGCGATGATGATGGCGACTGTGATGGTAGCTGCCCACTTCCAGAAGATGGCGATGAAACTTCCGTTGTCTCAGCTCGCGGTGGTTGCGACGGTGGTTGTGATGGAGACGGCGATGATGACGGTCATGGCGATGACGAAACTATCCAGCATGGCTGTGGTGATGATGACGGCGATTGTGATGGAGACGGCGACGAAGGTCAGGACAAGTCCACTCAGGAAGGCGACGATGATGGCGACTGTGATGGTAGCTGCCCACTTCCTGGTGACGAAGATGCTGAGCGCGGTGGATGCGACGGCGGTTGTGACGGAGACGGCGATGGCGATGGCGACGGACATGGTGATGATGAAACTATTCAGCATGGCTGTGGCGATGATGACGGTGGATGTGATGGAGACAGCGGTTGCGACGGATGCGATGACGGTTGTGATGACTGTAATGGGGACAAGAAGTAATGAAAACTTTTCTCTTTCTTATCTGTTTCGTCCTTCTCTCCAGTCAAATCTGGAGCGCCAGAGTTGCTCTGGTCGTAGGTGACAAAAACGCCCCCAATGCTCAAATTCTTCAAAAGATTCTGAAGAAGCAAAAGCACAAGGTCAGGCTTGTCAGCCTCAAGGACGAAAGTTTTCCAGCCCAGGAGATCTTTGATAATTATCTGGAGACTCTGGCAATTCGAGTTGTTGAATCCAACGATGAGTTCTCAACAATGACACTGGATGAAGCGGAGTTCTGGACAGAGTTTCTGGCAGCCAGAGGGTCATTTGCGCTTTTCGCAGATCACCTGGGAAGTCAGGAGGTCTATGACTCCACACTTCTACCCTATGCAGGTTTGAGCCTCGAAAAGAAAACTGTTCAGACCACCAGCCTGATTGGAACTCAAAAGGATCTAATCGCTACTGGAATGACACTACCTTCAAGTATAAACGGAGAAGTAGATGTCGTAGTCAACAGTAAAGGCGGAACACTTGAGCCAATTTTCCAGTCCCAGGACGGAGATCTGATGGCAGTAAAACAGCAAAGCTGTGCCTTTCGCCTGAGCTACTTCAGTTTCCTTCCAACTTCGATCACTGACTTTCGCAAGAGAGACAAGTGGCTGGTCAATACTATTGACTGGAACCTCGGCTTTGCTCTGGGTGTTGGAATGGCAGCTCCAGACTTTCCGATCCTGAAAATGGATGGTGAAATGACCGGCTTTTACAACCACATGGAAGAGAGCTACGCCCAGATTCTGGTTGTTGAGTTTATGGCTTCCTGGTGCTCCTATTGCGCCAATCAACTCCCTATCATGGTGGAACTTGCACAGTGGGGCCAAGACAAGGGTGTTGAGCTGCAATTCGTAGACTACAAAGAAAGCATCGAGGTAGTCAATACCTACCTCGACAAGCACCCTGAAATCACTTGGTCTACAGTCATCTCGGATGACGGCCTTGGAGCCAAGAAGTTTGGCGTCAAGGGATTACCAAGTATTTTCATTCTGGATGCCAATCACAAAGTTCGATTCATCCATAAAAAAGGTACCAGCCTGGAAGTGCTCCAGCAGCAAATATCCAGTCTGCGCCGTGAGCTGAATTTTAATCGGCTTCATCTTGAGAATTAAAATTAAGAACCCTCACAAATAGTACCTACCGTATTATTTGTGAGGGAATTCTCGGGAAATTTCCCTTAATTCCATATTTCGTAGTAGGATTTGCTACCTTCTATGAAAGTCCCTGATCATCCATCCAATTTTAAGAATCTGTACTTTTGGTTCTATCTGGTCCTGGCAATCACTCTTGCCATTTCTCCCGTAATCTGGGCCCGCTTCGCCCAAGGGCTACCGGATGTTGATGCATTAAAGCAAGTTCTCAATCCTGTTCAACTGGCACTTGGCATGATTCACCAGGGCTGGGATTTTACCAAGATTCAGAATTATCTACCTGTGGGCTCCTACCCCCCAGCGGCCAACCTGTTCGCTCATGTAATCTATGAACTGGGCGTGCACGAACTACACGACAATCGGATCTACTTTTTAAGTCTTTTTTACACTCTTCCCCTGGTTATCGTTTGGCCGCGATTTACAAGAACCTGGAAACATGCCTGCTGGAGCATCGTACTGCTATTTTCCTTTCCTGTTCTTTTGCTTTGCTTTCGCTCCCTGTCATGGCACAGTTTCAATACTGTTTATGCCCTATTGGGAACTCTCCTTTTTCTACGGTGGCTCGAGCAAGAGAAACGAATCGATCTCTTCTTATCACTACTCTTCTGGACAATGGCAGTTGCGCTAAAACACCTAGGCATATTGCATCTTCTCAGTCTCCTCTTTGCCTTATACCTATGCAGCAATTCCAAAACCATTACCAGATATTTTCTTTTAACGATTCCCTTGATCGCAGGGTGCTCATTCTATCTACTCAATCCCTCATTTTACGAATACATAGATTCCACCTTGCTCCACAACCCTCAAATCAGGGTTTTGCAGTGGATTTTGATTCCAGCGGTCTTCCTGGCTATCTTGTGCCTGAACAAACTCAAGAGCTTCCTTTACCCAAACTTCAGGAACTTTCCTCTCTCCTCTGGATGGATTGCTCTCAGCCTAACTTTTCTTAGTTTCCTTTTTTACCCACTCTTCTTCTTTTTCGATCAGTTTCATCAACTCTGGACATCTACTGTTACTCCACTGATTATTGCTGTCATTCTTATTCCCTTTTCACTCCTGATTGCGACGAACCTCAAAGAATCTTCCAGAAAAAGAATATTGCTGGTTTCCGCAGCGGTTCAATGGATCCTCTCTACATTTTTGTTTTTCTCAAGCCTTGGCTTTCTCCATGCGGTTTTTCAATGGTCCATTCTTTTGATTTTTTGTGAGTGGCTCAGATCCAGTCAGATTTCCTGGAAATCCGCAGTTTGCCTCCTCATCTTTCTCTATTGGGGAAACTTCTTTCCGGGTAAATCATCAATTGATTCTTCAGCAAAGCTGGCCTTCCTGATGAATAGCAGTACCCATAATTACTGGAACTGGTGCAGTCAGCCGTATCTAAACTTGAGGGGAGAGTTTAAAAATCAGATTCACAGGATCCACCTGGACTCACGTGAGTCATTTAACTGCCTCGCTCCTGATCTGGATCACTTTCAGGATGCAATCTTAAATCTGCAGCTTCGTCTCTTTCACAAAATGTACAACTTTCGCTGTGAGGATCAAATCCCAACAGAAGAACTCAAGTCCTGGCTTGATCTCTCCGTGGAGCAATTGCACTCCAAGGTAGCTTTTTTGATCATCGATTCAGAATCTGCACGAACAATGAATCAAAACGAACTACAGGTGATTGAAAAGAAAATCAGCTTTAAACAAATACAGTCGAGACATTTAGAGCCAGAATTCAGGCAAAAGATCTCCAGGCTTCTTGGTTCCAGAATTCTTCAAGAGAGTCATCCTTTCATCAAGATTACACGAACTCCATCTGGTATCGAGATTTGGAGAAACAGTAATCTCAAAGAAGGAGTACTTGCTCTCCAATCACTCAATCAGTTGCTCAATGAGTTCGAAGTCATCAATTCTGTTGAGAGAGACTTATACTGGTCAGCACTTTCCAAAGATGCGATTGATGAAGCCAAACAAACGGGCCTTTTTCAACAGCACTTCCTGAGAATCTTGAAAACTGATTTCAAGGGAGCTTTGGAGGACTATCTACAAAAGATGTCCCTTTTGTTTCCGAAAGACAAAGGCTTCTCTGAAGTCCTTGAATTACTTGAAAGATTTTCTGGCAGTTATCCAGCACTCTCCCAGGACTCTATGCTACCTAAAATCCAGGCAGACTCTCTCCAGATAAGTAGTCCCCACTGGCAAAAGGCTCAAGACATTGTCGTCAAAATGTTGATTCACAAATGGAAGCTAACAATAATAAACACCTCGAAGGAACAACTAAGCTACTGGAAGACCTGCTTGTTTCTCAAAGAATTCGAGCGAAACTTCTCTCTGGATGCTATTCAAATCGAGAAGGGTAAACAACTCATGGTTTACAGTTTTCTATTTCCGACCGACAAGAACCGAATGGAGCTGGTTCAAACTCTGGAGACACTTGGATTTCAGGATATCAGCGACTGTTTGATTAGCTTGAAAGAGAGTATCTCAAGCACCATCCCTACTCAATTGACAACCCTGATTCCTGCACTTGGGTGGGGTAAACTCAGCTTGACCACTAAAGGGCATAGTAGTGGTGGTCAGGATTGCTTGAACACCGATGAGCTGAAACTGAGATTGAGTAACCGAATCGAAGAAGTTTTGATTGGAAAGTCTCTTTATGAAAACTGGGTAATGAAGTCCTACAAAGTATTGTATGAATTAAGTCCAGATCACATTGCTATCAGGCTGTTAAGCAAAAACCTGCAAGAAATGAGCTTATCACTGCTGGAGTCCAGAAGCGCCTCCAGAATCAACCACTTATTACCACAGTATGCCTGGCTTAATGAAACTATGAAGGCGGTTTATAAACTGTTCGAGTTTAGACGAAAGTTCAATCAGAAAGGACTACTACACCCGTACCCATCTGTTGATTTCACCCAGAATTCTACAGTGCGAGGATTTGCAGACCTGCTGGCTCGATATCAATATGAGCTATCCAGTCAACTTCTGGAAGAGAATCCAGAGCAAGCTATTTTGACCATGATTAGTGCAATTTTGATTTATCCTGAACACCAAAACAGTCTGAGTGACATCGAAAGTTTCTGTAGTATGGGTAAAGACCTTGAGAATAGTACACGTCTGCTTTCATTGATCAATCCTTTAAGAGATAATCAAGACTTGCCCGACAGGCTGAATTCCTGCATCAACATGCTTTCCCCCTGACTCTTTATGAATTCGCGAAATCAGAACATAGTTCACACAGTGGTAGCTCTGGGGATTGTTTTTCCCCTGATCTATTTTGGACTTGTTTTCTGGGCTGAACAGGTGGGAGCGCTTCCTGACAGAGACTCAATGGGACAGTTATATCACCCGGCTTTGGCTGCACTGCAGATGCTTCAACAAGAACTGAGGATGCAAGGTATTTATGAACTCATCCCGATGGGCTCATACCCTTACGGACCACAAATACTAGCCAGCATGGGCCATTGGTTGGGATTGAACGAAATCATTCAGAACCAGTTCTTTGCCATCACACTGTTGGCCGTAGTTCCTTGCGTAATTCTGTTGAGTTTGGAAACCAAAGGCTTCTATCATAAAGTCTTGTTCCTGCTCTGTTTCTGGTTTTTCCCCATTACACAGATTTGCATCAAAGGCTGTTCCCTGCATAGCTTTAACATCCTTTATGCTTTGTGCGCCCTCCTTTTGCTGAGGCGATTTCAAATCAATCCAAGCTACTTGCTGGCAGCTCTAAGCATAGGTTGTCTTGCACTTTCCATCTCATTAAAGCACCTTGGCTTTGTTCAATTTTTTTCACTCTTCCTTGCTCTTTTCATATGCTCAAAGGATGCCCTGCTTAAATCAAACCTCTTCATCCTCTTTCTCGCATTTTTATTTGGTTCACTTAGCTACCCTGCTCAAAGTTACTCCACCTATCTTTTTGACACACTGACTCACAATGACTCGATAACACCCTGGTTTTACACACTGGCAGTTCCGCTAGGTCTTGTTTGTATTTTCGCACCATTCTTTCTGCGCAAATTTTGCCAGGCCAATCGTATCGAAAAGTCACTGAATCTACCCAGTCACCTATTGTTCTTCGGCGTTCTTCTGGTGAGCCTGGCCAACTATCCCCTGGATTTTTTTGGATACGGTCTTCCCCCTCTATTCATGAAGGTTTTGCTCCCTTTTCTACTCTTGTTTGCTGGATTCATTGGCAGTACTCTGCTCACGCGAAAGATGGTCTTGAAGGGAGATAGCTTCATCAAAGTCTTTTGCCTCTACCAAACCACTGTTGCACTTTTTCTGTTTCATTCCAATCTGGGATACACCCATTCGACTTTTCAGCTCTCAATTTTGATTTTGCTCGCACGGTCTCTTCTAAAACAAAGTATAAAAAGCCTCCTTGCATTGCTGATTGTTTTCTTTATGTTTTCAAATTTCAATCCACTTGTTATGCGTGATCTTGACTCCGAGAGTATGCTTAGAGTCTCTTTGGAGTCACTCTACAATCAATCTACTCATGAACCGCTGAGCTGGAAGAAATCACACTTCATTGATCACAAACGGGAGATCGAAGAGCAGCTCTTTGATGTTGATTTTCAAGGGCAGGATACAATTCAGGGTCTGGCTCGAAATCTGCGTTTATTTGAGGCCTTTGCCATGGATTCCATTCAATGGCATCACTATGGATTTCAAGAAGTGCATTTCAACGCTCTGAACTACCATTCAGCCTGGATGTCTGTCCTCAAAGACTACAAACGAGAAGAGCTCTATCCCAGGATAGTTGATCTGCTCAAAAGTGCAGCCTTTCCGGTGATTTACGTTCCTTCTCAAAAGATCTCAGCCTGGGGAGGACCTGAATACTGGATCGGGCGGGCGGAGGAGCTGCATTCCAAGGCCTTTTCCCGAGAGGAAGCTCTTCATGAAGTCCTTCAAAACTGGGAGGTCCATGGGGAAATGTCTGCAAGAGTGATCTTGAATTATGTCTCCATTGAACATGCAATTCAAAGCGGTCTCCTGGAAGAGTACTTCACTCCCCTCAATACTGAGGAGGGTCGACCGGGAACTGTATGGCTCCATCGGAAGTTCAAAAAGACTAGCAGGACTCAGGTTGCCCTAAGGCAATTTCTGACGGGCCACCCCATATTAACTGACGACTCTGCCAAGCGGCTCAATATGATCAAGCTCGGGGATAGCGAGATCCCGGATGAGATGCTCTGCCAACTTGTAATCAAAGCTTTCGAGCTCCAAAGAGACCGAGCCAGTGAAACCTTGCAAGTCCTGCGCTTTGTGAACCTCATTCGTCCAAGGGAAGAATTCAACGCTGTTATCGATCTTCTGGAAAAGGATGAGGTCCTCGTTTCAGCTGAGTTAAAGAATGAAGTCATCCTCAATCAATTGCTCGAGAAACTCAGAAGCTTTGAGGCCGAGGATTTCTCTGGTATGGCTGTTCTTCTCCTTGATGAAATACGTCAACTCTGGAAGTCTTCATTTCAAAGGCATGTCCAGTCTGGCCCCCTTGATTTGAACCAGATCCAACGGGCTTATGAGAGAAGTCTACTGCCTTTGACCTTCGGCATAGAGGAGTCAATAGATCTAACCCACAAAGTAATCAATGAAACCGCTAATGTTGAGGAAAGTCTTAGAATTCTGGGACAAATTCTAAGTCATCAAACAGACTGTATTCAAAAGCTGTCCCACAGCTACCAACAAGGGCTACCGCTCCACCCCGACTGTATCAATGACACTTCTCTGGAGGGCCCACTGGAGGTAATCGCAAGTTCTCTGAAGCCATTGGAACAGGCTTTATTCCACTGCCGATTGAAACCTGAACAAAGCCAGTGCATTAACGCCCGGGAGAAAAGCTGGATTGCCGTAAAGCAGAATCTTGAACAGCTGAAATCACCAGATCTGCGCCAACTTCAAATTCTCTTTCCCTTGGCAGCAAAGGAATCCCTTCGAAATTATTGGCTCAATCCCTCTGAAAAGCTCTATTCGAAGGTCAAGAGCATTGAAAACTGGCATAGTCAAAGCTCTGATATCCTCTATCAACAAACCCAACAGTATTTTGAAACGGAACCGCTCAAGTATTTAACTCTGCTTCTGAACAGCAACGCATTGAATCCTGAGAATCACAACATCCTTGAGGATCTTGGAATCTTCCATGTACTTCTTTGTGAAACGGGAATACCTGAAATGGAAGGTTTCCTAAAGCAGTTAAGAAGCAAACGCTCTGATTTATACTCAAATCATCAAAATCTCTACGGCAAGCTACTGGGTCTGGTTCACAATTCGCTGACTGAGGAAGAACAAAATTGCTATAGGCAAATCAAGGCCAGGAATCCATGAAAAAACTTCTTCTGATTTTAGCCCTTACTCTGTTTGAAATGGCTTATCTTCTGTGGTGGGAGTCAGTCACTCTTGCTGTTTTTGATGTGGATGCCCCAGAGCAGTGGCTGTTTGCTACAAATCAGGCGATAGAACTATTTAAAAATCACCATAGCCTAGCTGATATTTATTCTTCTCTGGATTTTGGAGCCTACCCAAAGGGCTATGCTATCTATCTTCTCTCTATGCTACAAATTGGATTTGCAGGACTCCTCACCAGCAGCAAACTTTGGTTAGGCTTTCCCCTGTTGTTGCTACTCAATAGTCTTCTACTCTTTGATTGCAGGAGATCTTGTTTGAGTTTCGCCTTACTGGTCTTTTTCTTCCCTATAACTCAACTCATGCTGCGAAGCATGTCTTTGCACAGCTTGCTGATTCTGGTGCAGACCTGTTCTTTTCTGGCTTTGTACAAAGCTAAGCTCTACAGAGCAAACTGGCTTGGGTACTTTGGACTAACCCTGCTATTTATTGGTGCAAGCTTTAAACACCTGGGCCTATTGCATTTGCTTCTGGCCATTCCCTTTCTTTGCTCCGATATCTTCAGCTGGCTATTCCAATCCATTGCAACCGGGATTCTAATCTACTTTTTTTATGGCTTTGAATACATCTCAATCACCCTTGACCACAACCCCTGGCTCAATGATTATTTCCTGATTGTCTCGATTCTCGGGTTTTGCTGTTTCCTGATATTTCTCAAGTTCATACACAGAAAGCCCTTTCCTGTTTGCAATTACCACTGGTCACTACCGTGGATTGCCTTACTCTTGTCCATTGAGGCTTACACTGCATTTCTCATAATTCATGATTGGCACAACGAATGGAGTCAATTCATGATTCCCTCCGCCATCGCCATCCTATGGATTGTCCCTTTGCTTCTTTTCAGAAGGAGTCTGAATCCATTAAACAGCTACCTCTTTCTTGTTGTCTGCATCTGCAGTTTTCTCTTCTTTAGCAGCATGGGTTTTCTCCATTCAGTATTCTGGTTTCCAGCCCTGTTGTTACTATTGTTAAGCCAGGAGAGTGTTCAAAAGAGAAAGCAGCTACTACCAGTTTTAAGCGCCGTATCGCTGATCTGGATTCACTATTATCCTCAACTCCTAAGCTACTTTCGAGGAAACATTGAGCAACGAAGAGGCAGTCAGATCTTCCTGATGAATAGTGCTCATCAAAACTACTGGAGCCTCGAGCAGACAGAGATTGGAAGCTTGTTAAGAAAACTACCTTCCTTTCTGAGTAGTGTGTCGATGGAGCCCGGAGAGGAAAATCTTGCACTGATTTCCAGAATTGACCAGTTTCAGTCGTTTGTCTTCAACCAACGAGTACCCGTTAATCGTGGGGAAGAACAGATCTCTCTGGTAGTCAACGCCCAAATTCCGGGCGACATCTGGGACAAATGGGAGCTTCTCATTGAGGAAGTTGGAGTCGAACAAGCTTTGTTCAACATACTTGAATCAGGGGAAGTGAAACTTTTGATTATTCCACGAAAAAATCTGGCCCGATTCCAACCCAGTCTATACCCTGCCGATGATACAGTTTGGGACGAAATCAAAACCAGATTCCTTGAGAATCCGCGGGGTGAAAATCCCAGCTTCTATTTTCAGAACTTTGCTGACCTGACCTGTGCTTACTTACGCTCTAAGCCTTCGCTTCAGGGGAGGTATTGGCGAATCGAGATCGACTCTTCGAACTTCGAGCTCTGGGTTCATAAGGAATGAACGCGCGTCTTCCAGTGAAGTTCAGAGGGATTTGTACCACACATTCTGACTCTTCAGCTTACTTTCAACCCAGGCATTGTTTCTAAGACGTCCACCATAGAAATAACCTGACTTTGACAAGGTGAGATTCACACCCAGGGAGTCCGCCGTCGCTCTGGAAAAACCAGCAAATCAAAACCTTTGTCACTGGCTTCCTGAATCCACCTCTCATGAATTTCCACATTTTTCAAGACACTTTCAGTGCTTTTGATTTGTGCGAGGGCTACTTTCATCAAAATTCTCCTATATCCTGGCTTTCCTGCTTCAGCTGAGATTTCAGACGCTTCCAGTCGGGCTCAAACTCAGTCATCAAGGTATAAAAGCGACGATTGTGGGATAACTCAAGCAAATGGCACAACTCATGAAGAATCACATAGTCTCTACACTCCGGAGAAACCATCATTAACTTCAGATTCAAATTGATGTTTCCCTTGCTACTGCAACTTCCCCACTGACTCTTCATAAGCTTGATCTTCACACCCTTGCAGCTGACTCCATACTTGTGGAAAGGAGCTTCTAACTCCCTAAGTCTTTGGGGAAGTTCTGTCTTTGCCAATTTTCTGAGCTCCGCAATGATCAGCTCACGATTGAATTCGCTGTTCAACGCCTGACGACTCTGAACCTGGATAATCCTGGCATCATCCAGAACCCT
>Ga0255760_10000287_pt1 | contig 49877 bp, 46 predicted proteins | sample 071ome_25_FD_179960 | JGI IMG/M metagenome (GOLD analysis project Ga0255760, IMG submission 179960) | Coastal salt marsh microbial communities from the Groves Creek Marsh, Skidaway Island, Georgia - 071410BT metaG (version 2) | ecosystem: Environmental > Aquatic > Marine > Intertidal zone >...
CCTTGATTTGCGCGACCAAGGCTGCCAAAAGTTACTACCGAAATAGGGGTAGGTGGTACTCGCACCAGGTCCCATCACATATATACCGGTATTCCAATCCCAAAGGTTGTCTTCATCTGTGATAATTGATATAACGGGTAAATCGTGGTTGTCCTCGTCGATGATGTATGTGCGGTCAACTGTGTTGCTGGGTAATGCTTGGCCGTTATTACTAAAGGAACGAACACTTAATACACTGGTTTGTGTTACGAGTATGGGCCCATTGACCATATTGTCATTCTCATCGGGAATATCACCATTCGTGGTGTAATACGAGGAAGCACCGGGTGAAGTGCTGATGTAGACCTGATTGGATGAGCTGTAAAATCCTGAGGGAAGGTCAATTATAGGATCTTCGACTATATGCGTGTAGCATGTGCTTTGGTCATTGGTTGCATTTGGCGAAGGAGTTGAGAAGTAGCACCAATTTCCAAAACCATCTGGTGAGCGCCCAAGACTGATCGATCGAACTAAGTTTTCAGGAATGCGCATACTGTCAACAATTGCGCTGTTGGAATCACTGATAACGAGCGTCTCTTCGCCAGAGAGTTTAAAATCCGCATGCGGAAAAACCAATGGGGGATTAAACCAAGTTGGCAGCGTTTGGTAGGCGTAATTCGATGAAGCGATTCCGGCCGTTAAAAAGAATTTACTGGTTAAGTCTGAAGAATTGGCAGATGCATTATGAACTCTTACGGCAAGAACATTCGTCCCCGTTTGTAAGAGGTCCATTGCATCCTCACGGCCGATGACAAGGCTTTCCGGGCTGCCTCCTGAATACATTTCAGCCTCTCTATCAATACTTGTGAAGTCATTGTATTGCGGAGTACCAATGATGTTTGTCGAACGCATGACTTCCACACCATTTAAATAAGCGATGAAACCATCATCATAATCGGCGTGTACAATAAGGTGTGTAATATCCTCGAGATCATTCACGACAAATTCACGTCGCATCAGTATTGAAGGGGTGGGGCCGATAATTGTATTGTCGTCATTATCACCATATCCGATACTCCCTTGTCCTTGTGGCCAACCTTGATCATTGTACCCAAGTTCGTTCCATTGCGAGTAATTCGCCGGGGGTGTATTGGTGCCACTCCAGTACCTCCAAATATTTTCAGCTTTCACGAGCGATTCCCAGTGGTTTGGATAGACCATCTCTTCACGACCTGAAGCACATATTAGGAAGATCTCATTTGGAGGCAACACAATCTTTGGAAAAGCCCATTTGTCAAGATTGCTTGGATTGTCACTCAAGTAGTATTGGCCTAAATCAATAGAGTCGGTCGATGTGTTGAATATTTCAACCCAATCTTCGTCTTCGCCATATTCGTCTATGAATCCTTTCTTAGAATTGAACTCATTGAGCATAATCTGACCGTAAGAATATACATTACCGATTAATGCAATGAGAAGAAAGAGGGTACGCGTTTTCACATAGACCGAGTTAGTTGACCAATTTACCTTAAAATAAGGCAGAGGAAGTTTATATTCTCTGAAATAGACGATTTACTCCTCCATAAAATCAAGATCGCGTCCGAAGGTCTCATTCAAACCTGAAATTGCCCAGTAAGTAATTGCCATAACAATAATCGCGGTGGCAATTCCGCTTCCCACATAACTGATGTACGTTCCTAGGCCAATGAAGAGCGCGGATATGCCGTTCAAGGAGCCGCGAACCATGTTTGGAATGGTGGTGGCTGCCGTAGCTCTTAAGTTCGTTCCGAAATTTTCGGCCCCAATGGTTACAAATACAGCCCAAAAACCTGTTCCAAAACCCATAATACCTGTAGAGATGTAAAGTTGAAGGGCGGAGGAGGCAGTAAAAAACAATACCATACCTACAATGGTAATGCCGTAGAAAACGTGCATCGCCTTTTTGCGAGATTGAAGCCGCTGTGAGAGTAGCCCTATGACGACATCACCTACCGCGATGGCGCTGTAGGAGATCATAATGCCCATTCCCGGGTCTATGGTTTCTTCTATGCCCAATTGGCGCGCGAATTCTGGTGAAAAACTAATAAGAATGCCTACAACAAACCAAGTGGGTAGCCCGATGAGAATACTTCTTAGGTAGCGCATAAATCGCTCTCGCTTATTGAATAGCATGAAGAAATTACCTCGAACAATACTCTTTTTCTGCTCCATCTTTTCGAATAGTCCACTTTCAAACACACTAAGCCGCATGAACAGCAATAATATGCCAAGTCCGCCTCCAATGAAATAGCAGGTTCGCCAATCAAACAATTGCGCTATGAAAAAGGCAACAACAGCACCAGTAAGTCCGACGCCGGCAACAACGGATGTGCCTATGCCACGCTTTTCTTTTGGAAGCAATTCAGAGACCAATGTTATTCCCGCACCTAATTCTCCGGCGAGTCCTATACCCGTGAAAAATCGAATGATGGCATATTGCATTCCCGTTTGGACAAATCCGTTCAGGATGTTGCCAACTGAATACAGTGCGATGGAAAGAAATAAAACCCGGGTACGACCCAATCGGTCCCCTAAAACTCCCCATAAAATCCCACCTAGGAGTAGTCCAAACATCTGGGTATTCAAAATGAGCAATCCAACATCGGTCACGTTTGCAACACCAATGGATTCTAGCGATGGGATACGAATAATGCTAAACAAGAGTAAATCGTAGATATCGACGAAATAGCCGAGTGCTGCGACCCAGATAATAGCTTGTGTAAAAATTGATTTATGAGTCTTCATGAGCGCGGGTTGAAAATCGCTTCAAATTAGTAAAATATGATAGTGTTAAAAAAAGCATAGGATTTCGTCTAAAAACTTGGAATATTCAGTTGGGGTATTATATTGCGAAATCTATCAAACGAATAATGGATAAAGTAAAATTTGAATTAGAATTCCCATTGCGCGCGTCCCCTAAGATGCTCTTTCCATTCTTGAGCACTCCTTCTGGGCTGAGTGAATGGTTCTGCGATGATGTGAATTCACGCACTGAATTATTTACATTCTTTTGGGATGGTTCGGAAGAGCAAGCACGCTTATTAAAAAAGCAACAAGATAAAATGGTTCGCTTTCGTTGGATTAACGACGAAGAAGACGGTTTAGATACCTATTTTGAGTTTAGAATTGAGGTGGATGCAATCACTCATGATACTTCTGTTATTGTGACAGACTTTGCAGAAGAAGATGAAGTAGACGAGGCTAAGCAGCTGTGGAATAGTCAAATAAACGAATTACAGCATACTATAGGCGCTTGATGAAGAGCATTCCGTATTTCAGTATTCCCGCAGTTTTGTTTATCATGATTTGCGGGATTTTTTTATCCTTTTACCCTTCAAAACTAGAGGCTCAGCTGGCCTTGCATCATGCATGGTATTCGCCAAGGGGCTATCAATTCATGGGGTTCATCACGGGTTGGGGCGAGGGCCCAATGTTTATTTTGGTGATCATCGCATATGCATTTCAAAAGGCATGGATGCGAGCGAGTCAATTTCTTGTAGCGGGAATACTTTCAAGCATTTTAGTGCAGCTATTGAAGCGCGTCGTTTTTGCTCCTTCACCGCGGCCTATGGGGGTTATCGATTGGAGCCAAACACAATTGGCTTCAGAACTGGAACTACCGCTTCAATTCGCTTTCCCTAGTGGACACACTACCACGGCATTTGTGTTTTTCACACTCATTGCGTTGCATTGGCGACGTCCAAGTATTCAAATTTTCGCAGTATTCTGTGCAATCGCTGTTGCAATTTCACGCGTATACTTAATGGCGCATTGGATTACCGATGTAATGGCAGGTGCAGTTTTAGGGATGGGCATTGCGTTTGCGGTCCACCTACTTTTCGAACGATTACAAAAAAAGCCGCTCACCCAAGGGTAAGCGGCTCATTAAAGCTCAGAACGGGGTTTTACAACTCCAATTTCTTTTTCATTGATTTTGCGATGGAGTCCTTGTGCATCATAACGCTGATAGTGCGTAATCGGACATAGCTCTCTGAGGCATAGAGGTAACCCGGACGGAAATCATTTGGGATATCGCCCCAAGAGTTCTTCACGATGTAGAATACATTTCCATCTTGATCTTTCACCATGCCTTGAATGACCATGCCATGATCGTCTTGGGTTAAATAGTTGTCGTATTGCTCTTGACGCATCTCTTGGGTGATTTCTGCCTCTTCGTGTGGGCCAGCATAGATCGCCTGAGCTTCCTCAGAACTCATATCATTCCAACTTTGATTGGGCATTACTGCAATACCATTTTTAATTGAAAATCCTTTATCGCTCACATCACATGCCCAAGCTACTGGATAGCCGGCTAGGAGAGAGGTATTGATAGCTTCCATCATTTCATCCAAAGGAAGGTTGTAGGAAGTGCCCCAAGTCCAGTTATCCGGAACTTGGATCTGACAAGGAGCATACGTGTCATGGTGCGTCCAAGAGGTCAGTTGAATGTAATCATCTGGGTTGATTCCAATTACCTCATCGGCGAATGTGCGTGGTGTGTAGGTTTTTCCGTTGTATCCGAATTGTGCTGGCTCCTCACCTAAATAAGCGTCCAATACACCATCGAAACCTTTCTTCCAGCTCGTCGAGAGTTTTCCGTTTTTGTTATCAATAACTGCATCTAAAATGCCTTTCAAGGAAGCTTCCATTTCGCCATGACGATTGATCTCGCTGCCGTAGTTCAGTCCACTGTACACTTCTTGAGGAACAGCACCATATTTTTTGATCACATACATCACATCTGGAAGTGCACCTCCTTGAGCGAAGTTTAGGTAGCCGTGAAGTCGAACGTATTTTTCGCCTTTATCTTGGTAAACCTTACGTACGGTGTACATTTCAGAGATGTCGATAGGTTCTTTTCCCATGCGGATCATCTCACTCTCCACGAAGGATGTAGTCGCATAAGACCAACAAGTACCTGATGCACCCTGGTTTTTTACTGGTGTTGCTTCAATGTCCACAATGGTTTCCCATTCGTAACCTAAGGGTGAATCGGCACCATTGTCTTTTACCTTATTGATTAGATCTACTTGAGCAAAAGTCGCCGTAGAAATAAAAAATGCTGCTACCAGCGTTTGGATTTTCATAGTGAGTTGAGTTAACGTTATTTAAATTGATTGCTGACTACTGCATTCTTAAGGCCAGCGGCGTAGTCGTAAAAGCCTTCACCTGATTTAACCCCTTTCTTACCAGCAGTAACCATGTTTACTAGCAAAGGGCAAGGTGCATATTTGGTGTTGCCAAGTCCGTCGTACAGCACATTCATAATACTTAGACATACGTCCAGTCCTATAAAATCTGCCAACTGTAGCGGTCCCATGGGATGGGCCATTCCCAGTTTCATAATGGTATCAATTTCTTCAACACCAGCGACTCCTTCATGAAGCGAGATGATGGCTTCATTAATCATAGGCATCAGGATGCGGTTAGCAACGAATCCAGGGTAATCGTTACAACTCACTGGAACCTTTCCCAAAGATTTGCTCATTTCCACCACCGTGGAGGTGGTCTCCGTGGAAGTACTGTACCCATTAATAATCTCAACCAACTTCATCACGGGAACCGGATTCATAAAGTGCATGCCAATTACCTTATCCGGTCTATTGGTTTGTGCAGCAATCTTCGTGATTGAAATAGAGGAGGTGTTGGATGCGAGAATACAATGAGATGGAGCCATTTCGTCCAAATCTTTGAAAAGTTTGAATTTAATGTCGGTATTCTCAGTGGCTGCTTCAACAACGAGATCGGCATTTGCTACGGAAACTTTTAGGTCCGTACCTGTAGTTAGGCGTTCTAATGATTCCGATTTTTGACTTTCGGTGATCAGTTCTTTGGCTACCTGACGATCCATGTTTTTACCAATGGTCGCCACTGCACGCTCCAAAGCATCAGCGCTGATATCGAATAAGTTTACGTTGAATCCGCTTTGTGCGAATACATGCGCAATGCCATTGCCCATAGTTCCCGCACCAATTACTGTGATATTCTTCATGTATAAGGGTTTGTGGTTCTTTTTAATGCTATTTGCCCCGTCCTTGCAGAACAATGACTAAGGTATAGAAGAGGATCTTGATATCGTTAAGTATCGTAATGTTTTCAGTGTAAATCAGGTCGTATCGTGCGCGTTCGAGCATCTCTTCGACATTCTCGGCATAGCCAAACTTCACCATTCCCCAAGAAGTAATTCCGGGCTTAACACGAAGGAGGTAACGGTATTGGGGAGCTTCTGCAATAATTTGATCGAAATAGAACTTGCGTTCAGGCCTTGGGCCCACAATACTCATATCGCCGCGAAGCACATTGTAGAATTGAGGCATCTCATCCAACCTGAATTTTCTCATTGTTCTTCCCCATGGAGTGATTCGTGGGTCTTCTTCACTGCTGAGTTGTGGACCTTGAGCTTCCGCGTCTTGGTACATTGATCGCAGTTTGATGATTCTAAAGGTCTTGCCGTGCTTTCCTAGGCGTTCCTGCGTGTAGAAAATCGGACCTTTTGATCCGATCGCAATCATGGACATCGAGAACAATACAAAAGGTGAGGAGAGTACCAATAAGAGTGCGGCAACGACAATATCAAAGGAACGCTTAAAGAAGGCCACATGTGGTTTGATTAACTCACGTTTTACCTCAATCAAGGAGCGTCCTAGGCTTTCCATTCGAACTTGACCAGAGATAATGCTGAAAACGTTTGGCAAGACATGAATTCGAACGTTGACATTTTCTATGGTGCTAACCATTCGTGCAATCAAATCGCTGTTCCCTGAAGGAATAGCGATAATAACATCATCGATTTCATTGTCGTTAAGCAAATCCAAAAGCTGATTGGAGGTACCCAAATACGGAATTGCTTTAATGCGGTCATCCGTTGTATTACCGTCAAGCGAAAGATATCCCTTGAAGTCATATCCCTTGCTGCGGTCTTTTGTAAATGTTGCCAATAAATCCGCGGCCTCCTTACCCGATCCAATGATCAGGGCAGGGAAGGTGAGTTTCTTGCGGTCGATTAAGTTTCTAATGCGAGTACTCCAAATGAGACGAAAAACAGTACTGAACAAAAGCAAAGAGCCACTGTAGGTCCCGAGCGTATAATAGTATTGGTTATACGAACCAACGATATCGTCGAGAAGGATCGCGAAGAATAGAACAATTGCGGTAATGAGTGTGCCACCGAAAGTGTTGAAGACCAAGGCAATTCTACTTTTCCTCGCTAAATCACGATATACACCGCTCAGGCCGCTGATGGCAATAAAAATTAAGCTTGTCGCACATGCACCAATCCAAAATTTAGCATCAAATTTCAATGGAACGGATTGGCCATATTTTTCTGGCTCAACAATAAGTTTTCGGACCATATGCAGCGCTGCATATGCGGCGAATCCGCTTAAGAAATCAAAGCAGAGGTACAGCTTGAACTGGATTTTTTCTATGCGTTTAGACGAGCTCAATACAGCAGTTTAATGTTGTCGATATACGTTGTGGTCGTGTCCTGTGAAGTATTAATGCTTCCGAAGAACAGGTTGTAATCTATGGCATTGGGGTAACCGCTTACCTCTGTAACGAGGTTGATATAAACTTTATTCCATTCTTCGTTTGGAAAAAGTGTCACCACTGGCGCTTGTATGCTTTGGAGCTGCTGATTTGCGTAGACACCAAAGGTTAGTGCGACATCTGTTTTATAATTGATCTCCATCCATACATTGGCACCAAATTTCGGTAATTCAAATGCCTTGAGCGTCTTAAACTCACCTCTAGTTGATGGGGGTAGAACATATTTCCCGCTTTTATTGGGCCATTCACCAGGGTACTCAAAAGCCTCTCCAGCTAGATCGGTCAATAACAAGACTGTATCGCTTTTAACAGAATGGACATAATTAAGTCCTACGTCATCGAAATCCTCTAGGATTTCGAGGGTATAATTTGGATTGTATTCAAATGTGGTGCGGATTGGGGCAACACTTTTGGTACTTCCTGGTGCTAAATCCCATTCTACTGAATTTGGACTAAGCATTTCATATTGATTGCGTTGTGAGAATGTACCATTGAGGTTGATTCCAGGGATGAATCGGACCGTCGTGCGCTCTCTTGCATAAACCGGTATACGACATGGTGGTGTAAAGGCTCCAATTTGCTCTCCATCTTGCTCAATCCACAGGGTGGTTAATTTTGAAGAAGACGTTCCTTCACCATTCTTTGCATTCACCAGCATGGTATCCACTTCTAAATAGGCTATTTCCGGAGCAGAATTGAGATCGCAATTCACGAGCACGGAACCTAAAATAGCGGCAAAGGCCAAGCGTAACGGATTTTTCATGGGCATCAAAGGTAGTTAATGCAACTCAAAAGCAATTTGTTAAAAACAACCGGTGCCATGAATGAAAGAGGCATTAGTTGGCAGTATTTTCCGATTGTGAAATTCATAGATTCTTCCATACATCAAGGTCAACGCGCCATTCTTTGCAATGCTTTAAAAGACAAAGGATTGGCAGGTTCTCGCGTATTGGAAGCTATGAATAAGATTCCTCGTCATTGGTTTCTGGAAAGTGGATTTCATCAGCATGCATACCTAGATAAAGCCTTTCCAATTGCTGCGGATCAAACCATTAGTCACCCTTCCACTGTTGCGTGGCAATCGGAACTTCTTGAGGTAAAGCCTGGAATGAAAGTGCTTGAAATAGGTACTGGCAGTGGCTATCAGGCGGCTGTGCTATGCGAACTTGGGGTAAAGTTATTTACAATCGAGCGCCAAAAGGAATTATTCGATTTTGCAAAAGCGATGCTAGATGTACTGGGTTACCGAGCAGAAATGAAGTACGGCGACGGCTTCAAAGGAATGCCTGTTTTTGCTCCTTTTGACAGAATTATTGTGACCTGTGGTGCACCCTATGTTCCAAAGGCACTACTTGGTCAATTGCTGCCTGGCGGTATCATGATCATTCCAGTAGGTGAGGGAAGTCAAAAAATGGTTCGAATTAAAAAGAAGGCTGATGGCACTTTTGTTCAAAAGGTGTTGGGAGATGCAGCCTTTGTTCCCATGCTTAAAGACCGCGAGTAACGTACCTTTGCGGTATGAAATCCATCGAGATTAAAAATAAGCGCGCCAAATTCGACTATGAATGGTTGGATACGTACACCGCTGGAATGCAGTTGGTGGGTACGGAAGTCAAGAGTATTCGCATGGGCAAGGCCTCTATTGCAGAAGCCTACTGCTATTTGACCGAGGGCGAACTTTTTATCAAAGGAATGAACATTGCAGAGTGGTCGCACGGCAACATCTTCAATCATGATCCCATTCGCGAGCGCAAGTTGCTCTTGAGTAAAAGAGAGTTGGATAAGATTGAGAAGGCCGTAATAGATCAAGGCATCACCATCGTACCGACCAAGCTGTTCATATCAGAGAAAGGCTGGATAAAGCTAAATATTGCGGTGGCTAAAGGGAAAAAGAACTACGACAAACGTCAGTCATTAAAAGATAAGGATGCCAAACGTGATTTGGCACGATTGAAATCTTACTAGCATGTACAAAAGCATCATACGTCCCATTCTTTTTACAATGAATGCTGAACAAGCGCACCATTTCACTTTTTCGACATTGAAATGGGCATTTAAAATTCCTGGGGTAAGCGCCATAGTTAAGGTGTTCTTCGGTACTACGAAGGGTAAGGAAAAAGAAGTTATGGGTTTAAAATTCAGAAATCCCATCGGTTTGGCCGCGGGATTTGATAAGGATGCTAAGCTTTACAATGAACTCGCAAGTTTTGGTTTTGGCTTTATTGAAATCGGAACCTTAACTCCTAAAGCACAACCGGGAAATCCAAAGCCGCGTTTATTTCGTCTCGTGGAAGATGAGGCAGTGATTAACAGAATGGGCTTTAATAATGGCGGCTTGGAAGAAGCGGTCATACGATTGCGAAAAAAGAAAACCGATATCATCATTGGCGGGAACATTGGAAAAAACAAGGTAACCCCCAATGAAGAAGCCTTGAATGACTATCTAATAGGTGTTGAGGCGTTGCATCCTGTAGTGGATTATTTTGTGGTGAACGTAAGCTCACCAAACACACCAAATCTGCGTGAACTTCAGGAAAAAGAGCCGCTTACCAAGCTTTTAAAAGCAGTACAAAAGAAGAATAATGATTTAGGAGCAAAGCCACTCTTACTCAAGATTGCTCCAGATCTAACGGAAGGTCAATTGGATGATATCATTGATATCATTAATGACTTAAAACTTGACGGTGTAGTCGCCACAAATACAACTATTTCACGTGAAGGTTTAAAAGCAAATCCAGAGAAAGTCGAAGCCATTGGTGCAGGTGGATTAAGCGGAAAAATTCTACGTGAAAGAAGTACCGAAGTAGTCCGTTATTTGCGGTCAAAACTTCAAAAAGATGTTGCAATTATAGCGGTAGGTGGTGTTTTCACTGGTGCCGACGCAAAAGAGAAAATTGAAGCAGGTGCGGACCTTGTTCAAGTGTGGACAGGATTTTTGTATGAAGGTCCTGCAATGGTGCGTAAAATCCTCCACAATTTGTAATTTCGAAGGAGAACCTATCCAACTCTCCGAAATGAACCAAATCTCTATTGTAGAGTGTCCCCGCGATGCCTGGCAAGGCATTCACGAATTCATCCCTACGTCTGATAAGGTCCGATATATCGAACAATTGCTTCAATGTGGTTTCCATACCATCGATGCAGGTAGCTTTGTTAGTCCTCGTGCCATGCCTCAAATGGCCGACGCTAAAGAACTGTTTGCTGCCCTGGAGGATGCGCGCTCAAAATCTGAAACTCAACTCCTTTCAATAGTTGCGAATGAGGGTGGCGCTAGGAGGGCTGCATCGTACGATTTTATTGACGCTTGGGGTTATCCATTTAGTGTGAGTGAAGTTTTTCAATTGCGTAATTCGAGGAAAAATATTTCGGATGCCATGGACGACTTGAAACGCGTGAAGGACTTGGCCATTGCTCAAAACGTAGAGTTAGTGGTATACCTCAGCATGGCTTTTGGCAACCCCTACGATGAAGCTTATGAGCACAGCATGGTTTTAGAACGTTTGGATCAAGCCATAGCATGCGGCGCTGATGTCGTGTCCCTCAGTGATACCACTGGTCAAGGGACTATTGAAAGCGTAGCCGACTTATGCCGCCTCATGCAAAAGCATTGCCCTAAACCTTGGGGAGCACACATGCACAGTACGTATGATGAAGCGGCTTCGAAGGCTCTTGTTGCTCTAGAGAATGGATGTACGAGAATTGACACGGCACTGAAAGGGTTTGGTGGATGTCCTTTTGCATCGGATTCGCTTATCGGAAACATGCCTACCGAAAAAGTTTTGAATGCATTGGCTACAAGCGGTCATAATTCTACAGTTGATCCGTTGCGATTAGAAAGTTCATATAATAGTGCACTCAAGCTATTCGGACGTTACGCATAGCTGTATCTTTGATGTGCAGGTTGGTTAGCGGAAGCTGACTCGAAGAAGGAACCCGGTTGAAGTCCGGGGCTTTGCCAGAAGCTGTAATTCGTGTTGAAAGCATCTTGATCCACTGCTCAGGCGGGAAGGTTGGTGTGGGAGCGGAGAGCCAGAAGACTTGGCCTGCAATGAATATTTAATGGTGCTCTGGGTCAAGTGCTGGAATAGAATGAAAAAAACAACGCTGCTTTTTTTGGTCTTTGCGTGTCCTTCACTGATGTGGGCACAATCGGACACACTTTGGACCGCTGAAATCATCGGCTCTTTCTCGAAGAGCGATGAATACCGTACTTCAGCTGATTCTTTGGCCATTGATATAGAAAGTGCATCCGATTACCTTCAAAAAGATTCACGGTTTATCCTAAAACAATATTCTCCTGGCAGTGTAACGGTCTCTTCCTTTGGAGGAGCTTCTAGTGAGCAAAGCCGCGTTCTATGGGACGGAATAGATATCAGCAGCATGGCTACAGGAGTGATGGATCTGAGTTTAGTGCCCGCTCTCATGCTTCGTACCAATTCAATTGTGGATGGAATCAATGGTGGAGCAACAGCGGCAATGGGTTCTATGGGAGCCCTTAACTTAAGCTTAGAGGAGAAAAAGGGAAGAGGAACCACTACCACCATTGGCGCGAGCAGTATTGGAGAAAGGTCGCTGAATGCCTATTCTTGGGGATCTTTTGCAAAAGTGCGCTACCAAAGTATCGTCCGATTTAACAGTAGCTCAAATGAATACGATTACCGGATAGGAACTCTTACTGGACGATTGGTAGGCAACAACTATTCGGACTTAAGTTATCTACAACGGTTTAGCGGCACTATGGGCAAAACCCTATGGCAGTCAGACCTGTGGTACACGCAGAGTGAAAAAAACAACAGCGGCTCGATACTAAGTCCAGGGTACATCAATCATCTCGAGGACGAAACGGTCCGATTTAAATACAAATTGCAGCGAGGAAATAATCAACTAAAGCTCTATGCCTCGCAAGAATGGCAGGCCTACACAGATACTATGTCCGCGTGGGTGCTGCACGATACCAACACCTTTGGCCAGCTAACCGCGCAGTACAGCTATGCCTCAAAATCCATTGATGGTTATCTTACCTTGAATCGGTTTAGTGCATCGGGTACAAACCGAATGGCCCGTACTTGGATGCCGCAAGGCCATGTGGTATACCGTCCTTCTAAAAAGATTCACTTGGTTGGACGCGGCGCATACTACAATGATCGATCGTACGCGAGCGCTTATGCCTTGTACGAGAGGTCCACGCAAACCCTTCTTCAACAATGGTCAGCTGGAACATATTACAGGTTGCCTACCCTGAATGAACTGTATTGGAACCCCGGCGGGAACTTAGATGTAGCAGCAGAACGCTCTTATGGACTTAAGTACTCCTTAGAATTGAAAAATGATATTGATGCTAGGTTTACGAGTGACCAATTGTATTATGATCAAATGATTCAATGGGCTCCAGGCAGCGATGGTAATTGGACACCACAAAACTATTACTCCGTATACACGAGCACTACAAGCATGAGTCTAGCGAAAAAATGGTGGAACCAACATCACGACCTTAATCTAACCCATCAATACAGCCGTATTCTAGATGTCGCCTCCAACAATCCCAACATTATAGGGAAGCAACTGATTTACAGACCTGCATTGCAGGCGGTGTATACCGTGGAGCAAACATTACCCGTGGGTAAACTTATGATTCGCGGATATTATACCGGTTTAAGACATTCTTTGCGGGACAACGCTGCATCCGGCGAATTGCCCGCTCAATCTTGGTTTGATTTGGCATATTCTTTGAGCAGTAAGGAAAAGCGCTGGCATTGTACGTTGCGCATGGAAAATGTCTCTGGAGCTCAGCGTCAATACTATCAATTCTATCCAATGCCGGGCAGAACTTTTTTAATCAATTTTAAACTTCAATCGTAACAAATGAGAATTACATCCATTGTAACCATTTTCGCTGCATTAGTACTAGCTTCTTGCGGTAAAACCCCACCTGCTTCTGGGCCGAGTGGCTTTTATACTGATTTACACCTAATCCTAAACGAAGGTCCTTTTGGTGTAGGTACAGGAACAATAACAGCATATGATGCGGACACGTTGATTGAATCGGCATTTTCGACAGTAAACGGCTTTCCCTTAGGGAACGTTGCGCAACACATGCTAGAGAGTGATTCGCTGTTGTTTGTTACATTGAATAATAGCAACAACGTTCGCGCCTTCAATAGAAATACGCTTGAACATAAATGGACAGTAGATATGGAGCAACCGCGTTACCTCGCGGCACACGGCAGCAATGTATTTGTCTCGAATTGGAAGGATAGCGCCGTATATGTATTGTCTAAAGAAACTGGTGCTCAGGTGGATAGCCTTTACATGGGGAACTTTACGGAGCAGATGACGCTTTTTGACAATACGTTGTTTGTGGCTGTCGGAACCTATGCTGCACCGTACAAAATTGCTGAAGTCAATTTGAGCACCTTTGAGACTACCTTCCACAATACGGGGGATGTTCCCAATTCCTTTGCGGTAATAGGAAATGAACTTTATGTGTTGAATTCAGGAGAGCAAAATTTTGGTGTTGCTCCAGATACCAAATCAAGCATATGGAAATACACAGGATCGAGCTTTACAGAAGAGGTAGTTGCTCCGAATACCAATAAACACGCGATTTCCCTAGTAAGTGATGGTACGAACGGTTACTTTTTAAATGCATCCTACGATGGTGCCATTGTAAAGTGGACACCGGGTCAAGGTTGGCAAACCGCTACAATGACATTACCGGGTGGGTACAAGCTGAACATGCATGAAGGCAATCTGTTCTTCTTGGACGCAAAAGATTATGCGAGCAACGGTGAGCTACGCGTTTATTCGACTACCGGAGATTTGATAGAAACGGTTCCAGCGGGAGTGATTCCTCGCCAGGTAATTTATTAGGCCTTAACAGCACTGAATTTGGTCTCTGCAGCATAAGCCAAAGCGCTGAACAATGCTGTGGAGATCAATTCTGGTGCGTAGAATGGAATAGCCGCCGCGTAAGTGGCCATCAGCCCTCCAATATTCTGGGGAAATAAACTAAAGGCGCTAAAGAAAACGCCAAGGTTACTTAGGAGGAAGAAACTTAAAGAGCCTAGTAGCATCAGACCAGCAGTATTCTTTCCGTTTGATGCATATCTACCAAGAAGGGCATATGCAGCGAATCCAGCATATGTAAACAAAGAGCCAGAATACATCAGCACAAACTCACCGGTCGGATAAACGATGTTGTTGATGATTAAATCACTAAGCATCATTACACCAAAAACTATTGAAAGTGTAGCCCAAGTGTTCTTCGTACGTGTTGCACCAAAGAATGCAAGAGCACCCATTGCAGTAAAGTTTGGATAATGTGGAGCAATTCGTGAAACGAACGCAACGATAATTAAACCGAGTAGTACTTTGTTCTTTGTAATCATAGTCCTGTGAATTCAGTACAAATATACGCGCTTTACGCTTCTTTAGTATAGCTATTCCAAGTGCCATTTGGATTTAATACCAACAGTTTTTCGGAGGACATTGTTTCGGGTTGCGCCAATGGAGTGGGAGGGGCTAGTTCCAATTCTTTTTGCGGAGGCACTTGAGATGAGTTTTCGCTTTTAACCCCTGTTAATAGGTAACGTAGATCCAATTTAGCATCGAATAAGGCCAATTGTTGGAGCAGCTGTAAGTTCGGTTTATTACGTCCGTTTAAAATGTGCACAAGCGTAGGGCGATTCATGCCAATGGCTTTAGCCAATGTGGTCGCATTATGACCATTTCGGTCCATATACTCTTGAATCCTGTGTACTACATCTTCCATAGTTACAAATGTAATACAATTGAAACACTTCAAAAATAGAATTCAAATGAAATTTCGCTTAAGATTCCGGTGCTTTTAAGGGATAAGATATTGAGTAAAGTCTTGCTTCATTACAATATATTCAATCTATTGAAAAACAATTGATTAAACTGTTTTAATTAATTGTTTCACACCTCGTAATTGTATTGAAACAAAGCAACACCTTCTGAGTCTATTAATGAAACGGAAATATTCCATTGTCCCTTTTCCGAGTTCAAACGAAGTGTTCCAAAATGTTGAGTATCGGTAGTGCCCTCGTGAACCCTTGTAGTATTTTCTTCATCGTGATGGGGATGCGCATTGGCTGTAATAGGTGATGCACATGCCTCTACAATCTTCTTTCCATTGATTTCAATAGCATTAATTTCACCGCTATGACGGTCTCCAGTCAATACAATCGGCGCTCCTGGTGCCTCAGAAAGCCATTGTAAGAGTATTTCGCGCTCATGAGGATAGTTGCTCATATTCTCAAAGACTTGAGCGGTATTCAAAAGTTGGCCGCCCATACAGATTAAATGTACCTCTGCCGTAGATTGTTGCAGGGTATTGTGGAACCAATTGAGTTGTTCAACCCCAAAAACAGTGGCATGAAAGCTGTCCTTGTCTGTGCGAAAGCTACGGTTGTCCAGTAAGTAAATCTCTACACGACCTTCTGCGAGGGTAGTACGGCCGTAGTAACTATTGGAATCTGGTTGGTAATAAGAGGGCTGCCAGAAGTCCTTAAACGCCCGCATAGTGGTAGAAAATCCGCTAAACGTGGACAAATCACAATCGTTTGGCCCCGCATCATGATCGTCCCATATCGCTAAATGTCGGGTTTTACCAAGGATCTCTTGAAATACGGGAGATCCAAATACCTCATTATACCGTTCCATTGTGCTCTTGTAATTGTCCCACTGCTGGTCTTGAAGGTAGATATTGTCACCAAGCCAGATATAGGTATCAAGGGTGTCCAATGCTGCACTCAACGTTGGTAGTAGATGGTCCGTTTGATTAGGCTCATTACAGCTACCAAAGCCGATAGTTACAGTTGTTTCATCTGTAACACATGCGGTTGAAATGAATCCTACAACGGCGAAAATGGAATACTTCCAGTTCATAAGAATTGTATTTGGGTAAAAGTCAGTTATGTGATGTAACTTCAAGTATAAATCTACAAGAATGTTTAGTACATCCGATAGCACTTATTTATCTCAAAACGAGTGGTATATAACCTATGAGAAGATCAGGACAGCCTTTGATTGGGATATTCTAGGCTACTCAAGTGAGGAACGACCGTTGTTGTATAAGAAACTGGGAAATGGTCCGCGTTCCATTTGTATCTGGGCAGGTATGCACGGAAATGAAACAACTGGGATATTCATGCTCCTTGCACTTGTAGAATTGTTTCAAAAGAAACAGTTGGATTTAGCTGAATTCACACTGCATGTATTGCCTGTTGCGAACCCTGATGCTTACGTTCGGTATTCAAGAAGAAACGGAATCGGTATAGATTTGAATCGCGACTTCAGAGCATTTCAAACCATTGAAAGTGCAAAGCTCATCGGTTGGATCAAGATGCATGAGCCAGAATTATGTTTTAACCTTCATGATCAACGTACCATTTTCCATACCGATGGTATTCCGGCCTTTACCTCATTGTTGGTACCGAGCGCTGAAAAAAGTCGCGCTGTAACTCCGTTACGAAAGAAAACCATGGTACGACTGAGCAATGCACTCGTATCGATGAATACAGATTTAGCGGGTGTAGGCCGCTATACGGATGAATTTTACCCAACAGCCATAGGCGATTACCTCATGGCAAATGGTCTTCCTAACATTCTTATTGAAAGCGGAGTGGCCGTAGGCGACTTCAATCGCAAGAAAGCCCGTGCGTTTGGTTTGAACCTCATATTAAAAACCCTAAATGCAGGTTACGAAGGGGGTAGTGAGCCATATGATGCACTTCCTCTGAATGAAAACGGCTTGTTAGAGTTGGTGTTCACTAATGTGTTGTATGCACACATGCGTGTAGATGTTGCTATTAAGCGCATCCAATACGTCAATGGTCATGCTATGGGCCTTTTGTATGTCGTGGATGATCTAGGTGACCTGGCTTCACGCCCTCGAATGAAGGAAGTGGATGGAACTTCAATTGGCCTTACGCAACCCTTGCAAATAGACAAGCCCGTTACGGGTGTTTTTGGTGATTATCTTTTTGAGGAAGGACAACTTATAAGTCAAGGATAACCAACACCAGGCCACAGGCCTGGTGTTGGGAGGGGTCAGTTTTTTTCACTGCGCTTCGACCCGAGCATGAGCAAATCCTTCGCAATTACTTCTGTATAGTACTTCTTGGTGCCTTTTTCGTCCTCGTATGAACGAGTAACTAATCGGCCTGCGATTCCAATTTTATCACCCTTTTTAACGTATTGGGCGATGGTTTGGGCAAGACCACCCCAAGCGACGACGTTGTGCCAGTCGGTCATGGTTTTTTTGTTGCCATCACTGTCGCGATAGACCGTGTTGGTCGCCAGTGTGAACGAGGCTTTTAGTGAATCACTGATTTGTTTTGACTCGGGATCCATTCCCAAGTTTCCAATGAGTTGAACTTGATTTTCCATTTTATTAGAAATTTAGATTAGTCCCAAGAAATTGGGGCGGTCGAATTGGAAAACCAAGAAAGCGGAATAAGTATCAGTTATTCACAGTTAAGTGGCGCGCTTAATGGTATTGATGGTAGAGAATGCCGCGTTCACATCATCATTGTGCACGATGAAGGTTGCTTCGTTCGTAGTTGAGATAATTTCTTTAATCGGCACACCTGCCGAAGCGATGTGTTTAAAGAAGAAATAGTACAGTCCAATGACCTCTGAGCTACTGGTTGGCAATCGCAATGTGATTGAGCTCAGGTCTTTGGCAACACTGAGTTGTTGCTCGCCTTGCATGGCCAACTCCAAATCGGTCGAATAATCTTCGCTTACGACCACCGTGGTCTCTTCCATACCGCCAGTAAAACTGTGGAAACCCGAAGGTTTGCCTTGGATGGCATCCAGAAATACGGCTTGTTTTGCAGTGAGGGCGGGTGTTTTCTTGTAGGTGTAGGCAACTAGGTTTGATCGCACAATAATGTCTCCAAGGGATGCGATGAACTGTTGCAGTTTGTGCTGCATTTTAAGTTGTAAACGAGGCTCACGGCGTCGAATGGCCATGACTACGGCGCTTTCCTTGATTTCTTTGCCTATGAGTCGTTCAATATCTGGTCGGATTGCTCGAGCTAAAGAACTAAGATTAATGAGGTCTTCTTGTAGGGCCTCTTCAATGAAAGGGCGTTTGCGCAGGCATTCCTCTAAGGCTTCACGTAAATTCATCGTATTGCAGTATTTCGTTGCAAAATTACCACTTTGTTATTTTTTAGACATCATTGTTAAAGGCTTTATTGATGTAATTTTGCGGAATGGAAAAACGAGTGGTTATTATTGGTGGTGGTGCAGCGGGCTATTTTGCTGCCATAGCTTGTGCAGAAGCAAATCCTGAAGCCGAAATCATCTTACTGGAAAAGGGAAAGGATGTCCTTGGTAAGGTATTGATCAGCGGTGGCGGTCGCTGCAACGTTACCCATGCATGTTTTGACCCTCGAGAGCTGGTTACTTTTTATCCACGTGGCAGTCGCGAACTCTTAGGCCCGTTTCACAAATTTCAACCAGGCGACACCATGGAGTGGTTCGCCGACCGTGGTGTGGAGCTGAAAATTGAATCGGACAACCGCGTATTTCCAGTGACCGATTCTTCTCAAACCATTATCGATTGTCTGCTTGATATGGCGGAATCCAATGGAATAGCTGTGCTTACATCTTCCGGAGTGAAATCATTTCAACCCAATGATGACGGTACTTGGGAGGTAAAAACTAATGATGGAAGGACCTATGAGGCGGATGCGGTAATGATTGCCGCCGGTTCGTCGAAAATGATGTGGGATAACCTCAAAAAGATAGGTCATAAGATTATTGAACCTGTGCCATCGCTCTTCACATTCAACATTAAAGACCCACGTATCAAGGGGCTCAGTGGCATTAGTGTGCCCAATGCAACTGTTCAGATTGCCGCTTCGGACTTGGAGGCTTCCGGTCCTTTACTCATTACACATTGGGGACTTTCAGGCCCGGCCGTATTGCGTTTGAGCGCTTGGGGTGCGCGCGAGTTGAGCGATCGATTCTACCGATTCCCGATTTTGATTAATTGGGTTGGTAGGGATGAGGATCTCGTATTAGCTGAGCTAAATGACGAAAAGAAGGATAATGGGAAGAAAAGAATTGGCAACCACGCCATGTTTGGAATGCCATTGCGCCTTTGGAAATCGATGGTTGAGGCTGCAGGGATTAAGAACACAGCAACTTGGGGCGATTTGAGCAACAAGCACCTCAAGGATCTTTGCACCGAGTTGACCAGTGCAGTATTCCAAGTCTCCGGCAAATCGACTTTCAAAGAAGAATTTGTGACAGCAGGAGGGGTGGATCTAAAAGAAGTAGATTTTAAAACGTTCCAAAGTCGCCTGTGTCCGAACCTCTATTTGGCCGGTGAAATCCTTGATATCGATGGCATTACTGGTGGATTCAACTTCCAAGCGGCTTGGACTGGTGGCTTTCTTGCGGGCAATGCCATGGCCGGTTACCCCTTAGAGTAGCCCATCTTTTCGCAGCCATTGTATGATTTTGCCTCCGCGGTTTTTCATACCTGCACTGCCGTATTCTACAACGGTTTCAATGGTTTGCGCCAATTCTTGGGCCAATTCCGGGTGCGCTCCACACATCTTATACGCAATAGTCATGGCATAGACCCGCGGTGCGATTGCAGCCTTTGGGTTGGTCATGCAGTTCCAACTGTAATCCAATAATAGGCCCTTATCGCTTTCGCGCTCTGGAAGTTCTTGGGTAGCGAAGTAGCGCAAAATGAATCGGACCTCGGCATCTGTGGTGCTATGGTCCAATTGTTCGATCATTCGTGGAACAAATACATTCAACAATTTTGGCTTCCGATCCCCGATATGATGCAAAATCCAGCAAGCTCTAGTGCGTTCTCGTTCCGTACCGCCAAAGGCTAGTTCCACAACAGCATGCAATACTTTTTCTTCCGTAATGGCAGCTTCTATCCATCGGGCATATATCTCGTCCTTAGCAACAGTACAGGTATTTAAGACCTTTTTTAACTCCACGTCAAAAAAATAACAGAGCGAATGATGAAAATATTAGAATTCTAACTAAATTAGCATTGTAAATCAACAGGGCATGCTGTGCCTTGGTTTTTAAAGATACGCTGTATGAACTACGTAAAGAACAATTTGAAGTTTCTTCGAAAGAAAGAAGCGCTGACGCAGGAGCAGTTAGCGGTAAAGATTGGAGTAAAGCGTGCCATGATCGGTGCCTATGAAGAAGGTAGGGCGGAACCTAGGTTGCACACCTTGCAACATCTTGCAGCGTATTTCCAGGTTCGCTTAGATGATTTCGTAAACAAAGATCTTTCCGGCGGCGGATCTATTCCAAAAGCAGATGTAAGTGGTGCACAGTTGCGCATTCTTCCTGTGGTTGTAGACGGTACAGATGAGAAAGAGTTGGGAACCTTGGTTCCAGTAAAGGCCTCTGCCGGATATTTAGCGGGGTATGGAGATGCAGATTACATAGGCGCGTTGCCACGTTTCTCTATGCCGTTCCCTGAACTTCCACAAGACCGTACCTACCGCGTTTTCCAAATTCGTGGAGAGAGCATGCTTCCCATTAAACCGGGTTCGTATGTAATCACGGAATATGTTCAAGACTGGAAATCCATCCGTAATGACGATTGTTATGTACTCATTACTAAGGATGAAGGTGTTGTGTACAAGCGTGTAATTAACAACCTCCACGTTGGTGAGCTAATGCTCAAATCCGATAACCCGCAATTTGCACCGTATACCGTACCTGTTGATCGACTTGTAGAAGCTTGGAAAGCCGTTGGCTACACTTGTTTCGAGCTTCCGGCAGCGGGTACAAATCAAGAGATGTCTCAGCTTATGCATATGGTCGCAGACCTGCGCAAGGAGATGAGTACGCTCAAGGACAACTAGAAAAAAATACATACAAGCATTGCTATTTGAGCGGCCCAAGGGCCGCTCAAATAGGCTGTGAACACCCCTAAAACTCATAAATACCCACTCATGGACCGTTCCATCCTTCATCTGGATTTAGATACATTCTTTGTTTCTGTAGAGCGTCTTATGGATACGCGTCTCATGGGAAAACCTATTATTATTGGAGGAACTGGTGATCGTGGAGTAGTGGCTGCGTGCAGCTATGAAACACGAAAATTCGGTGTGCACTCTGCCATGCCCATGCGAATGGCAAAAGACCTTTGTCCTGAAGCCATTGTGATTCGTGGAAATTCGGCCAACTACAGCAAGTACTCCAACCTGGTCACAGATGTGATCAAAGAGGATGTACCGGTCTACGAGAAAACCTCTGTGGATGAGTTCTATGTGGATCTCACAGGCATGGATCGATTCTTCGGCAACTTCAAGTTTGCTAGTGAACTTCGAGATAAGGTCATTCGAGAAACCGGACTGCCGATCAGTTTCGGCCTTTCTGGAAATAAAACCGTTAGTAAAGTCGCAACCGGCGAGGCGAAACCCAATAATAAGATTTACATCCAAAAAGGCTTAGAACGCCCGTTTTTGGCGCCCTTATCAGTGCGAAAAATACCTATGGTTGGAGAGAAGACGTACCAAACGCTTCGAAATCTTGGGGTACGACGCATACAGACGCTTCAGGAAATGCCCTTGGAGATGATGCAAAGTGTGATGGGGAAACATGGATCGGTAATCTGGCACAAAGCACAAGGTGTCGATCAAAGTCCTGTGGTACCGTATCAAGAGCGAAAGAGCATCTCTACCGAACGAACCTTTGCCAAGGATACCATTGATGTGGTCAAACTCGAAGGAATCATAGTAGCCATGGCGGAAAATTTGGCTTACCAGCTGCGTAGAGGCGATAAACTCACGTCTTGCATCACGGTTAAAATCCGTTATTCAGACTTTAATACCCATACGCTACAAGCGCGTATTCCGTATACCGCAGCTGACCACATTCTCATTCCCAAGGTGAAGGAACTATTCAAGCGTCTCTATGACCGCCGGCTATTAGTCCGCTTAGTGGGTGTGCGCTGTTCTCATTTGGTTGGCGGTGGCTACCAAATGAATCTCTTTGAAGAAAGTGAGGAATTGAGTAGACTCTACAGTGCAATGGATCACATTCGTCAACGCTTTGGCGATCGCTCTGTTTTACGAGCAGTCTCACTAGGCGCAAAGACCATAGGAAGGACCAATCCTTTCAATGGAGAACCGCCGCCGCTATTGGCCAACAGACATCAGTAAAAAGAATTTAACTTAGAGAGAAGAGTACCATGTGTGGCAGATACGTCAATATCAGTAAGATTAAAGCAGTAGAAAAGCGCTTCAGTGCTATCGTAGAGCGCCCGGATCTCTATACACCTAATACAAACACGAGCATTGGTGATTTAGGCGCTGTAATCACCCAGGAGCACCCAGGGACCATTAAGCATTACCGCTTCGGCTTTACCCCGTATTGGGCTAAGAAGCCGTTCCATCTGTTCAATGCCCGCTCTGAAGGAGACCACAATTCGGAGAATGATCCGGCCTATCGCGGTGCAAAAGGCATTACGACTAAGCCCGCATTTCGTCAGAGCATTCGCTCAAAGCGCTGTTTAGTTCTTGCAGATGCGTTTATCGAAGGACCTCAAAAGGAACGCCTCTCAAAACCCTATGTAGTCTACAAAAGAGATGGAGCGCCTTTTGCCTTTGCAGGTATTTACGATTCGTGGGTAAATCCGGATACTGGCGAAATCATAGATAGCTATGCCATCATTACAACCGTTCAGAACAAAATCACGGCAGCCATAGATCACCACCGATCGCCCGTAATTCTTCAAGAAGAGGACGAGCAAATCTGGTTGAACCCATCCATTCCGCTGGCAGAAATCACAGACCTGTTAAATCCATACCCCTCGGAAGAACTCAATGCGTATCCCATCTCTGCAGCCATTAAAAGCCCAAGCGCTAATGGTCCTGAACTCTTGAAGCCCATAGGGGAGCGTCTAGTTCCGGAATATGATTACGAGATCTATTCACACCTGTCTTTACAAGGCATGGGAATGACCCAAGCACGCCAACGAAAACTGGACTTAGGATTCTAAAATCGGGTAGGGGAAATGCTATTGAATACGCACAGTTATTACAGCTTGCGCTATGGAATCGTGTCGCCTAAAGAATGGATAAAATTCTTTGAAGACCAGCCCTGGCCTGTGATGGCATTGACAGACATTAACAACACTTCGGCGTGCATGACGGTCTTGCACCTCATGCGTAATCATCCCAATAAACGCCCTGTGGTAGGTGTTGATTTTCGTAATGGTACTCGCCAATGCTATGTAATGCTGGCGAGAAATTGGGAAGGGATGCGGGAAATCAACGACCATCTAAGTTGGCATTTACATCACAGCGTAAAATTTCCACAGCGCCCTGATAGAAAGACCCTTGCCAATACTTGGATCATTTATCCAACCTCCTCAGATATTGACTTAAAGGATCTTGCGAACAATGAATGTATAGGCATTACACCCTCCGAAGTTCCGTCCTTACCGTTTCGAAAGTGGAAAGATGCGAAGCACAAACTCGTCGCGTTCCCAACTGCTTCTTTCAGAGGAAAACGGGACCACAACGCGCATCGCTTGCTCCGAGCCATTGATGAAAATACCCTGCTCAGCAAACTATCAAAAGAAGCCCAAGGCAGCATCGACGACCTGTATTTAGAAGATCATGCCCTTCGTGAGGCCTATGCATCCGCACCTGAACTCCTTAGAAATGCAGCTCAAATCCTTCAGGACTGTAAAATGACCTTACCGGAGGACGCCGCGCTAAATCTTCAGACCTATTCAGGTTCACGCGAAAAGGACCTGAAACTTCTAAGAAAGCTTTGCTACGACGGCTTACCGTACCGCTATCCACAGTCAGACTTCAAGGTCAAGGAACGCATTGAGAAAGAACTGGACCTCATCGCCCAAAAGAACTTTGTGTCCTACTTCTTAATCAATTGGGATATTGTGAATTACGCTCAAAAACGTGGTTATTTCTACGTGGGGCGGGGGAGCGGGGCCAACAGCATTGTCGCCTACCTTCTTAAAATCACGGATGTTGATCCAATCGCACTGGACCTGTACTTCGAGCGATTTATCAACCTGCATCGAACCTCACCACCAGATTTTGACCTTGATTTTTCATGGCGCGATCGCGAGGATATCACCCAGTACATCTTCAAAAGGTTCCCACATACCTCACTGTTAGCTACTTACAACACATTTCAGTACAAATCGGTGGTTCGAGAACTAGGGAAGGTGTTCGGTTTACCCAAGCACGAGATAGACAAACTAAGTAAAGGGAATTTCTCATCGGGCTCGCTCGATCAATTATCCCATCTCGTACTTCGTTATAGCACTTACATACAAGGGTTTCCAAGCCACCTTAGTATTCATGCAGGAGGAATACTAATCGCACAGCAAAGCTTGCACTACCACAGCGCGACTTTTATGCCTCCCAAAGGATTTCCAACTGTGCAGTTTGATATGATCATCGCTGAAGATATTGGCCTGCATAAATTTGATATCCTGAGCCAGCGAGGTCTTTCTAAAATTCAGGACACCCTAGCCATCGTGGCAAAGAACAAGCCGGATCGTCCATTTATAGATATACGTGACTTACGGCGGTTTAAAGAAGATGAGGCCATTAAAAACTTACTGCGAAATGGCTTGGCCATGGGATGTTTCTATGTGGAATCGCCGGCGATGAGAATGCTACTTAAAAAACTCAAGGTCGATACCTATTTAGGACTGGTCGCGGCCAGTTCCATTATTCGCCCAGGAGTAAGTAATAGTGGGATGATGCGTGAGTATATACTGCGGTTTACTGATCCAGAGCGTAGAAAGGATGCACACCCTGTGATGCTTGAGATTATGCCGGACACCTTTGGAGTGATGGTCTACCAAGAAGATGTCATCAAAGTCGCCCATTATTTCGCAGGGCTTTCGCTGGGAGAAGCCGATGTATTGCGTCGAGGAATGTCAGGGAAATTTCGTTCAAGAAGAGAGTTTCAAAATGTTGAAAATCAATATTTTAAAAACTGTAGGGAGCGAGGATATAGTGAAGAACTGAGTCGTGAGATTTGGCGTCAAATAGAAAGTTTTGCAGGCTATGCTTTTGCTAAAGGTCATAGTGCATCGTATGCCGTAGAAAGCTATCAAAGCCTCTATTTGAAGGCACATTATCCCTTGGAATACATGGTTGCGGTGATAAATAATTTCGGCGGGTTCTACAGAACAGAGTTCTATGTTCACGAAGCTCGCCGCAATGGAGGTCAGATCGAAGCACCCTGTGTACAGTATGGTGATTATCCTACAGTGATTCAAGGGAACACTATTTACCTGGGCTTTGTATTGTTGCGAAGTTTAGATGAAAAAATAGGTGTATACATAGGGCGTGAACGCGAGGAGAGAGGACCCTTTATGGATTTAGCAGATTTCATAGACCGCGTTCCTGTTGGGATAGAGCAGATTTCATTACTAATACGTATCGGTGCCTTACGCTTTACAGGAAAGTCAAAACAAACCTTACTTTGGGAAGCCCATCACATGCTTCGAGGCCGTAATACGAAAGAAGTTATAGCAGCACCACCTAGTTTATTTAAGGGCAATCAACAACCGCACGATTATAAGATTCCAATACTTCAACAAAGTAGTCTCGAAGAAGCCTTCGATCAAATTGAGCTCCTAGGATTTCCACTGTGTGACCCGTTTGAATTGGCCGATGAACCTTTGGAGAACGGTACTATGGCCAGGGAATTACCCGATAAACTGGGGCACTTCGTTATTTCGTACGGGTATTTAGTGACGGTGAAAGACACAAAAACAATAAAAGGCGATCGAATGAATTTTGCCACGTTCGTTGATCAAGAGGGTGAATTCTTGGACAGCGTGCATTTCCCAAACATCGCTGCACAATTTCCGTTTCGTGGCAAAGGTATTTATCGTGTACAGGGTCGCGTTGTGGAAGAATTTGGCTTCTTCAGTATCGAAGCTTCGGCGCTCTACAAAGTCGCCATGGTTCCAGATCCACGATATGAGGATACCATGGCTCGCGAAAAGGATAACTACAGTAAAACCAGTACTACGATGAAGCGTGGACGTAAATCTGCGGAATCGGCCTAATTTGAGATCGGGCCGGGATATGAAATCGAATTATCTATCATACTCACGCAGAGGAGTAGTTCTATAAAAATACTATTTAACATAATATATATTATAGCCAAAAAGAATAAAGATCCAAAAAAGCCCGGAATCACTGAAACCGGGCTTTCTATCGTAGCATGTGTTTATTCTCCTGCTTCGTCTAGAATGGTTTTCATGTCCATAGACTTCTGGTAATCGCCAACCTTGCGGTAAACCTCCATAAGTGCACGAACGATATCCATATCATCAGGATTCATTTCGTAAGACTTTTCAAAATACTCAAGTGATTCGCCGAAAACTTCTTTTTGCTTGTCTTTGAGCGCATTGTACTTACGGGTCTCATTCAAGCCCAGGTTATTCATCTCCTCAGTGATTTTATTTGCACGATCGATATATACTAGACCACACATGTACATTGCATCACTCATTTCCGGATCTTTCTCCAATGCTGCTTTGTATTCGACCAACGCCGCATCAAGATCTTTCATTTCTGTTTGAAGGATATTTCCTTTTACAAAATGATAAATGCCTTTATCTGGATTCTTCGCAATGGCTTCATCTAAGTTCTTCATTGCGCCATCGTAATCCTTTACATCAAGGAAAGACTGCAATTGGATATCAAGCAAATCCTTATTTTCCGGATATGCTACACGGGCTTCCGTCAACCATTTATTGTAATCGTCAACCTTTTCCAATTTCTTAGCATTGTTGATCAAACTGATGTAAATACTTGGACGTACATCCTCACCAATAACTGGATCAGTAGCTAAACCACCTGCAACCGCTTTATCTAGGGCTGCTTTGTTTGGGTATTGCTTAGGATTTCCTAAAATATCAGTTGCAGTGAACGTGATTCCTTTATAACCAAGTCCTAAGCATTCTGCAAAGGCAGCACTGCTTGATTCTAGATCACCAGCGGAACTCGCTATAATGCCTGCGTTGAATAATAAGCTTGTATCGAGATACGCAAATTCACCAAGAAGTTCATTCTTCTTTAATTCAAAGGCGCTCATATATCCTTGATACGCTTTTTCGTAATCACCTGCTTCATAGGCAGAACCAGCTTCTACCAAGTAATTGTAAGCGATCGTTTGTGATTCACGCTGTGCATCAGCCGTATACGGTTGCTTTTTTGCATTCTTTTCAAAAAGAATCAAGTCTAACAAGCTTTGTGCAGCAACCTCATTTGCATCTGCAGCCAAAGCCTTGATTTCCGGATCTGGTGAAGAAGCAATCTTAGAGTAGATCAACGCCTTGTTAAAGTGGTACTTTGACATGATTTTCTCTTTGATTTCAGCCTGATTCTTACCGTCGATAATTGCGGTTGCTTCATCGATAAACCCTTTAGCTTCAACAAGTTCATTGCCTCTAAGAGCAATAATTGCACTGGTAACCTTTGGGGCTTCCTGAGCTGTTGCCATAAAAGTTGCAGCGGTTAATACTGCGACTAGTAGCTTTTTCATAATTCTAATCTCTTCGTTTTTAAGTGCCTACAAATGTAGTTTTCATTGGTAAAACAAACATTGCGCCAAGTTTACTATTCCTCAGAAGTTGTTTCATTCGATTCTTCAGACGATGCATCTGTAGCTTCTGTAGTTGGGTCAATTCCATCTATAACCTCTACTCCATCTACATCGACGATTTCTTCTTCCTCTTCAGACGCAGGTACCTTGGCGATTGATGCAATCTCATCACCTTTACGCAATGTGATTAATCGAACACCTTGTGTGGCGCGTCCCATTACCCTTAAGGTATCAACACCCATTCGAATCATGGTACCTTTTTTCGTGATGATCATCAAGTCGTCTTCATCAGTCACAGCCTTCAAGCTTACCAATTCTCCAGTTTTATCTGTCACGGTAATGGTTTTAACCCCTTTACCGCCTCGGTTCGTGATTCTGTAATCTTCAAGTGATGAACGCTTTCCGTATCCCTGTTCACTTACAACCATAACGTCAAATCCGTCTCCTTCTTTGACCACAATCATTCCTACCACTTCGTCGTTTTCTGAATCTACAGAAATGGCACGGACACCTGAGGCATTTCTCCCCATTCCGCGGACCTTGCTTTCTGGGAATCGGATTGCTTTACCGCTCTTCACCGCGAGCATAATATCCTGCTCACCATTCGTAAGTTTGGCTTCCAATAAGGTATCCCCTTCCCTTATAGTTATGGCATTGATACCATTTACACGTGGACGAGAATATGCCTCTAAGCTGGTCTTTTTGATAATTCCCTGCTTGGTACACATTACGATGAAATGATTATTAATGTAGTCCTCGTCTTTTAGATTTAGAACATTAATAAAGGCCAAAACCTTGTCGTCTTGAGGGAGGTTGATTAGGTTTTGGATTGCACGTCCTTTACTTTGACGTGTACCTTCCGGAATTTCATACACTCGCATCCAGAAACAGCGTCCTTGCTCAGTGAAGAGCAACATGTACTGGTGGTTGGTAGCTACAAAAACATGTTCAATGAAGTCTTGATCCCTAGTACTCGCAGCTTTAGCTCCTACTCCACCTCTGTTCTGTTTTTTGTATTCTGAAAGTGCTGTACGCTTGATGTAGCCCGCGTGAGAAATGGTGATGACCACTTCAGAATCAGGAATCATATCTTCAATGCTTACATCGCCACCGGCAAATTCTATATCCGTTCTGCGCTCATCACCAAACTTCACTTTAACCTCTTCAAGTTCTTCTTTGATGATAGACATACGAAGACCCTTATCTGCTAATACAGATTTTAAATAATCGATAGTCTTCATGAGTTCTTCGTACTCAGCCTTGATCTTATCGCGCTCTAGACCAGTGAGTTTTTGAAGACGCATGTCCAAGATAGCCTTCGCTTGGATTTCACTCAGTTTAAACTCGGTCATCAAACCGTTTTTCGCTTCATCTGGAGTAGCAGAGGCACGAATGAGCTTGATTACCGCATCTAAATTGTCAATTGCAATCAACAATCCTTCAAGGACATGTGCGCGCTTTTCTGCTTGGCGTAACTCGTATTCCGTTCGACGAACTACGACTTCATGTCTGTGTTCTACGAAGTGATGAATCATATCCTTAAGATTCAGCATCTCAGGACGTCCATTCACCAAGGCAATATTGTTCACAGAGAATGAGCTCTGTAACTGCGTATATTTATAAAGTTTGTTTAGAACTACGTTTGGAACTGCATCACGTTTCAAAACGTAAACGATACGCATTCCCTTGCGATCACTTTCATCTCTGATGTCTGAGATGCCTTCTATCTTTTTATCATTAACGAGTTCAGCGGTTTTTTTGATCATTTCCGCCTTATTTACCTGGTAAGGTATCTCTGTAACGATAATACACTCACGGCCTTTAACCTCTTCGATAATTGCTTTTCCTCTTAGGACGATTCTACCTCGACCGGTGTGGAATGCATCGCGAACACCTTCGTATCCATAGATTGTTCCGCCAGTTGGGAAATCAGGGGCACTGATGTGTTGCATTAATCCGTCAATATCAATCTCGCTATCATCGATGTACGCATTGATTGCATTGATACTTTCGGTTAAGTTATGCGGTGGCATATTGGTCGCCATACCTACGGCAATACCAGAGGCGCCATTAACGAGCAATCCTGGAATTCTGGTAGGTAGTACAGTTGGTTCCTTTAATGAGTCATCAAAGTTGAGTTGCCAATCAACAGTGTCCTTATCAATATCGGAGAGCATATCCTCTGCGATCTTGCGCATACGCACCTCAGTGTATCGCATCGCAGCCGGACTATCTCCATCGACACTACCAAAGTTACCTTGGCCATCAACGAGCATGTATCGCAGTGACCAATCCTGTGCCATACGCACCATGGTATCATACACTGAGCTATCGCCATGCGGGTGGTATTTACCCAATACATCCCCTACTACCCTTGCGGACTTTTTGTAGGCCTTTGTACTGGTTACACCCATGTCATGCATGCCGTAAAGTACTCTTCTGTGTACGGGTTTTAATCCGTCGCGAACATCCGGTAAAGCACGAGAAACAATAACCGACATCGAATAATCGATGTAGGAACTCTTCATCTGCTCCTCAATATTGATTGGGATAATTTTTTCTCCCTGCGCCATATTGTCAGTATTTAGAGCGGCGAGCGCCGCGTTTTTTCGTAATTTTCAAATATAGCCTTTCAGCCCTCTATAGTGCGTAGAATGCGCTTTGAACTTGCGCCTTTTATCCACATGTGTATGTTAACAAAACATCTCTTGTGTGCCCGTCAAACCGAGCAATTATGCCATTAGATTTGAGATATAGGGTTGGCACGCTATGTGCATTACCACATTAGGTCAAATAACCGTTGCAATATGGAAGAGAATTTTAGCCCCAGAGTTCGAGACGTCATCACTTACAGCAAAGAAGAAGCCCTTCGTTTAGGGCACGATTATATTGGTACAGAGCACTTATTGCTCGGCATCATTCGTGAAGGTGAAGGCACAGCAATTCAGATTTTGAAAGATCTAGGATTGGATTTAAAACAACTTCGCACGAAGATTGAGAGCATTTCTACGCCCTATGCTACGCATCAAGCGGCTAACGGTAAAAACTTGCCTTTAACACGGCAAGCGGAAAAAGCGCTGAAAACAACATTTCTTGAAGCAAAGCTTTTTCAGAGTCCAATTATCAGGACTCCACACCTACTCTTGTGTATTCTTCGCAATGATAACGACCCAATCAGTGGTGTAATGTCCCAGTTTGGAGCCTCTTACGATGCTGTTAAAAGTGAATACCAAAGCAATTATATCGAAACGGATACTGCTGATGAGCCAAAAGATGATTTGAGTAGTCCATCCATGAGCTATGATGAAGGTGAAATGGATGAAGGCAGCACGCCTTCAAGTAGCAGGAGAAACTCCCCTGCAGGTGGTCGGAAAGAAAAATCTAAAACCCCAGTCCTAGATAATTTTGGAAAGGATCTAACGAGAGCGGCTGATATGGGGCGACTTGACCCTGTTGTAGGTCGCACAAAGGAAATAGAGCGTGTAAGTCAGATTCTAAGCCGCAGAAAAAAGAACAATCCGCTACTCATCGGTGAACCAGGTGTTGGAAAAAGCGCCATCGCCGAAGGATTAGCCTTAAGAATTGTAAATAAGGAGGTTAGCAGGGTCTTGTTCAATAAAAGAGTTATCTCTTTAGATTTAGCGAGTTTAGTGGCAGGAACCAAATATCGTGGTCAATTTGAGGAACGCATGAAGGCGCTCATGAACGAACTTGAGAAAAACGACGATATCATATTATTCATTGATGAATTGCATACAATCGTTGGTGCGGGTGGCGCCACGGGTTCATTGGATGCATCAAATATGTTTAAGCCGGCCTTGGCACGTGGTGAAATACAATGTATAGGTGCCACAACTCTGGATGAATACCGCCAATATATAGAGAAGGATGGAGCTTTAGAGCGTCGTTTCCAAAAAGTGACTGTAGATCCTACTTCACCTGAAGAAACGGTTCAAATCCTCAACAACATCAAAGACAAGTACGAAGATCACCATAATGTGATTTACACACCTCAAGCGATAGATGCATGTGTACGATTAACTCAGCGTTACATGAGTGATCGTCACTTACCTGATAAAGCCATTGATGCTTTAGATGAGGCAGGATCACGAGTACATATTATCAATATTGAAGTACCTGAGACCATTACCGAATTGGAAGCAGAGTTACAGCATATTAAAGAAGAAAAAGTTCGAGTTGTCAAATCTCAACGCTACGAAGAGGCTGCTAAACTTCGCGATGATGAAAAGAAACTAGAAGCAAAATTGGCCAACGCCAAAGAAGCCTGGGAGGACAGCATCAAAATGAACAAGAAAATCGTTGACGAGCCTGAGGTAGCGGAGGTTGTAGCAATGATGACCGGAGTACCCGTGCAGCGTGTAGCCCAACAGGAAATGGACAAGCTCAGCCAAATGGAAACCCAGTTGAAAGGGTCGGTCATTGGTCAGGATGAAGCCGTTAAGAAAATTGTTCGGGCGATACAAAGAAATCGAGCGGGACTCAAGGATCCGAAGAAACCCATCGGTTCATTTATATTCTTAGGTCCCACGGGCGTAGGTAAAACTCAATTGGCTAAGGAACTTACGAAGCTCCTCTTTGATAGCGAAGACAACATGATTCGTATTGACATGAGCGAATACATGGAGAAATTTGCAATCAGCCGACTTGTAGGAGCGCCTCCAGGATATGTAGGTTATGAGGAAGGTGGTCAATTGACGGAACGTGTTCGTCGTAAGCCCTACTCTGTCATACTCCTCGATGAGATTGAAAAAGCACACCCTGATGTCTTCAACCTATTACTACAAGCACTTGACGATGGCCAAATAACGGATAGTTTAGGTAGGAAGGTCGACTTTAAGAATACGATTATCATCATGACTTCCAATTTGGGATCTAGGCAACTAAAGGACTTTGGTACTGGAGTTGGTTTTGGAACCACTGCCCGTGAACAAGGAAAGAACGACATTGAAAAAAGTGTCATTCAAAGTGCTTTGAAAAAAGCCTTTGCGCCTGAATTCTTGAATAGAATAGACGATGTTGTGCTATTCAACAGCTTGAGTCGCGAAGACATTCATAAGATCATTGATATCGAGTTGAAAGGGCTCTTCACACGCATTGAAGACTTAGGTTATGGAATCTCAATGACACAAGAAGCGAAGGATTTCATTGCTGATGAAGGTTTCGATGAAGCATTCGGAGCACGTCCATTAGCGCGCGCCTTGCAGAAATTAGTTGAAGATCCTTTAGCTGAAAAGATTATTGGAAAGGAAATTAATGAAGGAGATGCGGTTGAAATAAGCCTTTCAGACAAGGAGTTATCGTTCCTAGTAACCAAGCCTTCGATAAAGCTAGGTGAAAACGATTCAAAGGCGATTGACTCATCGGATGATGTGGATGCTCAAGCTGAAAGTGCCTCTGAAGAGAAAAAGGATTAAAGAAGGATGACTTGGTCGGAATTCTGATCGAGCATCTTCATCGCAATGGAATTGATGGTCGGGGAAGGCTGCACAGCCGTGAAGTTTTCCCTTACCCATTGCTCATTATGCAGAAAGTCATCTCCACTATAAATTCCAACGATACTTCCGTTTTCAATAAAAAGTGCTCCTGTTCCAAGAGGAAGTAGCATCCGTTGTTCTTGATTTGCTTTTAAAAGCGACAGCCCCTCCTCTAACGTTAGTCCTTCAGATTGCAATTCAGTTTTATACGCAGCTATCCATTGCTGTCCGGCGAGATAGGAACCGAACCTTTGTAACGCACCACTCCCTATTACTTTTTGTATGACCCACTTCAATTCTCCCTTCCCATTGGTGAAGGTGTAAAGTCCAAATTTTAAAGCTTGCTTCTTTTGAGCTTTGTTGAGTGGGGGCCAATGTTGACGAATGAGATGATCTTCATAAATCAATGCCAATGTTTCGTTTGGAAGTAATGTGTATTTGATATTGTAACATTCCTTCATGAGGCGTTGGTACTTCGTACTTCCTTGCTGCGTACTGAAGTGCTGTGTAATGCGTGACTTGATATTATTGGCCTTTCCAATGTACAATGGGGTTCCGAAGGCATCAAGGAATTCATAAACGCCGTGAGATTTCGGTAGAGCGTCGTACACAGCAGCGGGAAGATGGTCGGGCATTTGAATTCGCTTGAGCAAACCTAGTTTTGGATCGTTCAATTTCTTTTCATCGTAATCCGCATTAATACAGTGTATTAGTACTTCTGCAGCACATAAGGCATCACTCAGGGCACGATGTGGGTTATCGTTCTCTACCTGAAGTGTTCTTGCAAGGTGAGATAATGAATATCTACCAAACTCAGGAAATACGGCCTTGCTATACTTTACGGTGCAAAGCTTAGGCATCCGCCAACTGACGCCATTCGCACGAAAGGCAGCATCAATAAAGCTGTAGTCGAAGTTTACGCTGTGTGCAACAAATACGTCACCTTTTAGCTGATTTAATAACTCGGGAATCAGTTCTGCAAACGTTGGGGCATCGGCCACCATATCGTCGCTGATCCCAGTAAGCATTTGGATATTGTAAGGAATACTTTTGTGCGGGTTGACAAAACTCGACCACTTGTGCACGATTCGTCGATGCTCGACATGTGCAATACCAATCTCTGTGATTCCATTTCCATCGGGTCGCCCACCTGTGGTTTCAATATCTACAACTACAAATTTCACAGGGTAAAACTATTGGAATATTACGGTATGGCAGCGGCTACCATTGTATATTTAACCTCATGGAAGTTGCAATTGTTTTATTGTTCATCGCAGGTCTAGCTGGAGCCGTATTGCCAGTGCTTCCCGGTCCATTACTCACGGCAGGTGCATTGGTCTTAATACTCACAAACCAAGGCCCCATAGAGGGCATGAATTTAGCTGTTTGGGCGAGCCTTGGACTTATTGTTTTCGTGGCCGATTATTTTATGCCTTCCATATTTACAAAGCTTGGCGGTGGTTCGAAGGCGGCTTCCCGTGGAGCGCTCATCGGTTTGATTGCTGGAATTATCACTCCGTTTTTCATTCTGGCAGCCTTTGTGGGTGCCATGTTGGGTGAACTTTTACAAACCCGTGATGTATTGAAAAGCTTAAAAGCGGCATTTTTTGCAGTGATTGGATTGTTTACTGGAATGGTGATGAAATTGGCGTATTGTATCGCTGCACCATTGGTTTATTGCTATAACTTATTCGGATGACTGTAAACTTTGGTACACATACCATCAACTATCCTAAACTGGAATTAGTATCAGGAATCATTTTGGTTACCGGCGCTTCAGGTACCGGCAAGACTACTCTTTTGAGGGTTCTACACGGAATACTAAAGGCGGATGGTCCTATTCCGAATGTAGAAGGCTCCTCTTCCATTATGTCTCAAACCCCTACTTGGATTCCCTATTTAAGGATGCACGAACAGTTGAAGGTTGCTGGAGCTCAGGGTGTGGATTTTACAAGTTTAGGATTGGACCAATTGGTCCGTCGTTTTCCTCATGAACTAAGCATTGGTCAATTGCAACGTTTTTCGCTACTAGCAGCATTGCACGTGGATTCGGAACTATTATTACTTGATGAGCCGACCAGTGCGCTTGATGATGATTGGGCTGATAAAGCCATCGAGCTTATTGAAAATTGGAGTATAGACAATCCATTAGGGACGGTTATTGTCGTAACCCACGACGAACGTCTTAAGAAAGCATTCTCTGCGGCTAAACGATTTGAGTTATGATGAAGGTCGTTTACATATGGTTGATCCAATTAAAGCGTCGCTGGATGTTATTGGGTGTCGTTTTTGTATTGGCATTTACGACAGGCTCACTGATAAAGTCTTCAAAAGCAGGAGAACAATATTTGTATTCCACATGGCAGGAAAGCGCAGAATTGGTCGATGTAATCATTGGTTATAAAGGAAGTCCCATTCAAATTATTGCAAACGCCCTGTTTCGATTAGAGAATCCAACGGGTAATATTTCAGGCTCAACCTATGATTTTTGGACCAAACATCCACTGGTACAGAACTCTTGTGCATTGTCCATGGGCGATAATATCGATGGACATCCTTTAGTTGGCGTTGAAGACGGCTATTACGAATGGTTTGGAATTACATTGTTAGAAGGCCATTTTCCCAATGGACCACACGATCTAGTCTTGGCCGAAAATTTGGCAACATCCTTAGACATTGAGATTGGAAATGAATTGCAATCATCTCACGGCAGCGATGCGCGAGGCGAAGGACACGCTCATCCTCTTAAAGTTGTAGGCATCATTGAAGCGAACCGACAATCGGACCAAGATTGTTTCTTCACGACGAATGAAGCTTATCTCGATTTACATCATCAATCTGAGCGGACCTATACCTCACTTTTGCTGCGATTAAAATCAAAGTCTGCCATGTTGATGCTCCCGGCAACTATTGCAAAGAGAGCTGATGAGCAAGGCGCTTTTCCTGTTTTTGTGTTTGGACAGATTCAAAAGCAATGGGAACCAACACTTTTGAAAGCACGGAAATTCGGGACTATTCTAGGTATTGTAATGGCATTACTGTACTTAGCTATGATGTGGAACATAGCAGGAAACGAACGTTCCACCCAAGCATATTTGGCAACGTTAAAATGGACGAATGGGAAAAAGATTCTCGCAGCCTTCGGCCTTTATAGTCTTTTTGGATTTTTTGGCCTCCTCCTCTCCTTACAAGTTATTGAGAATTATTTTCCAGGTTCAATACAGATTATTGATTACGGAGTTTGTTTAACGCTATGGCTTACGTCGCTAGTAATCATGCGATTGCGAAAATAATACTATGAAAAATCTCTTATTTATTTCGTTGGTATGTCTGAGTAGCATCACTTCCATGAAAGCACAACAAGTGTTGTCCTGGGATTTACTCGCAGTTCCCTACACTACAACACCAGATGGACTATACCAACCTCAATTTCCAACATGGCTTGATGGCTATAAGAATCAAGAGGTTGTACTTCAAGGTTATTTGGTGCCTGTAGATGTTCAGACAAAGCAATACGCACTCAGTCGTTATGCATTTTCAAGCTGTTTTTTTTGCGGTAACGCGGCTCCAAACACGGTGGTTGAATTGGTTTTTAAGAATCAACCTGATCATTTAATTACGGACCAATTTGTTGTAATTAAAGGAACGATAGTCTTCAATGAAAAGGATCCCTACCGTTTATTCTTCATTATTCAGCAAGCAGAATTTCACGGATGATACAGCGATCTGTTTTAATACTCACTTTTATCATGATGGGCACTGCTGTGGCGGCGCAAGAACGCCTATTATGGAGTGAGTTGGAATCAATTTCATTTGAAGAAGTTTATGATGAACCTACTGCGACCTGGGTCCAAGTTCCTCAATGGACTGAGGAACAGCGCAAATCATGGTCAGGTTCTTATGTATTAGTAACTGGATATGCCATTGTTCTTGATCCTGTAGACCAAGTCTATGCATTAAGTGCATTTCCATTTTCATCTTGCTTTTTCTGCGGTGCAGCTGGACCGGAAAGCGTAATGGAAATCTTATTTGAATCACCACAAAAATTATTGACGGATGATGTAGTCACCGTAATTGGGCAAATCAAGTTAAATACAACTCCTGAGAACTTACCGTTTACGCTGGTGAATGCACGATTAAAATGATAGGATTTGAACAACCACAATGGCTATGGGCGGGACTATTTGCCTTGGTCCCGCTAGTTATCCATATGATAGGTCGAAGACCTTCAAAGCCTATAGCGATTCCATCATTAATGTGGCTCAAAACGTTTCAAGCTAAACAGCGGAAACGGCATCGTTTAAAAGATTTAATCGTATTGCTTCTGCGCATTTTAGCTGTTCTTGCTGTGGTGCTAGCATTAGCAAAGCCGTCCCTAGACAAACCTTCTAAAACGTTAATTATTGACAATCACCCTGCGGGTTGGGAACAACGACAAGATTGGCTTGTTGATTTATTGCCCTTGCTTCCATCAGGGAAGTACAATGTCCTGTTGCGTGGTGGTACAGAACTGAATAGTATAGACAAGGCAGCTCTATTGACCGTGTTAGAGCAATGGCCTTCATCACTGGCACCACTACCTGAAGTCATGGGCACACTGCTTTCCTATGGCTTTGCGCCAATTGATTCAAAATACGCGTCTTATTTGCTTCCAAAGCGTGACGTTCTCTTCAACGCATTGTGCTCGGTAGAATTGAGTGACGATAAGGTTGCGCTTAATACCGGTGATGATAAGGGGTTGTGGAAAATGTTTGAAGGTGATGAATTATTCCTCGAATGGGATTCCGTGTCAAAAATTGATATCCAATTGGACCTTCTAAAAGCGGATCTGGAGTATTCTGTCGTTCATAGTTCTGACTTGTTGGAAGCCGATAATACAATCAAAATAAGGAAGCGATCGAAGTCAAGAAGAGCACTTTACTATTTATTGGATAATCAAAAACAAGCCGCAACGCAAATCGCCAAGGTATTCAAAGTAGACACTATAATTGAGTATGATGATTTTTCCGAGCCACTTGAAACCGAGTTTGAAACTGCGGTGTTGTTCGGTTTTGATTTTATCCCAGAACCCATATTATCCTCTGTAAAAACGCTTTTAGTTTTTCCTGTAGAATTGAAAAACGCGAAAATTCTAGAGCAGCCAAGGGCGAATCTAAATCACCCCTTCTACTCAAAGTATTTTATAGGTGCTTCACCTAGAAATAATTGGCCATCCCCCGAAAAGTCTAACTTCATCGATCCAACGAGCGAAGCATTACTACAAGATGGGGAGAGCATACTATCGGGCTTTATTTCTCAATCTTCTCAAAGAATTTACATGCAAGGATTTGAAATAGATGATGTAACGCACCCCTACTATACAGCGCTAAAGCAGTGGTCGTTCAAAAGCAGTTCCGTTAACATCGGTACTAATAGGCCGCTAGGAAACGATAACTACGCCGTAAATCTTGAGCGCTTTGGTGATCAGATTTTATTCGGTGAATCTTCAGAAATTGGAAGCGAAAACCTAGCATTGGCGCAGGTTGATTGGGACAATTCAAAAATTGCCTTGCTCTTTGCATTGCTTTTCGTGCTAATAGCCGTTATTTTTGTCAAAATTTTCTGAGATGCAGCTCCTGATTAAGAACGCGCACATCGTTGACACCAACAGTCCTTATCACAATGAAACTGTTGATGTATTGATTGAAGGAGATTCTATTGCACAAATCGGTACTATTGATTCTTTTGATGGGAATACTTGGGATGCTGCTGGGGCAGATCTTTATCCAGGTTTTGCTGAATTGCACAGTGATTTAGGCGAGCCCGGAAACGAAGAGTCTGAGACCCTGCGATCTGGTGCAGCGGCCGCTGCAGCCGGTGGCTATACAGCCGTAGGTGTAGTAAGCAATGGAACCCCGTTTGCCGATAATAAGACCGGAATAGAATTCATTACCAATAAAAGCGATCAAAGTCCAGTTCATTTAGTCCCAATCGGCACCGCTACTAAGGGACGTAAAGGAGAAGAGCTTAGTGAAATGTTCGACATGTTCGAGCACGGCAGTGAGTTATTCGTTGATTACAAACATGGCATGTCAAACGCCAATTTGTTGAAACTTGCCCTCCTCTACACGAAGCCTTTCGGTCGAATTATGGTTCATCCAGAAGATCATGAACTTGTCGCGGGAGGTAAAATGAATGAAGGCGTGACGAGTACATATGTTGGCCTGAAAGGCATACCTGCATTATCCGAGTACGCCCGTATTCAGCGAGATTTAAATATTCTAGAGTATACCGAAGGATCCTTACACATCGCAAGTGTGAGTACAGCGAAGGGAATTGCTACTATTCGTGAAGCAAAAGAATTAGGCTTGAACGTAACCTGTAGTGTAAACATCCATCATCTCTTATTCACAGAAGAGGATTTAATACACTACGATACCTCGCTCAAAGTCAGTCCTCCGCTTAGAAGCAAAAAGGATCAAGAAGCACTCTTAAACGCGACCCTTGACGGAACAGTCGATTGTTTAACTGTGGATCATTTGCCAAAAGACATCGAACAAAAGCAATGTGAATTTGATAATGCCGAATTTGGAATGGCAGGATTCGAAGGCGCATTATGTCATTTGTTAGATCTAGACCTTATCCCCAACGAACGCATCCAAGAATTATGTTCGACCAATCCTCGTAAGCTACTGGGGTTGCCTAGTTTGGGTATCGTTGAAGGTGGAGAAGCGGAGTTCACAATTATTGGAACTGATGGACAAGATTGGACAGGTTTTGCAAGCAAAGCTCATAATAATCCATTCCGCGGAACCCATACTTCGCATAATGTTAAAGCGGTCTTTGTAAAGGGAAATCTACTTTCGCTTTAAAGGGTAGAAACGGGCAACCGTAGTCCATCGTAAGCAATGTGCATGTTTTCAGGCAATCTCCTCGTCGTCGCCTCATGTGTACCCATGTGATGGCTTAAATGGATGAAATACGTTGACTCTGCCCCAATTATCTCAGCCCATTCAATGGCCTCATCCAATGTACAATGGCTTTGATGGGGATAATCATGTAGGGCATCAAAGACGAGTGTTTTAAGTCCTTTTAGCAATTGTAATGAGGTGTTAGGTACCGTTTTTACATCTGTAATGTAGGCGGTATCCCCTATCCTATATCCCAATATGGGAAGTTGGCCATGCATCACAGAAATGGGTAAAACTTCTATCCCGTTGATTACAACAAGATTGGAGTCATTGATGTAGTTGATATCAAATTTAGGTGCACCTGGATACGGGTTCTCCTCAAAGGCATAATGAAATGCCCGTTTGATTCTATTAATGACACGTTCCTGTCCATAAATGGGCATTGCCTTCTTTGTTCGAAAAATCATAGGGCGTACATCATCAAGTCCAGCAATGTGATCTTGATGTTCATGAGTGAAGAAAACCGCATCTACCCCTGAAATATTTTCCCGCAGCATTTGACTTCTAAAATCAGGCCCTGTATCTACTTGAATTTTGGCATCACTAAACGAGAAATGAACGGATGAACGACTTCTTTTATCCTTGGGGTCCTTGCTGATACAAACATCGCAATCACAACCAATGACTGGTACACCTTGTGATGTGCCTGTACCCATAAATATTAATTCACCTTTTTGGCCCATTTATTGTACGGAATTAAGCAGTAATCTTCTACGGATAAACCTTTGGAAGCCTTACTTTTGCTACTATAACTACCTATCAAACGAAGTATGAAGGACAGGGTCATTCTTACTACCGCCCAAAAGGCACTTAAAATTAACCTAAACCCCGACATCTACGGTACGTTTGCGGAAATTGGTGCTGGGCAGGAAACAGTTCGTGAATTCTTTAGAGCTGGAGCAGCTTCGGGAACTATCGCAAAGGCAATGAGCGCCTATGACAAGGCCTTCTCTGATGACATTTATGGCATCGAAGAAGATCGCAGATATGTTACGGAAAGCCGCGTTCGAAAGATGCTCAAACACGAATACAGTTTGATTGAAAAGCGTTTAGACCGGGAAATTCATCCTGAGAAAACGTATTTCGCATACGCGAATACTGTAGCAACGATCAATTTTGCGAAAACCTTCAAGGGCCATGGCTGGATGGGTATTCGTTTTCAAACCGCTCCTGACAAAGCAACGAATGATATCTTTTTACACTTCAGGTTGCATGAGAACGAAGCGAAGCATCAACAAGAAACTGTAGGTAGATTAGGAACCAATCTTATTTATGGTGCTTACAATCTATTTACAGATTGTAAGGAATTGCTACGAAGTCTCTACGACAATATTGACCATGCAGCTATTGAGATTGATCTAATCAACTTCTCAGGACCTGATTTTGAGCAGGTTGACAATCGTTTGATGTCATTGCAATTGATCAAAAATGGGTATACGGACGCAGTGATTTTCGGTCCAGAAGGAAACAATTTGTTGCCAGCAGAATTGCTTTACAAAAAGCATATTCTAGCCATGAGAGGATCTTTTCGTCCGGTTACCCGTGTCAATATGGACATGATTAAGCGCGGATACGAAGTATTTTCGAACGATAGAAAGGTAAATCCAGACAAAACAGTAGTCCTTTGGGAGATTACTTTGAATAACCTCTTGGCCGAGGGTGAAATCGATGAACAAGATTTCCTAGATCGTGCTGAAATTCTATGTAGCCTTGGGCAGACTGTGCTCATATCAAACTACCAAGAATATTATAAGCTCGTTGACTACTTCGGACGATTCTCTAAGAAGCGCCAAGGGTTAGTTATGGGTGTTAATAATCTATCTGAGCTCTTTAATGAAAAATACTATCGTGGTTTACAAGGTGGTATTTTAGAGGCATTCGGTAGAATCTTCTCAAAGGACCTTAAAATTCTTGTTTATCCTTTCCAAGAAGACCAAACTTCAAAGATTACACGCAAGGAAGATGCAGAGGTTCATCCACGCTTCCGACCAATTATTGATTATCTCATCTTCCATAATAGAATATTGGATATTGAAGAGTTTGACCAAGACATAACCAATATTTTTTCAAGAGAGGTGCTCCGTAAAATACGTTGTGGCGAAGATGGTTGGGAAGAATGTCTACCAAAGTATGTAGATACGGTAATTAAAGAGAAACAACTCTTTGGTTACTCCCCTGAGACTGAAAGGGTCTAAAGTTTATTGTAGCGCCTCTTTGAAGCGCTCAAGACAACGTTCTCTCGCCCATTTGTGTTCAACTATTGGTTGTGGGTAAAGATGCGTTTCTAACTCCGGTACCCATTTCTTGATGTATTTCAAGTCCTTGTCAAACTTCTCCATTTGGGCAGTAGGGTTGAACACTCTAAAGTATGGAGCAGCATCGAGTCCACTGCCGCTTGCCCATTGCCACCCTCCTACATTAGATGCCAGGTCGAAATCCAAAAGTTTTTGAGCAAAATAAGCCTCTCCCCATCTCCAGTCAATCAACAGGTGTTTAGTTAAGAAACTTGCTACAATCATGCGAACTCTATTATGCATGTATCCCGTTTGGTTCAATTCACGCATTCCCGCGTCCACAATGGGATATCCCGTTTTTCCTTTACACCAAGCCTTAAAATGATCTTCATTGTTTTCCCAACGAATAAAATCATACTTAGGTTTTATTGCTTTTTCGCGGCTATTTGGAAAATTGTATAAGGCCATTTGATAGAAATCTCTCCAGATTAGCTCATTTACGAAGGTCTCATTATAATGAATACCGTGGGCTAATAATTTCCTTACGGACAATGTGCCGAAGCGTAAATGTATTCCCAAACGGGTAGTTCCGTTTTTCTTCGCTGGGAAATTTCTAGTCGAATCGTAGGTTTTAATAATATTCGAGTCAATCTGTAAAGATGGAATTGGAATATCCGTCTTTTCAAAACCCATATCCTCTAATGACGGTATTGAGCCAAATTCACATCTGAAGAATTTGCCAAAATACTTTTCAGTAGGGTACGATTTATAGTGGTAAGGTTTTAGAATTTTCCTCCAAGCGCGGCCATATGGACTAAAGACTAAGTAAGGGGTGCCATCACCTTTCACGACCTCGTCTTTTTCGAATATCACATGATCTTTTGCCCCTATAACATCTACTCCCCGAGCTTTCCAAAAGTCATATACTTGCTGATCTCGTTCTTTCGCGTAAGGCTCGTAATCTCGATTTAAAAAAACAGATTTAACCTCATACTTCTGACTTAGGTCTTGCATTACCTCCATTGGTGTACTATAGAAGACATGAAGAGCTGAGCCATATTCCTTTAATTGGCTGTTTATGGCCGTGATGCTTTGATGAATGAAGGATACCCTAGCATCACTACGTTCCTCGAGTTTATCTAGGATGTTTCGATCAAAGATAAAAATGGGTAAGACTGGCTGCCCAGATTTCAGGGCTTTCCACAGACCTGCATTATCGTCTATCCGGAGGTCCCGACGAAACCAAAAGACCGAAACTTCTTGCATTATCTAAAGGACTCTAGAAAAGCACGCTTATTTATTTCCTTTTCGAAGTTACCGTGGAAGGCCATTGTCACCGTAGAACTATGATCATCCTCTATCCCACGTGTTTTGACACACATATGGTCCGCTTCGAGGTAGACAGCGACATGTTGCGTATTTAACCCATCCATTAGTGCTTCAGCAATTTGTCTTGTCAAGCGCTCTTGAACCTGTGGTCGTTTAGCGTAATGACGCACTATTCTATTTAGCTTACTCAAGCCAACCACTTTTCCATTTGGAATGTACGCTACGTGGCATTTGCCGATAATGGGTACAAAGTGATGCTCGCAGTGCGAATGGACTTTGATGTCTTTCTCAATGAGCATCTCGGTATACCTAAACTTATTATCGAATAACTTCATTTCAGGCTTATTATCTGGATTAAGCCCTGAAAAGGCCTCCTTTACATACATTTTGGCAACTCGTAGCGGAGTGCCTTGGAGGCTATCATCGGTTAAATCTAAACCCAAAATTTCCATGATATCATGGAACTTAGCGGCAATAAGAGCAATCTTTTCATCATCAGACTTCGCAAAGGCATCCCCTCTGAGTGGGGTGTCAACTGAGGTTCCAAGATGTGCCTCTACGAGGTTCTCTAGATCTTCGGGGGTGTATTTATTATCGTGTGTAGTCATGATTGAATTTTTTTATAAACCGCTGTAATCCACAAAGTTTCTTGGGGTTTCATAAAGTCTTACTGAAAGTTCTAAATCCTTTTCAAGTACGACTCTTAATCGGTTCCAGATGACATAAGCAATGTGCTCTGCCGTTGGATTCAAAGTTTTGAACTCAGCTACCTGAATATTCAAATTCTTGTGGTCGAGATACTCTTCTACCTCGTTTTTAATGTGATCCCTTAAAACCTTCATATCGATTAGGTATCCAGTTTTAGGATCTACTTCGCCAGTTACACTCACCACCAACTCGTAATTATGGCCATGGAAATACTCATTATTGCATTTTCCAAAGACATCGAGATTCTCCGATGAACTCAATTCTGGGTTATGAAGTCTGTGCGCTGCATTGAAGTGCGCTTTTCTAGAGACCGTGATTCTCATTCATCCAATAGGTTAAGAATCGGTCATAGATAATTTTAAACCAAACTGTATAGCTATCAGGGTTTGACTTCATGTCATTTGCAACCCACTCTACAGATTTCCAATCAAAACTATCGACTTCATCGGGATTAATATTCGGATCTTCATTGTAACGAGCGATCAGAACGTGATCTAATTCATGCTCTGTTAGGTCGTTATCCAATTCTGCCTTGTATATAAAAGAGAAAATTCGTTTCACTTCACAAGTGAATCCCATCTCCTCCATTAAACGTCTTTTAGCGGCCTGCTCTACGGTCTCACCGTCTCGTGGATGCGAACAACATGTGTTCGTCCAAAGTCCACCGCTGTGGTATTTATGCAAAGCACGACGTTGTAAAAGAATTTCATTTTTGTCATTCATGGCGAAAACAGAGAATGCACGGTGTAGTTTCGCCAAGCGATGCGCTTCCATTTTCTCCATCAGTCCTAGAGCATTGTCTTGCTCATCGACCAGGATAACTTGTTCAAGCATTGTCAAATCCAATTAATGGTATGTCTAAAATAAGAGCTCAAGAATAAGCCGTATTTTCTTTTGTTACTGATTCTCACCCGCTCATTCAAAATGAGGTCACAATGAGTCTTTTCAATCTTCTTAAATAAACTGTAGTAGTAAACGTAAGCTATGTAAACACCGAAACGAGCGCCTTTGGGTAGCTGCTTGATGCCTTCATATCCGGCATTAAAGTCTATTTCAATATCCGCTTCAATTTCAGCCTTTACCTCCTCGTTAAAGTTATTCAAGTCTACACCTGGAAAATAAGTTCGTCCGAGGCTGTGGTAATCCGCATTTAAATCACGAAGGAAATTTATCTTTTGGAAAGCTGACCCCAATTGCATGGCTGGTTTCTTGAGCAATTGATATTTTTCCTCATTGCCATCGACAAAAACCTTTAAGCACATTAGACCAACGACTTCCGCACTACCTAGTATGTAAGCCTTGTAGCCTGCTTCATCATATTCATGCTTGTAGAGGTCCATTTCCATCGACTTTAAAAAAGTCTCAATTAAATCACGATCAATACTGTAGGCATGAACGACTTGCTGAAAACTGTTTAGAATAGGATTCAAACTTATTTTCAGGTCTAATGCCTTGTAGGTATCCTTCCAGAAATCTTCCAATAATTCTTTTTGGGCATATCCCTCGAAGGAGTCGACAATCTCATCTGCAAATCGCACAAAGCCATAAATGGCATAGATGGGATCGTGGTATTTACGATCTAAACCTAAGATTCCAAGAGAGAACGAAGTACTATAAGCCTTCGTAACCATTCGGCTCGACCGAATGCTAATGCTGTCAAATAGTGCTTTCATTATAGTTTGAAGTCTTTAGCTATTTCTTTGCTTACAACTTCCCCACTAATTAAGGTTGGCGGTACACCAGGTCCCGGTGTTGTAAGTTGTCCTGCGAAATAAAGGTTACGTACTTTTTTGCTCTTTAGTCTCGGTTTTAGAATTGCCGTTTGGTCAATTGTATTGGCTAACCCGTAAGCATTTCCTTTAAAGCTGTTGTACTCTGATTTGAAATCGGAGAATGCAAAGCTGCGTTTAACCTCTACTCTATCTCTAATGCTTGAACCCGTAAATTGTTCAAGTCGATCCATCATAATGTTGTAATATTTCTCTCTAACCTCCTCTGTATCACCTCCTAAACCAGGAGCAGTAGGCATCAAAAGAAACATATTCTCACAGCCTTCAGGTGCGATTGATTTATCTGTTTTTGAAGGAGCGCTCGCATAGAACAATGGCTTCGTCGGCCACTGTGGCGTTGTATAGAGTTCCGCTGCATGCTGATCCAATTCATGGTCGAAGAACAAATTGTGGTGCAAGACGTTCGGCACTTCCCCCTTTATTCCAAGGTAAAACAGCAACGATGAAGGAGCCATTTTTCTCTTCTCCCAATATTTTTCAGAATATTCACGCTTGTCTTCCGCAGATACGTTCTGATCTACGTGATGATAATCGGCGCCAGCTACAACTATATCTGCGCTAAAGGCACCTTTCTTAGTTGTAACCCCTACTATTCTATCTCCCGAGTACTTGAAACCCGTTACTTCAGCATTGGTGCGGAATTTAACCCCTTGCTCCTTCGCGACTTTTACCATTGCTTCAATGATTTTATTCATTCCGCCCTTTGGATACCAAGTACCTAAAGACATATCGGCATAATTCATCAAGCTGTATAGGGCTGGAGTATTTTGAGGTAAAGCTCCCAAGAATAATACCGGGAACTCCATTATAGCTTTCAACTTTGGGTGGGTACTTACTTCAGCAACGTGCTTACGCATGTCTTTTAGTAAGTCCAATTGAAATAAGCCCTTTAGAATTCTAAAATCAGCAAACTCGAGTAAGGATCTCGATGGCTTATGTACTAAGTCCTTAATTCCAACTTCGTATTTATAGGCAGCTTCCTTTAAAAACTTTTGAAGTCGTTTGCTAGATCCTGGGTCGAGGCGGTCAAACATAGCCTCTAACTCTTTCATATTCGCGCTTTGATCTTCGAATTCATCTGGTCCAAAGACCACTCGATAGGAAGGGTTTAGCCTTATCAATTCATATAGTTCGGGAACCTCATATCCAAACGCTTCGAAATAGCGCTCAAATACATCTGGCATCCAATACCAACTAGGTCCCATATCGAATTTGTAGCCTTCGGTTTCCCAAACACGGGCACGACCGCCTAATTGATCATTTTTTTCAAGCAAGGTGACGTCGTATCCAGACTTGGCAAGAAAGGATGCGGAACTCAAACCGGCAAATCCAGAGCCGATTACTATAACTGATTTCATTGTGGGGCGTTTAGGTGGTAGGACTAATAGCGAAGGTCGCCTAATTTTTCCATCATTTTCTGTCTAGCCAAGAATATTCTTGATTTGACCGTACCTAAAGGAATACCGAAGTGCTCTGCGATTTCCTCATACTTATAGCCTTCGTAATGCATGAAAAATGCCTCGGTGTAATGCTTTTCAATGGTACCGATTTGATTCATGATGTACTCATTATCCACATTGGCTTCGGTATGAGTGCTTTTACTAGATTCTTTAGAATTCAAGAAGAATTGAGAATCCGTTTCGTCAACAAACGTATTTTGATTACGCTTTCTACGGTAATTGTTGATGAACGTATTTTTCATGATGGTATACAACCACCCTTTCAAATTCGTTCCAGTAGCAAACTTGTCTTTATTCTTTAATGCCTTGTAGTAGGTATCCTGTATGAGATCCTCAGCATCATCTCGTTGCTTTGTCAATTTCATAGCGAGCTGATTTAAAAACTCATACTCTCTATCAATGAGTTGACCGAATTCTGCGGTAGACATAATTAGTTTGTTTAACGTTTCGGAGTTTAAAGTTAAACAAAGTGTTTGAACATTCTGTCAAACTTTTTTAAAAAATTATTAAACAAACGATAAAATCATTAAATACTAGCGCTCAAGTCCTTTAAAGACTGGAAAATCTCAATATTGCGAAAGTCTGATTTGGGCTGAAACTGAGAAAATAGATAGCCAGTAAGCAGAACTTGAACGTCTTTTCCTTCGACCATATCGTCAAGTTCTACAAGATAGTCATCCAATTGTTCAACATCTGGATTGGTTGTGAAGGCTGAGATAAGATGAGTAACGTTTTTATAATTCAAAAGATCCTCCAAATACTCTTTAGGAAGACTTTGCCCTAAATAATAGACGTGCTCTCCCCTTTCCTTTAAAACGTAAGTTAGATATAGCAATCCAAGTTCATGCAGTTCATTTGCAGGTAAAAACAGTGCATAGCTTCCAGATTTTGGGACGGATACACTTGGTAGCGAGTCGATAGCCGAGAACAATTTTTGACGAATGAGCGAAGACATAAAGTGCTCTTGTGATATACTTACGTTCCCCGCAAGCCACAATTTGCCCAACTCCTGGATATAATCCCCAATAATCTCTTGAAAGGTCTTGTGGACACCAAACTTAGAAACACAATGACTCATCACCTCTTCAAAACGAGGTAAGTCAAAGTTTAAGGTAGACAACTTCAGTTCGTTGAGTTCATAAGTATAGGCGCCTGTATAAGGAGATTCCTCCAGGGCCTTAGCACTGAGCTCAGAGCTACTGAGTTTAGCTATTTGACCGATTTTATACCCCGCGTCCAGGAGCACTGACGTATTCAGGACGGTACGTAAATCGTCATCCCCATAAAAACGAATGTTGGTACTCGTTCTTTTCGGGTTAATAAGCTTATGGCGTTGCTCCCAAGCACGCAATGTATGCGCCTTGATACCACTTATTTGCTCTAAATCTTTTATTGAATACCTGCTTTCCACGTACCCTCTAACACCAATTTAACCTAATGGTTTAAGATAAACGTGCGAGTATACTAAATTTCCGCAAGTATGCACATATACCTTTGATATATTTGCACTCTAATTCGATATAGATGTCTATTAAAGCCGAAATACAAAAGCGACGAACCTTCGGAATTATTTCTCACCCGGATGCAGGAAAAACAACACTTACTGAAAAGCTGCTGCTCTTTGGTGGAGCTATTCAGGAGGCTGGAGCAGTTAAAAGTAACAAGGTTAAAAAATCGGCTACCTCTGATTTCATGGAGATTGAAAAGC
>Ga0255760_10000293_pt1 | contig 49451 bp, 53 predicted proteins | sample 071ome_25_FD_179960 | JGI IMG/M metagenome (GOLD analysis project Ga0255760, IMG submission 179960) | Coastal salt marsh microbial communities from the Groves Creek Marsh, Skidaway Island, Georgia - 071410BT metaG (version 2) | ecosystem: Environmental > Aquatic > Marine > Intertidal zone >...
AGATCGAGTAAATCACTTTTTAAACGGAATAAGATCGGCTGTGTTTCAGGGTCGCCAAATCGACAGTTGAATTCGAGCACTTTGGGTGTGCCATCTGCGGTCACCATGATTCCAGCATAGAGAAACCCCCGATATCTTAAGCCATCGGTTGCCAGACCATGAATCGTTGGCTGAATCACTTCAGCCATGATCCGGTTATGACAGCCTTGATCGACAACCGGCGCTGGTGAATAAGCACCCATACCTCCGGTATTGGGTCCGGTATCACCGTTATAAGCCGCTTTGTGATCTTGAGAGGAAGCCAAAGGTAAGACGTCGGTCCCATCCACCATCACAATGAAGCTGGCTTCTTCACCGGTTAAGAACTCTTCGATCACAACGCGGCTGCCCGCTTGCCCAAATTGATTGCCTTGGAGCATGTCACGAACAGCGTCTTTGGCGACATCAAGGGTCTCGGCTAAAATGACACCCTTGCCAGCAGCGAGTCCGTCCGCTTTGACAACGATCGGTGCGCCCACCTGATCGAGATATGCGCAGGCTTCCGCCACATCGGTAAAGGTTCCATACGCTGCCGTCGGAATGTTGTGACGCTCGAGGAAATCTTTGGTGAAGGCTTTGGATCCCTCAAGTTGCGCGCAGTCTGCGCGTGGCCCGAAACAGCGCAATCCTTTCGCTTCAAAGCGATCGACCACGCCGTTCACCAGCGGTGCTTCAGGGCCAACCACGGTGAAGTCGATCGCTTGTGACTCTGCAAAGGCAAGCAATCCATCCAAATCATCGACTGAGAGATCGATATTCGTGACTTTGTCTTCTAATGCGGTGCCAGCATTGCCTGGCGCCACAAAAACTTCGGTAACTCTTGATGACTGAGCGAGCTTCCAAGCGAGAGCATGTTCGCGGCCACCGCCGCCAATGACGAAAACTTTCATGGTGAATCCTTAATGTCGGAAGTGTCGCATACCTGTGAAGACCATCGCGATACCATGTGCGTTGGCAGCAGCAATGACCTCATCATCTCGGATCGATCCGCCTGGCTGAATCACGGCGGCAATCCCTGCCTCTGCTGCGGCATCGATGCCGTCTCGGAACGGAAAAAATGCATCGGATGCCATCACGCTTCCGGCGACCTCGAGCTGTGCGTCCTGAGCCTTGATCGCGGCGATCCGTGCGGAATAGATGCGGCTCATTTGACCGGCTCCCACACCAATGGTTTGTTTGTTCCGGGCGTAAATGATGGCATTTGACTTCACAAATTTTGCGACTTTCCAAGCAAATAACAAATCCGTCATTTGCTCACTGGATGGTTTCTTCTCTGTGACGCAAGTCAACTCTAACGCGGTTCTAGATCCGGTATCTGTCTCTTGGATGAGCAGTCCACCTTGTACGCGGCGATAGTCGAGTTGTGTCGGTGTTTGATCCAAGGCGCCGACGACCAGTAAGCGAACCGATGGTTTTTTCTCAAGCAATTCAATCACCCCCTTTTCAACACCAGGCGCAATGATGACTTCGACAAACTGTCGCTCGAGAATGTGACTGGCAGTTGTTGCATCAAGCGCCCGATTGAATGCGATGATTCCTCCAAATGCACTTGTTGGGTCAGTCGCAAATGCTTTTTCATAAGCTTTAAGGATGGATGATTCCACGGCAACGCCACAGGGATTGGCATGTTTGACGATGACGCATGCGGGCGCGTCAAACTGACGAACACATTCAAGTGCGGCATCGGTATCCGCGATGTTATTGAAGGAGAGTGCTTTTCCTGCGAGTTGTTCTGATGCGCCAACCGATGAACCCGTGACGTTCGGATCGCGATAGAAGGCTGCCGATTGATGCGGATTCTCGCCATACCGGAGGACTGATGCACGCTCAAACTTCAGGAATAGCTTGTCCGGATACTGCGGGGCATCGGTATCTCGCCCTAAGTAATTTGCGATCGCTCCATCATATTCGGCGGTATGCTGAAAGGCTGCTGTTGCTAACTGCTGACGAGTCGAGAACGATAGGCCGCCGCCAGCCAGTTCGCCAAGCACCATTGCATATTGGTCTGGTGAGGTCACGATCCCGACAAATTGATGATTTTTGGCTGCAGACCGAACCATCGCAGGTCCACCAATATCGATGTTCTCAATCGCGTCATCGTGCGTTTTTTCTGGGTTTGTGATGGTTTCTTTAAAGGGGTAGAGGTTCACGCAGACAAGATCGATCGCTTCAATACCGTGCGCTTCCATCACTTGCTGATCGACATCTCGACGCCCTAGGATGCCGCCATGGATCTTTGGATGCAGTGTCTTCACCCGGCCATCCATCATTTCGGGAAATGCGGTCACCGATGAGACCTCGATCGCAGGAAGGCCCGCTTCGTTGAGGGCTCGGAAGGTGCCGCCGGTGGAAACTAACTCAACCCCTAGGTCGTGGAGACCTCGAGCAAAGTCGATTAACCCTGTTTTGTCGGAAACACTGAGAAGTGCTCGGCGCACCTGAATCACGGCGGTGTCTGGCATCCTTGGAAGACCTCCTTAAAAAAAGGCGGCAAGTATACCAGTGTCTGAGGCGCTCTAGGAGAGCAGTCCGAAGAGTTTCATTCGTGTTCGCAGCGTCCCTCGACTAATGCCTAGCATCTCCGCTGCCTTGGATTGATTATTGTTGCTTTGAGCGAGCGCAGCTTCCAAGAGCGCGTGTTCGACCTGGCCAACCACGAGGTCATAAAGATCCTGTGGCATCTCACCATCCAATTCGTCGAAATATTGGTCAATCTGCTGTCTGACCAGCTCTTTCAGTCCCATCGCGGAGTCCTCCTCCGTCTATTAATTCTTTAAATTGTTGATACTGATCGTCAGGATCAACAAGAGGATGTAATTTTGACCATGCTTGGGCACCATTTGCAAATCGTTTTAAGAACCATTGCATGTGCTTTCTCGCCATTTTGACGCCCGTGCGCTCTCCATAAAACAACTGGATTTCACGGATCAGATCCGCCATCACCTGAATTTGCTCGTCGATGCTTGGATGCGTTCTGACCTGCTGGTTGAGCTCGGCTGCAATGATTCCTGGAAGCCAGGGGTCGCCTTGAGTTCCGCGGCCAATCATCACTGCGTCAGCACCTGTTGCATCGAGCACTTGTCGTGCTTTGTCTGTCGATGTGATGTCTCCATTGGCAATTAGAGGGATTTGGATGGCATCACGAGTTTGGCGAATGGTGTCGTATTCCGCGTCACCCTGATACATATCGCAACGGGTTCGTCCATGCATGGTGACTGCCTGCAGCCCAAGATCTTGCGCCATTTTGGCAATCCGAGGTCCATTTTTAGACAGGTGATCCCAGCCTGTGCGCATTTTGACTGTGACCGGGATGTCTACGGACTTCACGACCTGCCGAAAAATCTCAGCAACCAAAGCTTCGTCGCGCATTAAGGCGGATCCTGCTGCTTTTTTGAGGACCTTTTTGGCTGGACAGCCGAGGTTGATGTCAATGATATCCGCACCACGTTCTTCATTGGCTCGCGCTGCATTTGCCATCATCGCTGGATCATACCCAGCGATCTGCACGCTGATGGGGCCAGGTTCGTTCTCGATATCGAGTCGTCGATCACTTTTTTGGCTTCCCCAAAGACTGACGTCGGAGTGGACCATCTCAGAAATCGCCATACCGGCACCGAGTGACCGACAGAGAACGCGGACCGGCCGATCGGTGACTCCAGCCATTGGAGCGAGCCACACGGGATTATCAATTTGATGTGGCCCGATCTGCATGGATTTACTCCGGCCGTCTGCCCGATAAGCGTGTCCACCCATCTTTTGAGACATCTTGGTCAAACAGGATTGATGGATAGGCGGCTTTGACTTGGTCTGCTTGTTCATCTAGGAGACCGGCCATCACGATGTGCCCGCCAGATTGTGTTAAATCCGTCAAGGTCGCAGAGAGGTCGATCAGGGGATTTGCGAGGATATTGGCGACCACTACATCAAATGTCTGGCTTGGAGTGTCTTCCGCTAATAACGTTTGGATGGGCAGTTGGTTCAAGCTCGCATTATGGGTGGTCGCGATGAGTGCTTGGGGATCGATATCGAGTCCAGTGACCTGGCTGGCCCCCATGCAGCCTGCTGCGACGGCTAAAATTCCAGACCCGCAACCAAAATCCATTACCGTCTTACCCGACAACTGATGATTGCTTAACCATTCCAAACACAGTTGCGTGGTGGGATGCATGCCGGTGCCGAACGCAAGGCCCGGGTCTAAATTCAGCGTTGTCAGTCCCTCTGGAATCGGATCCTCGTTCCACGAGGGTTTCACCCAAAATTTGCCAATGTGGATCGGCTGGAATTGGTCGAGAGAGATCCGAACCCAATCTTGGTCCGGAACGATGGTGAGATGGCTTGGTAGTTCGATCAGGAGATTCGCGCGTTGGAAATAGGTTGCCAGATCAGACAAGATTTCCGATTCGGGGCGTTCGTCATGAAACAGCGCCTGCACTTGTGTCTGCGGCCACACAGGGTGGCTGCCAAGTGGAGGCTCAAAAATTGGGGCATCGCCATGATCAACAAGAGTGACGGCTTGAGCATCCGCCAAAAATAGGAGCTCCTCAAGGAGCTCGACTTGGTTGCCAGCAGCAAGAACAGAGACTTGCCGAAAGCCCGTCATGACAGGCCTAGCTTTTTCTCGAGATAGTGAATGCTGACAGGACCACTTAAGAATGTGGGATCCGTGACGATGTCTCGTTGCAGTGGAATATTGGTTTGAATGCCGTCGATTAAGGATTCAGACAACGCGATTTCCATGCGTTTAAGCGCTTCCTCTCGGGTTGCCCCATGGGTGATGAATTTTGCGATCATCGAATCATAATAGGGCGGTACGGTGTAGCCTGAGTAAATGTGCGAGTCGACTCTCACCCCTGGTCCACCTGGTGGATGGTAGCGAGAAATCAGTCCCGGACTCGGCAAAAATGTCTCTGGGTTCTCAGCATTGATTCGGCATTCGATGGCATGACCATTCAGTTGAATTTGATCCTGAGAAACGGACAAAGGATTGCCAGCGGCTACCGAAATTTGCTCGCGGATCACATCAACGCCAGTGACTAACTCGCTCACTGGATGCTCGACCTGAACGCGCGTGTTCATTTCGATGAAGTAAAAGCGACCATCTTCGTACAAAAACTCAAAGGTTCCGGCGCCCACATAGCCCATATTCTTGCAGGCGGTAACACAAGCTTCTAGAACTTGCGCTCGTGCTTCTGGGTCAACACCCGGCGCCGGCGCTTCTTCCAACACCTTTTGGTGACGGCGTTGTAGCGAACAATCCCGGTCGTATAAGTGGATAGCATGACCATGTTTGTCGGCAAGAATCTGAACTTCCACATGTCGAGGTTTTTCGAGAAATTTTTCAAGATAGACGGTGGCGTCACCGAATGCTGCCTTGGCTTCTGATTTGGTGATTTGAATCGAACTCAGGAGATTCGATTCTGTGTGAACCACACGCATGCCTCGACCGCCGCCGCCAGCAGCAGCTTTCACGATGACGGGATAGCCAATGGATTGAGCGATGGTGAGGTTCTTGTCATCGTCTTCACCTAAGGGTCCGTTGGAGCCTGGCACTGTCGGAACGTTGGCTGCTTGCATCGCTTCAATCGCCGCGACTTTGTTTCCCATGAGTCGGATGGTTGCCGCTGAGGGTCCGATAAAGGTGAAGCCTGACTCTTCGACACGTTCGGCAAAGTCTGCGTTCTCAGCTAAAAACCCGTATCCAGGGTGGATTGCCTGTGCATCGGTGATTTCGGCTGCGGCGATGATCGCGGGGATGTTGAGATAGCTTTGATTAGAGGGGTTTGGGCCAATGCACACGGTTTCATCAGCAAGTCTCACATGCTTTAAGTCGCGGTCACACAAAGAGTGAACAGCAACGGTCCGAATCCCCAGTAGACGGCAAGCGCGTAAAATGCGGAGCGCGATCTCGCCTCGGTTGGCTATGACGATTTTTTCAAACATCGAATTATCCAATCACGATCAGGGGCTGATCGAATTCGACAGGATCACTATCGTCAACCAGAATCGCCAAGACTTTTCCAGAGGCATCCGCTTCAATTGGATTCATCATTTTCATGGCTTCGACAATACAGAGCGTATCGCCTTGCTTGACTTCGCTACCGACTTCAATGAACGCAGACGCATCCGGTGAAGGAGAACGATAGAAGGTGCCAACCATTGGTGATTTGACTTGATGACCGGCTGGGGTGGACGTTGCTTTGGATGAATCTTCAGTGGCTGTTGGTGTCGCAGGTTGCGTCGTCACCATCGGCTGTGGCGCACTCAGTTGCGGACTTTGGACCACGACTTGATTGGTGCTTCCGCGGGTAATCCGCACACTTTCTTCGCCTTCAGAAATCTCGATTTCTGCAACATCAGTATCGTGTAACAGTTCGATCAGTTTTTTGATTTTGCGAATATCCATAATCTGAGTCTTAACCTTTAACTTGTTGATCTAGTGTTTGAAGGGCGTAGAGATAGCCCTGCATACCGCAACCTGCAATGACAGCAACCGCGATATCGGAAAAGTAGGAGTGATGCCGAAACGTTTCACGAGCATGGATATTTGAAATATGAACTTCAACGATCGGTGTTTTGATTGCGCTCAACGCATCACGAATCGCGATGCTGGTGTGAGTCCAGGCTCCTGGATTGATTACAATGCCATCGATCGGCTGATCCATCAGTTGATGAATTCGGTCAAGCATGGCGCCTTCGTGATTGCTCTGGAAGAACTCGAGCTGCATGGCTGTTGGCGCCGCATCCTCGAGCATTTGTGCGAGTTGATCCAGAGTCGTTGCGCCATAGACGTCCGGCTCGCGTCGTCCGAGTAGATTCAGATTTGGGCCGTTAAGCACCAGCACCTTGGACATAAAATCACCACAAATTCGTGAAACGTGCGGCTATTTTGCGTGATTTAACGCGAAAATGACAGTTCTGTTTGTTGTGGAGGGTAGCAAAAACCGATATCAGCACACCCTTGATAAGTCAGGACCATCAAATTGGGTGCCTCTGATACTTTCATGCGCAACGCTTTTTTGTGAATTGGTGTTGGGCCGAACAGTGGGTCATCGTACATTGTCGATTCAGAGCGCTGGGTTTTCAGGATATCCCCAGAATCATTTTGCACCATGGTGCGTTCATCATAGAGATAGGTTCCCTCAGCGATGGTGATGACAATCACATCGGCTTCGGGTTGCGACACGACAAATGCTTCTTCAGGCGGCAACAGCTCTGGCGTTCCGAAACTGGATCCAAATGAGCCTTGAGCCTGCGCGCATGCCGACGCTAAAAAACAAGCTCCTGCAATAAAACTTGAGATCACGCGTTGCACTGGAATCCTCCGGTTGTCATATTGGTCCATGATACCCCCTGTTCCAATTGAAGAGAAACGGATTAAGCATGCTGGAATCGTTGAAAACTCGTCTCGCAAGTCTTGGGCGCCAATCCACATGGGCGGCAGCTGGATTGGGCGCTTGTGTTCTTTACTTATTGGGAGCGGTCCTGTTGGGGATTCATTGGAGTCAGCCGCCAGAGCAGCGGTCAGTTGATGACGTGCTGACGACGACAGCGCCGGCGGACCAAAACGTGACAATCGGTAACGCGACCGTTGGCGCGTTAATTTTCATCACAGAAACGTTGTTAGAAAAGCCGGGCGGGTATTTGTCGAACGATGTGACGCCTCCGGGTTTGTGGCTTGACAACATGCCCAACTGGGAATTTGGCGCTTTGGTTCAGGCTAGAGATCTTGCGCGGTCGCTACGGAAAGATTTGTCGCGCAGTCAATCGCAATCCACGGAGGATGCAGACCTCGTTGTTGCTGAACCTGCGTTAAATTATGACAGTGGCAAATGGTTCCCATCGGCTGAGTCTAGCTATCAGAAAGCGGTCACGTCCTTGAAGTCCTATCAACGCCGACTCGCCACTCCTGGCGAGAATGCCCAGTTATATGCACGTGCTGACAACCTAAAAAATTATTTGGCTGATGTTGAAACCCGGCTTGGCTCCCTCAGCCAGCGACTCTCAGCCAGTGTCGGTCAGGCGCGATTTAATACGGATTTAGCGGGTGATCCAGCAGCGAATCAATCAACCATGGATGTGTCTGAGCGGATTGTAAAAACGCCTTGGATGGAAATCGATGACGTGTTTTTTGAGGCGCGTGGATCGGCTTGGGCACTTTTGCATATCCTGCGTGCTATTGAAGCCGATTTTGGGTCAGTTCTCGAAAATAAAAACGCACGGGTGTCACTCAAGCAGGTCATCCGCGAATTAGAGGCAACGCAACAGACGGTGTGGTCTCCGATGATTTTGAATGGATCGGGGTTTGGGATTTTTGCCAACCATTCACTGGTGATGGCAAGTTATATCTCCAGAGCGCACGCAGCCATTTCTGATCTGCGTGCACTGCTGGTTCAAGGCTGATTACTTTTTCGCGGCTTCGACCGACGCGATGACTGCGTCGCGGGCTGCATCGGATCCTCGCCAGCCGTCGACTTTGACCCACTTCCCGGCTTCGAGATCTTTATAGTTCTCAAAGAAATGCGCAATTTGATCAAGCAACAGCGAGCCCAAGTCCTGCGGCTCTTTGACGTCTTTGTAGAGCGTGGTGAGCTTGTCATGGGGAACAGCGAGGACTTTGGAGTCGCGGCCTGCTTCATCGCTCATGTCGAGAATCCCAATGGGACGGGCGCGAATGATTGAGCCTGGCTGAACTGGATAGGGCGTGACAACCAAGACGTCGAGTGGATCGCCATCGTCAGCCAATGTATTCGGAACATAGCCGTAGTTCGCTGGGTAGAACATAGGGGTCGCCATGAAGCGATCGACAAAAATGGCGTCGAATTCCTTTTCAATTTCGTACTTGATTGGGCTCGAGTTCGCTGGAATTTCGATCGCGACATAGATGTCGTTCGGGATGTCCTTTCCCGCAGGAATATCGTTGAAGCTCATAGGGTCCTCAGATGGTTAACAGATAATTTAGAAGCATTCGCGGGCGCAAGTGTCCGGTGCTTTGATCTCTATTTCAACCGATACGAGCCGTGATCGCTATCGTGAAATGGTACAAGGTCCCCGAAATTGCCGTTTGCGCCTCACGATGACACCATACGACATTTGTTGTCTCAGAGAGTTAGCTTTGAAAATCCATATCATCGGTATTTGCGGCACCTTCATGGGTGGATTGGCCCAACTCTGTCGCCAGAAAGGCTGGGAAGTCACCGGTTCCGACCAACATGTGTATCCACCGATGTCGGACCAGCTTCGACAGGCGGGAATCGTCCTGCATGAAGGCTATGATCCGAGCGTCCTTCGCGAAGACTTGGATCTTGTGGTGGTTGGAAATGCCATGTCACGAGGAAATGTTGAAGTTGAAGCAGTGCTCGATGGCAAGATCCCATTCATCTCTGGTCCTGAATTATTGGGGCGCTTGACTGAAGGGATGACTGTCCTTGCTGTCTCGGGAACCCATGGAAAAACCACAACAACAAGCATGCTCGCATGGATCTTGGAATCTCAAGGGATGAACCCTGGATTTTTAGTGGGTGGGGTGCCGCAGAACTTTGGGGTTTCCGCGCGGCTTGGTGGTGGCCAATGGTTTGTCGTGGAAGCAGATGAGTACGATACGGCCTTTTTCGACAAGCGCTCAAAATTTGTGCATTACCATGCGGATATTTTCGGGATCAATAACCTGGAATTTGATCACGCAGATATTTTTTCTGATCTCTCAGCGATTGAAACTCAGTTCCACCATGCCATCCGCCGTGTGCCGAGTCAGGGATTTGTCGTCAGTCGAGCGGGGGTCGATGCGATTGATCGAGTGTTGGCTCGAGGATGTTGGTCCCGACAGCTCCGCATTGGTCAGGGTACGTTTGTGCGATTTAGAGCCGAACGGGACCGATTAGTGTCTGACGATTGGGATCTATCTGTTCAATGGCCAATGCGCGGCAAGCACAATGCACAGAATGCAGAGCTCGCTGTGGCGATGGCGCATGCCGCTAATGTGCCGACCGATGCAGGCTTCTTGGCGTTGTCTGAATTTCAAGGAGTGGCGCGTCGCTTGAATCTCCTGTTCGATAACGGAGTACTCAAAGTGTGGGATGATTTTGCGCATCACCCGACCGCCATCGAAACGACCCTCGAAGCACTTTGTGAAGAACCTCAGCGCCCTCTGACAGCGGTGATTGAACTCCGATCCAACACCATGAAAGCGGGCATTCATGGCAAGGCGCTCCTTGACGCTGTCGCTGGTGCCGATCAGGTCTATTGGGTGTTGCCTGACGACGTCTCTTGGGATGTGCAGATCCTTGAACGCGAACAGAATTCATCTGTCGTGGTTCATGATCTGACAGCGCTTGAGCAGCAACTGTCGAAACAAACCAGCGGTCAGATGATCTTTATGTCGAACGGGGGTTTTTTCGGGATCCAAGCTCGCGTCGTGGAACATGTGAGAGTCCGTTGAAAAAATTGCAAGGGGCCACACTGTAAACAGCATGATCTTTGAATCCATTCAACCTGAGGTTGCTGTGACCAAACCGCTATTTCCATTGCCCCTGGTGTTATTCCCAGGCGGGCGTCTACCGCTTCAAATTTTTGAGGCGCGCTATTTGGATATGGTGGGTCAATGCATGCGAGATGGTGAGCATTTTATTGTCACGATGTCGCGTGCTGAGGGTTTTGCAGACTTGGGTTGCGAAGTATCGATTCGCGATTTCGATCAGCTGAGTAATGGGCTGTTGGGAATTCTTGCGGTCGGAGAGCGGAAACAACAATTGTTTAATCCGCGTCAACGCGACGATGGCCTTTGGTTGGCTGATTCCGCCGACCTTCCCTTAGAGTCGACTGGAGAAGTTCCCGTCGAGCACCTCGGTCTGGTGGAGTTATTGAAAAGTTTGCAAGTGCATCCCGCCGTGCGAGGGCTCTACAGTGAGATTGATTACACCGATGCCAGTGAGGTTGGTGCTCGCTTGACCGAATTGTTGCCTTTGGATAATGAGGTGAAGCAGTCGTTTTTTGAGATGCAGAATCCGATCAATCGCCTCAGTGAATTGGAAGTGGAAGTCACAAAACTGCAAATTCAAGGCCGTGGCGCCTGATTTCCGAGTTGAACCCACGGTATAATCTCGCCAACGTAGTGGGGTGAAGATGGATTACCAAGCAGTGGCTGAACAAGCCAAGTCAGCGCGAGCAGTTATAGCAACCGCCTCGACACAGACCAAGAATTCAGCTCTTTTGGCGATCAAGGAAGCGATGGCCGCTTCACGATTGAGCATTCTTCAAGCGAATCTCAAGGACCTCGATGCTGGCCAGAACCAGGGTCTCGACGAGGCACTTCTTGATCGGCTCGAGCTCAACGACGCCCGAATCGATGGCATGATTGAGGGTGTTGAGCACATTATCGCTCTTCCCGATCCAGTTGGTGAAATTTCTCGTTTGGTGCGCAGACCCTCTGGGATCGAAGTGGGTTTGATGCGACAGGCATTGGGCGTGATCGGTATCATTTATGAGTCCCGCCCGAATGTCACCATCGATGCTGCTGCCTTGTGTTTGAAATCAGGCAACGCCTGTGTGTTGAGAGGCGGTAGTGAGGCCTTTCATTCCAATCAAGCGATTGCTGCCTGTATCACTACAGGTCTTCAGACAGTTGGTTTGCCTGCGGCTTGTGTCCAGGTTGCGCCAACGGCTGATCGTGATTTCGTTGGTGCAATGATCGGTGGTGATGCTCCAATGTGCGATGTGATCATTCCGCGCGGTGGTAAAGGATTGATTGAACGCATCTCAACGGATGCTCGGGTTCCAGTCATCAAACATCTCGATGGGAACTGTCATGTCTATGTCGACGCCGAAAGTGACTTACAGCAGGCACTGCAGATTCTCGAAAATGCCAAAACACATCGCTATGGCGTGTGTAATGCAGCTGAGTCATTTCTGATCCACGAAGATGTCGCGCCGACCGTGTTGCCATTATTGCAGCAGGCCTTAGCCCCGTATTCGGTTGAGATACGAGGATGCGACCGCGTGTGCGCGATGTTGCCAGAAGCGAAAGTGGCGAGTGAGTCGGACTGGTACGAAGAGTATTTAGGACCGATCGTTGCAATCAAGGTGGTTGCATCGGTTGATGAAGCGATTTTGCACATTAACACCTATGGGTCCCATCACACCGACGCCATTGTTTCTACCAATTACACGACGGTTCGTCAGTTCATGCGAGCAGTTGATTCGGCCTCAGTGATTGCCAATGCCTCAACCCGGTTTGCCGACGGATTTGAATACGGGCTTGGAGCTGAAATTGGAATTTCAACAGACCGAATTCATGTTCGCGGACCGGTTGGTCTTGAGGGACTGACCAATCAAAAATGGATCGTCTTCGGAGATGGTCAGGTGCGCGCTTAGTGCAGGTTCTATTTGGCGGAACCTTTGATCCTGTTCATAACGGTCATGTCGCGATGGCGATGTCATTGAGAGATGCATTTCCAGATGCGACGATTCGTGTGATTCCCAATCGTCAGCCCCCACATCGAAGCAGTCGGGTGTCATCAGCGCATCGTTTGGCGATGCTGAAACTGGCTATGGATGAGATTTCTGGTGTGACGGTAGACCCGATCGAGCTTGGTCGTGATGGTCCGAGCTATACTGTTGACACACTGTGTTCACTGCGTGCGATCTATGGTGAACAGGAGCCGATCGTTTTGGCCTTAGGGGCGGATGCTGTGCGCAGTCTTGAGTCCTGGTATCAACCAGACAAACTTCCGTCACTGTGCCATCTTTGTGTTCTCAAGCGTGCCGGTGAGCGAATTGAAATCCCTGGTTTGTTGAGTCAGATGGTTGAGGTCAATCGCGCGATCGATTTGTCCGAAGTGCCTTCTGGTCGACTCTATCGCTTGGATACCCCAGAAATACCGGTCTCTTCGACCGCTGTTCGTGAGCTGATCGCTTGCGGCACATCGCAACTACCGATCCCCCCAACCATTGCCGACTATATTGGCGGCAACCATTTGTATCAGGATACTGAATGACTGAAGATACTGACCTAACACGCTTCATTGTGGATGCGTTAGAAGACCTCAAAGCGCTCGATATTCGAATTGTTGATGTGCGCGGACAAACATCGGTGACTGACTTTCTGGTGATTGCCAGCGGGACCTCAAGCCGACATGTCAAATCCCTTGCCGATCATGTCGCTCAAGAGATGAAAGTCAAACACGGTGTCGGAGCGCTCGGAAGTGAAGGTGCAGACGCTGCCGAATGGGTCTTGGTCGATTTTGACTCTGTGGTTCTTCACGTCATGCAACCACCCATTCGTGAATTTTATGACCTCGAACGCTTGTGGGAGCGACGAGGTCGTGATGCTGACGAGGAAAGCGCGCATTAATGGCGGATGTCAGGTTGTTGGCTGTTGGGCAGAAAATGCCATCTTGGGTCCAGGATGGCTGTGCTGAGTATCTGCCTCGATTTCGTCATCAATTTCAATTGGTGGTTGAAGAGATCTCCGCCTCTAAAAAAACCGGCGCCGACGCGCGAGAGGAGCACCGCAAGAGACTCTTTGATCGACTCAAAAGTCATGATTTTTTGATTCTTTTAGATGAGCGAGGGCAATCATATTCCACGACTGAACTGGCCGATCAGCTGACCCAGTGGGAACTATCAGGCCGATCTTTGGTCTTTGCTATAGGCGGAGCCGATGGGTGGTGCGATGATGTGCGTGCTCGCGCAGACGTGCAGTGGAGTCTTTCGAACTTGGTCTTTCCGCATCCGCTTGCTCGAGTGATTGTCATCGAGCAGTTGTATCGAGCCGATAGTGTCCGCCAGGGACACCCTTATCACAGGAGTTAAGGTTGGAGCTTTCCACCGGTGTTCGTGAAAAACATTTGATTCAAAACCGGTTGATGGTGGCGGCAATCGGTGGCGCCTGTCTTTTGATCCTACTCGTGGTCCGTTTGATCTGGCTCCAGTTGATTGAAACCGAACGTTTCCAAACAGCCTCTGAGGCGAATCGACTGCAAACGCTTCCCGTCAGTCCCGCGCGCGGATTAATTGTGGACCGCAATGGACTGATTCTGGCTGAGAACCGCCCGAATCTTCAGCTGCTTCTGGTGCCGGAAGAAGTGGATGATATTGATGTGATGGTCTCAAAAGTGCGTTCACGCATCGAGTTTACAGATGGAGATGCCGAGCGGTTCGCCAAGAATCTGAAGTCACGGCGACGCCCGCGTGATCCAGTGGTTGTGAAAGACGATCTTTCAGAGTCTGAGGCGGCCTTGATTGCTGTTGATTTGTTTCAGTTCCCTGGATTGCAGATTGAGGCAAGGCCGACACGGTTTTACCCCTACGGTGGGTTGACAGCTCACAGTTTGGGATACGTGGGCCGACTGTCGCTCAATGAATTACAAGCGATTGAAGAGAGTCGCTACGCCGGAACTGAGACCATTGGAAAGTCCGGGGTTGAAAAAGCTTACGAAGATGCATTGCTCGGGCAAGTGGGTGTCGAGCGTGTTGAAACGAGTGCCAGAGGTCAGATTATGCGATCGGTGGACAGAGATGATCCTGTCCCCGGTGCCGATATTCCATTGCATCTTGATATTGGTCTGACGGCGAAGCTGTATGAAGCCTTAGGTGATCGACGTGGAGCGATCGTTGCAATGGATCCTCAGACTGGCGGGATCCTTGGATTGGCTAGTGCGCCCACCTATGATGCCAATGCATTTATTGGTGGCATCAGTCAGGCGGAATATGCCGCGCTTCAGGTCAACCAAGATACGCCGCTGTTTAACCGTGCGTTACGGGGGCAGTATCCGCCAGGATCAACCATTAAACCAATGCTGGGTCTTGTTGGCCTGCATTACGGTGCGGTGACATGGGAGAAAGAGATTTCTGACCGCGGCTTTTTCCAGCTATCGGGCGATGATCACAAATATCGCGACTGGAAAAAGTGGGGGCATGGCCGAGTCAATATCGAGAAAGCCGTGATCGAATCCTGTGATACGTATTTCTATGAAATGGCAGTTCGGCTGGGTGTAGACCAGATGTCTGAAGGCATGCGTTGGTTTGGTTTTGGTCGACGTCAGGGTCGCGATATTCAGGGAGATCTCCCAGGGATCCTGCCGAGTCGAGAATGGAAGCGGCAAGCGAGAAACCAGTCGTGGTATTTGGGTGAAACGGTGATTTCGGGGATTGGGCAGGGCTTTTGGGTCACGACACCCTTGCAATTAGCTGCTGCAACAACGGCGATGGCCCGCCGCGGCAATTTTATTGAACCCCATTTTTCCGTTCTTGAGGATGTTGATGCTGGCGCTCCGGTTCCCTTGGGAGACTCGATGGATTGGGAGCGGATGATTGACGCGATGGAAGATGTGCTGCACGGCGAGCGCGGTACGGCTCGAGGCGCTGCTCGGGGGCTGAATTATCGGATCGCCGGAAAAACGGGAACCGTCCAAGTTGTCGGTATTGCTCAGGAAGAGGAATATAAAGAAGAAGAAATCGAAGAGCGCCTGAGAGATCATGCGCTGTTTGTCGGGTTTGCCCCTGCCGATTCACCCAGCATCGTCCTTGCATTGGTCATTGAAAATGGTGGGTCCGGCGGGACCACGGCCGCTCCTGTTGCCAGACAGATTTTTGATTATTGGGTGCTGGAGCGTAATGAAGGTGAGCGCGCGCCGGATGAGACTTATGTGTCGGCAATGAATCAACAAGTGCTCGGGTATGGCAATGCTGACAGCAACTGATATCGGTCAGATCGAATCCTTTCGACCCAAACGATTTGCCCAACGGTATGGTGTCGATCCGTTGTTGACTCTGTTTGTCTTGGTGACCGCCTTGTATGGGCTGATCATTTTATATTCTGCGTCTGGGCAAAGTCTTTCGATGGTGATTCGGCAAGGCGCCCATGTGGCTGTCGGCTTGGGTGTGATGGCCATTTTGTCGCAGGTCAGACGCGACATTATTGTCCATGTCACGCCGTTTATTTTTGCATTCGCGATCTTGTTACTGATTGCTGTTTTAGTGATCGGTGTCGGAGCTAAAGGCGCCCAGCGATGGCTTGATCTACCGGGTCTTCCCCGATTCCAGCCATCAGAACTCATGAAGCTGGCATTACCAGCAATGGTGACCTGGTGGCTGACTCGGCGTCAGTTGCCTCCCACAATCTCTCAACTAGCGATTGCTGCAATCTTGATCGTGATTCCGGTTGCACTCATCGCCAAACAGCCTGACTTGGGAACCAGCATCATCATTGCAGGATCTGGCTTCTTTGTGATTTTTTTGGCGGGGATTTCGTGGCGCCTGTTGGCGATTTTGGGCGGTCTTGGTGTTGCCTCACTTCCCGTTCTTTGGATGGTGATGCGCGACTATCAGAGAACGCGAGTACTGACATTGCTCGATCCGCAGAGTGACCCCTTGGGAGCTGGTTGGAATACCATTCAGGCAATGACCGCACTCGGGTCTGGAGGCATGTTTGGTAAGGGCTATGCTGCAGGAACGCAGGCGCAACTCAAGTTTTTGCCGGAATCACACACAGACTTCATCGTGGCGGTGATCGGTGAAGAGATGGGATTTGTAGGCATTAGTTTCTTGTTAATTCTCTATGCTCTGATCCTTGGACGGTGTTTGGTGTTGACGATGCGCGCACAAGGACATTTCGGTCGTTTATTATCAGGGTCTGTGACGCTGACATTTTTTGTGTATGTGTTTGTGAATTTGGGAATGGTTAGTGGAGTTTTACCTGTGGTAGGTGTGCCCTTGCCGTTAATTAGTTATGGTGGAACCTCAATTGTTTCGTTGTTGATTGGATTTGGTTTAATTATGGCGATGCAACGAACGAAACGTGTGCTTTCAGGGGAGTCATGATGCGTATTTTTCAAACCATTGCTGTTGCCTTGGGTCTTTTGGGGGCAACTGTCTCAACGGCACAGGCGAATTATGCTGAACGTGCTGAAGTTAAAGCGATGGCTGATCGTTTGGCGGCGAAAGGCTTAGATCGGGATGATGTACTGTCAGTGATGTCTCAAGCGAAGCGTTTGGATTCTGTGATTAATGCCATGAATCGGCCCGCGGAAAAGAAAGAATGGAAAGATTATCGGCCGATTTTCTTAAAATCCGCTCGCGTCACAGCAGCGCGTCGATTCTATGAGACCCACCAAGAGACGTTAATCCGAGCGGAGAGAGAGCTCGGAGTTCCCGTCGAAGTGATCCTTGCGATTATTGGAGTGGAGACCTACTACGGAAAAAACAAAGGCAGCTTTCGGGCACTGGATGCCTTAGCGACGCTTGGACTTGATTATCCGAAGCGCGCGAAGTTTTTCTTAGGAGAACTTGAGTCCCTATTTTTGCTTGGTCAAGAGGAAAACTTAAAGCCAACTGAGTTAAAAGGTTCCTATGCGGGAGCCATGGGTTTTGGTCAGTTCATCCCATCCAGCTATCTCGCGTATGCGATCGATTTCGATAACGACGGTCGTCGTGATTTGATCAATAATCCCATCGACGCGATCGGATCGGTCGCCAATTATCTGGCCGAACATGGCTGGGACAACACCTATGGAATCGCTGCCCCTGTCGGCAATGCTGCATCCCTTGTTGAGCGCATGGAGTCGCGAATTGAAGTCAAAGAGACCGGGCAGGAATTGATCTCGAAAGGTGTTTCGGGAATACCGGCCAATTGGGCTAGTTTGCCCTTGGATGTTCTCGGATTGCATGGCGCAAATGGGGATGAGTACTGGGCTGTTACTAAGAATTTCTACGTCATCACACGATATAACCGATCACCCTTATATGCCATGGCAGTGACTCAATTGTCTGAAGAAATCGCGCAGGAGTTGTCTTTGTGATTCGGCTGTTTCTTCTGTTTCCGCTGCTCATCGCGTCTGGCTGTGCTTCCGTTCAACAGTGGATTGGTGCTGATGCATCGGTTGATGAAGTGGCGTCGGCGTCCGAGGAGGTGCCCGATGGACCACCTCTGATTGCATCCATTGATGTGGCATCGATCCCAGAGCCGAAAGCGCAACCTGAACCCTTGGCTCAATATGGAAATCCTGAGAGCTATGAAGTCGATGGTGTGACTTATCGAGTCGAGCCGGTCGGAGCGGGATTTACAGAGCTTGGCACAGCGAGTTGGTATGGCCGGAAATTTCATGGGCAGTTGACGTCATCAGGTGAGCCATTTGACATGTTCCAATTTACGGCTGCCCACAAAACCATGCCGATCCCAGCTTGGATTCGGGTGACCAACGTCGAGAATGATCAGTCCTTAGTTGTTCGAGTGAACGATCGTGGACCATTCAAAGAGGATCGCGTCCTTGATTTATCATGGGCGGCAGCGGAACGCTTGGGGTTTGCCGATCAAGGAACCGCCAAGGTTCGTTATGAAGTCTTGACGGTCCCAACCTCAGATGCAGCCTTGATTGCAAATCCACTCGCGAAGCCAGCTCAGGCGATCTTTCAAGTGACCGCTGTTTCAACAGAGATTCAAGCACAGAAAGTTGCGGAACAAATTCGTCGTGCGGTACCGGAAGACCAGGCTACGGTTCGGGTTGAATCCAATGGCACTGGATTGTTCCGAGTCCAGGTCTTGCCGATCACCGATTTAGGAATTGAGCGTGCGATCTATGAGCAACTGGTTGCTCTGGGTTGGTCGCCGCAGCGACTGATTGCAAAATAAAGAGTGAAAACAAGGAGAGTAGAGTGCGTCTAGTTTGGATCGCCTTGACATGTCTGTTTAGTATGGCCAGCGCAGCCAACGTGCCGTTAACCGAGGCATTGGGCAATGGGCCACCGATCCCGGCCGCCCCTAAACTTCAGGCCTCAGGCTATTTGTTGGTCGATGCTACCAATGGCGAAATCCTCGTAGAACATAATGCAGAAGAACCCTTACCCCCTGCCTCTCTGACCAAAATGATGACGGCTTATATCGCTGAGCGCGAGATTACCGAAGGTCGCATGTCTTTTGATGATCAAGTCCCTGTCAGCGTCAAAGCATGGAAGACTGGCGGTTCGCGGATGTTTATTCGTGAGGGGACCGAGGTTCGATTGGAAGATTTGCTGCGTGGCATCATCATTCAGTCAGGGAATGATGCCAGTGTGGCGGTCGCTGAATATATTGCCGGATCTGAAGACGTGTTTGCCGATGTGATGAATCAAACCGCAATCAGCCTCGGAATGACCAATACACAATTTAAAAATGCCACGGGCCTGCCACAAGAAGGCCATTACACCACGGCTAAAGATTTGAGTATTTTGGCAGCTCGAATCATTCAAGACTTCCCAGATACCTATCCCATCTATGAAGAAAAAAACTTTACCTATAACGGCATTAAGCAGGCGAATAGAAACAGCCTACTGTTCCGAGATCCGACTGTTGATGGTTTAAAAACCGGACATACAGAAGAGGCCGGTTATTGTCTGGTTGCGAGCGCTGAGCGCGATGGCTTTCGTCTGATCTCGGTGGTGATGGGTACAGCCAGTGAAAAAGCGCGAGAACAAGAAACCACCAAATTGCTGCAATATGGCTTTCGTTATTTCAGTGGGAAAACCGTGTTTGCCGCAGGCGAGCCGCTTCCAGAGAGTGCACGCAAAGTATGGTTTGGCGAAATGGAGTCGGTCGATCTGGCTCCGACAGAGCCCTTGTATGTCACGTTGCCACTGGGCCGTGAGTCAGCCATTCAGGCGACCTTGGACGCGCCCGATACCTTGGATGCTCCTCTAGAGGCTGGGGCCGTCGTTGGGACGGTGAAGATTATGCTGGGTGAGCGAGTCCTTGCGGAGTCTCCAGTTGCGGTGGCTGAAGCTGTTCCTGAAGGTGGTCTGTTCAAGCGTTTGATGGACTTCGTGCTGAGACTCTTTGCGTGAGTTGGTGCTGCCTCAATGGATCCTTAATGCCGCTTGATCAGGCGGCGATTTCGCCGATGGATCGTGGATTTTTATTTGGCGATGGGGTTTACGAAGTGATGGCTCGTGTCGACGGTCGAGTCCGTGCCAAATCCTTGCACCAGCAACGTCTTGCTGCGAGCCTCGCATCGATCCAACTCGATGTCTCTGTTGAGCAGATATTTCACGATGTTGATCGTTTAATTGAGAAAGCGAATCTGGAGTCAGCCAAGATTTATGTGCAGGTCACTCGGGGTGCAGCCGCCGTTCGCGATCATGCATTTCCTGTCAATGTGGCTCCGACTGTCTTTTTGACAATCAGTGAATTCAAAGTGACAACCTACGGAGGCTGTACAGCAATTGTCCGACCAGACATCCGCTGGCGTCGTAATTCGATTAAATCGGTATCACTGCTGGGTAACGTGCTGTTGATGCAAGAAGCGAAAGCATCCGATGCGCAAGAATCTATTCTGTTTCGGGATGAGTACGTCACTGAAGCCTCGACATCCAATGTCTTTGTGATTCGCGGTACTACGCTTGTGACACCACCATTAAGTGATCTGATACTCCCTGGGATTACCCGACATTTGGTTCTTGAGATGGCTGAAGCGCTCGGTATTACAGTGATCGAACAGAATGTACGAGTCGACAGCTTAGCGGATGCAGATGGAATATTTGTCTCCAGCTCAACTCGCGGGTTGATGCCAATCACTGAACTCAGTCCGGGTGGCATCGTCGGTCATGGACAACTGACAGATACGTTCTTGGCATTACAATCTGCGTACGATGAGAGACTGCGGCATCATGACTAGTGGTGATCAACCTGAAAAACCCGTCATTGAATTCCCGTGTCATGGCTATCACGTGTCAGTGGTTGCTGATACAGAGGATGGATTTGTCACGATTCTTGAAGAGATCATCGCGCGGCATTGTCAGGGTTATGATGCTGAGGGATTGCGGGTGACGGCCAGCAAAAATGGAAAATATCAGAGCTTTCGGTTCTCGATTACGGCAGAAAGTGAAGAGCAATTAAAAGCGCTACACGCTGATTTCAAAGCAACCGGTCGGGTCCACATGGTGCTCTAATGACCGAGGTGACCATCCTCGATCGCGGGACTGAGCCCTATGCACACACGCATCGGGAAATGCAGGCCAACATCGAACAACTCAAGCAAGGCGAGCGTGCGGAAATCTGGACGGTGCAGCATCCTCCAGTCTTCACCCAAGGACAAGCGGGAAAAGCTGAGCACATTCTCAATCCGGGTGACATCCCAGTGATCCAATCCGATCGAGGAGGCCAGGTCACCTACCATGGCCCTGGTCAAGTGATTCTGTATACATTGATCCCGTTGAAACATTTTGCCTTGAACGTGCGTTCGCTGGTGACGCTCCTTGAGAACCTGGTGATTCATCGATTACACCGAGATGGCGTTTCAGCTTGCGCGCGTACTGATGCGCCTGGCGTTTACGTCGATCATCAAAAGATTGCCAGTTTGGGTCTACGAATCCGGCATGGCGTGTCCTACCATGGATTAGCCGTTAACGTATCGATGGATCTCGAGCCATTTTCACGGATCAATCCCTGCGGATACGAAGGTCTTCAGGTCACGCAGTGGTCTGATTGGGTTCAAGAGGCGTCGCCGGCGCAAGTTGCTGATGAGTTGAGTCGAGACTTCAAGGATCAGTTGCTTGATCTAGCGCGTCATCGGGTGGCCAGCGAGGCCCAGTAAAATATCTTTGAGAATGGACCAAGCAGGTTCATGAGTGGCGCCTTTGATGGTTCGATCCGCATCATGACAGAGCGTGAGTAGTTTGCGAAGTTGGATCAGACTCAGACGATTCACTGCACCACGGACTAGGCCTTCACGTGAGCGCCAGATCCGGAGCGAACTGATCGCCTGGTTTACCGGCTCGCCTTGATCCATTCGATAGCGAATCTGCAACAAAAGGTCGAGTTCACGAGAGATGGCCCATAATGCGGTCATCGCTTCGACGCCCTCGGCCTTGAGCAAATCGGTCATTCGGTTCAGTGCCACCAGATCGGCCTTTAAGGCGAGATCCACCAGGTCATAAACGGTGTGCCGCGCGCTTTGAGTGAGCACATCGAGCACTTGCTCCAATGAGAGAACTGGCCCTTGGATTAAGTCCGGTTGAATCAGTTTAAGTCTTTCGATTACTTGTCCGGCCGCTAAGAGGTTACCCTCGGTATGCACTTGAACCGCAGATTTCGCCTCTGCATCCATCATGATTTGATGTGATTTGAGTTCTCGCTCAAGCCATTGGCCGAATTGATAGGAGGGAATCGAAGCAGCATCAACGACCCCAGTTGATCGATCCAGTGTTTGATACCAGCTTGCTGAAGTTTCAGTTTTGGTGAGCTTCGGTCCACTGATCAACAGCCGTTTGTCCTCGGGTGGGTTTTGCATCCACTGATCCACTGCTTCTCGGAGTGACTTATCGAGTGTGGTCTTGCTTAGGCGTAATTCAACAAGAGTTTTGTCTGCAAACAGCGACAGTGCATCTAATTCACTGAGAACTCGCTGCGCAATCTCGGGTTCTGTTTGGTCAAGCACCAACCGTTCGGTAAATCCTTGATCTTTTCCAGCCGTTCTCCACAGATCACCAATCCTCGTGATAAAAAATGCTTCATCACCGATCAGTGCAGCGACCTGAGGTAATGCGGAACGCCATTGATGGCCATCAAATTCAGCAGCTTTGATGGCCATGATTTAGTTGGCCTGCGAGGATTGAGTTTGCTTTAGCGCTTGTTCGTAGCGCACGCGGATTGAGGGGACAATCTGGCGCAGTAGATCACTCTCGAGACTGCGCTTTAATTGCTCAACCCGCTGATCTTCCGCTGACGTGTCTGCGCCACCATCGACGTAGATGAGTGTTGCACGAACAGTGGTTTCTGGGATGAGAAGAATCAGATCATCACCGGTGAGGCTGTAACTCATCTGCAGAGCAAGCTCTGTTTGATCACCGCCTGACACAGGGCCAAGTACTCGGCTTGAGAGCGTCGGCAGAGTCACTTTGAGTAACGGTGCTGAACCGCTAGTGACAACATCCGTGCCTTGATCGTTGAGTTGACGCGTGATGTTTTGCACGATCGGTGAATAGGGATCTGATGTCTGGATCCGCAATCTGTCGGGAAGCTGCCCTTGGGGTGTCCCTGTCCCACGTAACCGGAACCCACATCCGCTGAGGAGGCCAGCTGCTGTGAGCGTTAACAATGCACGTCGGTTGATCATACTGGTGCCACCACTAAATTGACGAGTTTTTGAGGAACAACAATCGCTTTCTTTTCGACCATCCCTTCGAGGAACTTCGCGACTTGTGGTTCGTCCCGAGCCATGGTCAGAATAGTTGCCTGATCTGCATCACTCGGTACCTCGATGCGACCACGGAGTTTTCCGTTGACCTGAACCACCAACGTCAGTGTATTCCGAGTTAAAGCATCTTCGCGAACTTTTGGCCAAGGAACGTCCATCAAGGAGTTCTGATGACCAAGACCCGACCACAGATGTTCGGTGATATGTGGTGTGATTGGTGACAATAAAATGACAATGGCTTCGACGGCTTCCGAACGCACTGCCCGATCAGCATCACTTGTGGCATCGAATTTCATGACGCTATTGGTCAGTTCCATGATGGAGGCAATTGCTGTATTGAAATGATATCGTCGGCCGATGTCATCAGAGACTTTGGCGATCGTTTCGTGAAGCTTTCGATACACATCACGAGCCTCGTCTGACAAACCATCAAGATCAACCGGTTCGTTCGAGACGTGGTGACCCTGGTTGAGATGTTCGGTCACTAAGGTGTGAATCCGTTTTAAGAACCGATGCGCGCCGGCCACACCATCATCGGACCATTCCAGCGAGAGCTCAGGGGGTGCCGCAAACATCGTAAACAAGCGAACCGTATCGGCTCCGTATTGATCGATCAACTCTTGTGGATCAACGGTATTGCCCTTGGATTTGGACATTTTCGAACCGTCTTTTAAAACCATTCCTTGAGTGAGCAATTTCTTAAAGGGTTCGTCGCTGTTGACTAAACCAAGGTCACGCAACACTTTATGGAAAAACCGTGCGTATAAAAGATGTAAAATCGCATGCTCAATTCCACCAATATACAAATCGACCGGTAACCAGTGGTTGGCATGGGCATCGAGCATGGCGTCATCGGAGAACGCGCTAGCAAAGCGCGCATAGTACCAACTGGATTCCATGAAAGTATCAAAGGTATCCGTCTCTCGTTTTGCTGGGCGTCCGGTGTCGGGATCAATGGTCTCAACAAAATCACTGCGTGTGGCGAGTGGGCTTCCAGAGCCATCGACGACAACGTCTTCCGGTAAGGTCACCGGTAAATCTTCGTCGCGGACGGTTTTCAATCCTTCGTCGGTATGGATCACCGGAATAGGGCAGCCCCAATAGCGTTGACGGCCCACTCCCCAATCACGAAGCCGATAATTGGTTGTGACACGTCCGATTCCCATTTCTTCAAGCGCCTCAGCAACAGCGTTGAAGGCATCAGCGAAGGGTAGGCCATCAAACCGTCCCGAGTGGATGGTGACGCCGGTTTTCTCACACCATGCTTTTTCACTGAGATCGTATTCTGGATCATCATGCAGCGGCTGAATGACAGGTTTGATTGGAAGTCCGTATTGTGTGGCAAATTCCCAATCCCGTTGGTCGTGCCCAGGAACGGCCATGACAGCCCCTGAGCCATACTCCATCAACACAAAGTTGGCGATCCAAATCGGAATCTCTTCACCGGTGAATGGGTGAATGACGAACTGCCCAGTGGCCATGCCGCGCTTGGGTGCTTGTGCAAGATCGGCTTCAGCGACCGACATGTGCGCACATTCTTCGATAAAGGTCTGAATCTCGGGATTCGATGCAGCAGCTTGCGTGGCGATCGGATGTTGTGCAGCGACAGCCACATAGGTAATGCCCATGATGGTGTCCGGTCGGGTGGTATAGACCTCCAGACGCTCCTCAGATCCTTTGCGCTCAAAACTAAACTCAATCCCTTGGCTTCGACCAATCCAGTTCTTCTGCATCGTTTTGACTTGCTCAGGCCAGTCAACGGCGTCCAAATCATCCAACAACTCATCCGCATAATCGGTGATGCGAATAAACCATTGATCGATTTCACGTTGTTCGACAAGTGCCCCCGAGCGCCAGCCGCGACCATCGATGACTTGCTCGTTGGCAAGGACGGTTTGATCGACAGGGTCCCAGTTGACTCGAGCTTTTTTTCGATAGGCCAACCCTTTGTCGACCATTCGTGTAAACAGCCACTGCTCCCAGCGATAATAATCCGGTGTGCAGGTTGCCAGTTCGCGATCCCAGTCGTAACCAAAGCCCAGGCGCTTCAATTGGCTGCGCATGTGATCAATATTGTCGTAGGTCCAGGCGGCCGGTGGTCGCTGGTTTTTAATGGCTGCGTTTTCGGCAGGCATCCCAAAGGCATCCCAACCCATGGGTTGCAGTACGTTATACCCCTTCATGGTCATGAATCGACTGATGACATCACCGATGGTGTAATTCCGGACATGCCCCATGTGCAATTTGCCAGACGGGTAGGGGAACATGCAGAGACAGTAGAATTTTGGTTGATCAGGATCTTCGATCGTTTTGAATGTCTGTTCTGAGTCCCAGTACTGCTGGATTTCCGGTTCAATAACCTGAGGTTGGTAATCGCGCTCCATGAGCTCTAGATAGTCCTTGAGGTGAAAAGGCTAAAGGATAGCGTTTCGTCCTGTCGACTGTAAGGCGTTTTGTGAAAAAACTGCCCTATTTCGGCATTGACGCCTCGTTTCGCCGAGTGAGGGTCAAGATGAGGATCAGTAGGATAATGAGCGGTGCTTCCCCAGCTTGAGAGTAAGGCGTCACGGTGCGCGCGGGGATGACTGTGTGCGTGAGCAGGGCCGGCTCAAATCGGGGCAATACTTTGTCAACCTGTCCGCGTGCATTGATAAAAGCTGTCAGCCCATCATTGGTTGCGCGAACCACGGGCTTGCCAAGTTCTCTCGCGCGAATTTGAGCAATTTGAAGGTGTTGATCTGGCCCGAGGGAGTCGCCAAACCAGGTGTCATTAGAGACTGTCAAAATCACATTGGCGTCGGCGGCAAGCTCGCGCGTTTGTCCTGTGTAGGCAATTTCATAACAAATGAGCGGTGCGAACCGCAGTAGTCCATGCGTCAGTAAGTCGCGTTCAGGCCCAGCAATAATCGCCGACATTGGTAGATCAAAAAAGGCGATGAGTCCACGCAGTAATGATTCGAGTGGGACATATTCACCAAAGGGAACCAGTCGTGTTTTATCGTAACTGCCTTGCCCAATCCCGAGCGTAATTAAGCGGTTAGTATATCGACCCTGAGTTTGGCCAAGAACACCGGTGATGAGGGTTTGTTCGTTCGATTGCAATAAAAGGTCTAGGTCAGGGAGTGTCGGATTGACCTGTGACTCAGTCATCGGAAGAGCGGTCTCCGGCCAGATGATGATGGCAACATCTCCTGGTAGTCCTTGGGTGACATGGCGGTTCACAATCTGACTCCGAAATTCAGGCTTCCACTTCTCCGATTGCCGGATGACAGGCTGCCAGAGCGCGATTTGCGTCGCCTTGCTTGAGTCATCGCTCGGTTCAAACTGCGCGTCTAGAGCGAAACCTGTCGATAGAATTACGATAGGGAGTAATAACGGAGTCGCTTGCCGCTGGATCACACTCGCTAACAGTCCGCCAGCAGTTAGAGCGATCAGCGCACTTGTGCCGAAGACTCCTATCCATGACAAATAGCCTTCGAAGGGGGTATCAAGTGCGGTATAGCCGAACAATAGCCAAGGAAACCCCGTCAAAAACCAACTTCTGAATGCTTCCATTGTGACCCAGCAAGCGGTGAGTAAGCAGGCTTGACCCAGTGTGGTAGACCAACGCCTCGACCAACTGGCATAACCCAAGGACGCAAGCCCCGGAAATATGGCAAGCCCTGAGGCAAAGAGGGAGGTCATCGCAACCGCCAAGGGTATTGAGGCGCCACCGTGCTCTGTCATACTCACCGATACCCAGGAGACACCTGATCCGAACAAGCCAAGGCCATAGATCCATCCGATCAGAAACCCAGGGTGTTTGATGGTCAACCACATCCAGAGTGCAAGGCTGATGAGACTTGCCCACCACAGATCGAACGGAGAAAAGGCGAGGGTGCCTAGAATGCCGGCACCGAGCGCAAGGAGGGACTTAACCCGAATGTTGGGATCCATGCGGCCGGACTTCGAGTAAGCGGATGCGGCGACTGTCTGCGTTTAAGACGACAAAGTCCAGATGCCCAAGGGTTGTTGTTTCCCCGCGCGCGGGTAAATGTCCAAACGCATGGGTGACGAGACCGCCGATGGTATCGAATTCATCATCTGAGAACTGAGTGCCGAATTCTTCATTGAAGTCTTCGATTTCAGTCATGGCTTTGACCAGGCTGGCTCCATTGGCTTGATGTCGGATGTTTAGATCTTCCTCGTGATCATGTTCATCCTCAATCTCGCCCACAATCTGCTCAAGCACATCCTCAATCGTCACTAGGCCTGCGACATCACCATATTCATCAATGACGACAGCCATGTGTGCTCGGTTGTCGCGAAATTCTTTCAGTAATTGATCGAGCCGTTTGCTCTCAGGAACTCGTCGAACTGGTCGGGCCACTTCTTTGATTTCGAATCGCTCGAGATCTTGACTGATTAAAAAGGACAACAAGTCTTTCGCCAATAAGATCCCGATCACTTCGCTTGGCTGCTCGCCGAGGACTGGGAATCGGGAGTGCGCAGATTCGATAATCCGAGGCAGGAATTCTTCGGGCCGTTCATCCGCTCGAATCGCGATCATCTGCGTTCGGGGAATCATCACTTCCCGAACTTGCATGTCGCTGACGGCCAGTGCACCTTCGAGAATGGCTAAGGTTTCTTGGTTGAATAAGCCACGTTCTTTTGCATCGCGCAGCTCGTCAATCAGCTCGGGTTTATTTTCAGCTTCACCAGAGATGACGCTGGCCAAACGATTGAACCAGGATCGTGAATCCTGGTTCTCGGGACTTCGTCCGTCGTTCATGTGTCTTTCAGTTCCTGACTCAGATAGGGGTTAGGATAGCCGAGATTGTTCAGAATGCCGATTTCTTTAGCTTCCATGACTTCGGCATCCTGATCGTTGTCATGATCATAGCCTAACAAATGAAAACATCCGTGAATCACCATGTGGGCAAGATGATGCTCAATCGATTTGCTCTGTTCCTTTGCTTCGCGGACAACGACAGGCCAACAAATGGCAATATCTCCCAATAAGACGGGTCCTTCGGGGATGGTGATCTGGGCAGGAAATGACAACACATTGGTCGGATTGTCTTTGCCTCGATAGGTGCGGTTTAGTGTTTGACTTTCATTGGCATCGACAACACGAATCGCGACTTCAATGTCGCTTTGTTGCTCTGCTTTCAACAGGGTTTCGCACCAATGGATCACTGTATCAGGAGCAACAGGACAATGGCCTGTTGCATCATCGAACTCAATGATCATCTTGCGCCCGGTCATAGGCATCAACGATTCGCCCAACCAAAGGATGTCGAACCACATCTTTGTAATTAAATCGAGTCATCGAGATACCGCGTACCGAATCCAGGACGCGACAGGCATGGGTGAGGCCTGAGTCGGATTTTCTTGGGAGATCGATTTGGCTCGGATCACCAGTGATGACCGCTGTGGATCCAAACCCTAATCGCGTCAAGAACATTTTCATTTGTTCTCGAGTCGTGTTTTGACTTTCATCCAAGATAATAAAACTGTGGTTAAGGGTTCGGCCGCGCATGTAGGCCAAAGGCGCAATCTCAATGACTTGACGCTCGAGTAGTTTGGTCACTTTATCGAATCCGAGCATTTCATAGAGTGCGTCGTACAGCGGTCGGAGATAAGGATCAATTTTCTGTGCAAGATCGCCTGGTAAAAAGCCAAGGCGTTCACCTGCCTCAACAGCAGGTCGCACGAGGATGATACGTTCCACCTGATCACGACGCAGAGCATCGACTGCGCAGGCAACAGCCAGCCAGGTCTTTCCGGTGCCAGCAGGGCCAATTCCGAAATTCACATCATGGGCGGCGATGGCGTTGATATACCCCAGTTGGTTTTGTCCACGAGGTTTAATTTTGAGCTTTGGGGTATCAATCACAACCAAAGCCTGCGCATCTTCTTGGTAGGTCGAGGCTTCTTGCAGATGTAAATGGACGGTGTCATCGGTCAGTTCGGAATCGCGTGTCTCTCGGTACAACTGATCCAGTAAACGGACGCAGGCTTTTGTCGCATCGCCTTCGCCTTCGATTTCAAACTGATTACCCCGATTTCTAATCGTCACCGGTAAGCGAGATTCAATCAGTCGCAGGTGGGTGTCTTGTCGTCCGCAAAGCGACGCCAGTCGCCGTGCATCATTTGGTTCTAGGACAAATTGTCGAACATCCACTACCAAGGAGCCTTTGAGGTGATCTGGCCTCGTAATGAGTTGGAGTAGGCCTCAACGATTTCACATTCCACAAAACGTCCGATCAGGTCCGATTGATCGGAACGGAAATTCACCACCCGATTGTTTTCGGTTCGACCAGACAGTTCACCGGGGTCTTTCTTGGAGGGCCCTGTCACCAAAACCGACTGGGTAGTTCCAACCATTGCTCGGCTAATCGCCTGCGCATTCTGTGAGATTCGCGCCTGCAGGGCCGCGAGACGTGCTTTTTTAGTTGCCTGGTCAGTATCATCAGTCAAGTCAGAGGCGGGTGTGCCCGGGCGTGCTGAGTAAATGAAGCTGAAACTGACGTCAAAGCCGACTGACTCAATCAACTCCATCGTCTTTTCGAAATCTTGGTCAGTTTCGCCAGGGAAGCCGATGATGAAATCAGACGACAGACTGATTCCTGGGCGCGCTTCTTTGATTTTTCGCATTTTAGCTTTGTATTCAAGCGCGGTATGGCCACGTTTCATCGCGGCTAAAATTCGATCAGATCCTGACTGAACAGGGAGGTGGAGATGACTCACAAGCTTCGGCACGTCTCTGAAACACTCGATTAATGCATCTGAAAATTCAACAGGGTGGCTGGTGGTAAAACGAATCCGCTCCACCTCCGGAATTTCGGCAATAATGCGAATCAGATCGGCGAGATCAGCGATGTCGTCGCCCTCAGCCTCACCGCGGTAGGCGTTGACGTTTTGTCCCAGTAAATGGATTTCGCGAGCCCCTTGGTCGACGTTCGCCAGGACTTCTTGCAACACGTGATCGAGTGGTCGACTGATTTCTTCTCCACGAGTGTATGGAACGACACAAAACGTGCAGTACTTGCTACAGCCTTCCATGATGCTGACATAGGCACTTGGTCCTTCAAGCTTTGGTTCGGGTAATCGATCAAATTTCTCAATTTCCGGAAAGCTGATATCGACTTGGGCGTCACCACTATTCCTTCGAGCTTCCAGCATATCGGGAAGACGATGCAGGGTTTGAGGTCCGAAAACTAAATCAACAAAGGGTGCGCGTTGCCGAATGGCATCACCTTCTTGTGAGGCAACACAACCGCCGACGCCAATAATCAGATTTGGGTTTGACTCTTTCAGCGCTTTGTATCGACCAAGCTCTGAGAACACCTTTTCTTGAGCTTTCTCGCGAATCGAGCACGTGTTAATCAGGATGACTTCAGCATCATTCGGAGTCTCTGTGATGGTCAACTCATGGCTGTCTTTCAATAGATCAGCCATGCGATCCGAATCGTATTCGTTCATCTGACACCCGTGGGTCTTGATGAAGAGTTTTGCGGTCATCCCATCTCCTCGTGTGTGGGCGCGCGAGTATAGTCCGAAGTGTTTGAAATTGCACGAGTGTTCTTGACGAGAGAGGCAAACATAGACAGACTACGCGCCCCGTAATCGAGGATCACGATGGCTAAAACACCCGACCCCACTTTCCGTGTTCAGTTTGTCAGCCAAGACAAGGTGTTCGAGGTCTTTGCGAAACAGATTTATTCCAGCGATCTCTACGGGTTCATCGAAGTGGAAGAGTTTGTCTTTGGTGAGCGAAGCGGCCTACTTGTCGATCCATCTGAAGAAAAACTGAAAGCTGAGTTTCAAGGTGTGAAACGGAGCTATATTCCGATGCATGCCGTGATTCGGATCGACGAAGTCGAAGACACAGGCCCAGCAAGGATCAGGGATAGTAAGACCGGGACGGTGACACCACTGTCGATGGTTCCACCACCTAGAGCCCCGCGAGACGCCGATTAATCTGGATCTCATCCAGGAGAATGCGCGCTGATTCCATCAAGCTTGCATCGCCACTGACATCATCTTCTTTGGCGGCAGCCTCTAATTCGCTGATACTTTGGGCCGTTTCCAGTCCAAGGCTTTCTCGTCGCATGTTTTCGATATCAAGTAACGCCTGGTTATTCGCTTCACGTTCTTGAATTCGCGTTTCCAGATGTAAAGAGATCCCAGTTTCGCCACTCAACTCAAGCGCTCGCTCGGTCCGTTTCAACAGCGCTTTAAAATCAGGGTCTGTCGCAATCCGCGCCTGATGTCGGTCGATCAACTGAGCCAAGCGTGCTTGCGGAGTATCGATTGGACGATATCTGAGTGAGCGAATCTGATCCCAAGGCAACGCCGTATCTAAGGCACTCTCCCCAATTTCTGTGGGGTCAAATGCTGATGGAAACTGGATGTCAGGGATCACACCTTGATGCTGCGTGGATTGTCCGGAAATCCGGTAAAATTTGGCAATGGTTAATTTCAATTGGCCTTCGTTCACAGGCAATAATGCCTGAACTGTTCCTTTACCAAAGGTCTGTGACCCAATCACCAGTCCACGGCCATAGTCTTGCACCGCGCCGGCAAAAATTTCACTGGCAGAAGCGCTTAATCGGTTAACCAAAACCGACATCGGACCCTCCCAAGAAATACTTGGATCTCGGTCGCCTCGGACATCGGTTCGACCACCAGCACTTTGAATTTGAACAACGGGTCCGCGTGGAATGAATAGACCAAAGAGTTCATAAGCTTCTTGGAGTGAGCCGCCTCCATTGTTTCGTAAATCAACGACCACGCCCTCGATCTCTTGCTCGCTGAGCTCTTCAAGTAATTGCTTCACATCACGTGTGGTGCTTCGATAGTTAGGGTCACCGGCTTGTTTTGCGGTGAAGTCGGAATAAAACGTGGGAATAGTGATAATGCCAATCTTTTCGCCATTTGGGCCGGCTTCAATTACTTCGCTCTTGGCAGATTGCTCTTCCAACTGCACGCGATCGCGGATCAACACAATTTCACGATGTGGCGCATCGTCTCCAGCTTGGACCTCCAGGCGGATTTGTGACCCCTTGGGTCCACGAATCTTTTGAACCACTTCGTCAAGACGCCAACCGACGACATCCTCAAAGGGTGCAGACCCTTGAGCAACGCTCAGGATCCGATCTGCAGGTTGTAAGCGGCCATCCATCTCAGCGGGTCCGCCAGGGATTAAATTCACCACTTTGGTGAACTCATCTTCGGATTGAAGGACTGCCCCAATACCTTGCAGCGAGAGTGACATATTAATGTTGAAGGTCTCGCTGTCAGCCGGGGGTAGATAAGAGGTGTGTGGGTCATACGCACTGGCATAAGCGTTGATCACCCCTGCAAAAATATCGTCAGGACGGGTTTGTTCGATTCGATTTTTTTGGCTTTTGTAGCGTCGGATGAGTGCTTGATACGTCTCTTCTTCGGAGCGATCCGCCAAGAGCAGACTGATCGCCTGATTTTCCAGTTGTCGACGCCAGAGATCTTTTAATTCGGTGCGATCACCGACCCATGGAGTTTCATCGTCACGGATTCGTAATTCTTCTTGGTCAGTCAAATCAATGGATCCCACGCCTTGATTGAGAGTCTCTAACCAGAAGTCGAGACGCTCTTCAGATCGTGTCAGCGAGAGCCCATAGAGTGCATAGACGGCATCAAGATTCCCGAGCTCAATTTGCTCAGGAAGGGCGGTGATTGTGGCGCGATCAATATCCTGTTGAGTCAGCAGTGATCGCGAGGGATCGATCGCTTTCAAAATCAATTGTCCGACCATTGGTTTGCGTTCTGCAAACAACACATCCGATGCTAAATGCCGGCGTTCAAGCTCACGCGTGATGATTTGCGCAAGAGCACTGTCCTCTTGGGTCGGCTCGATGGTGAGCGCCTGAGCCGTGATGGCGCACCCCAGCACCGACGGCATTAGGATGGCATTGACCACAATTTTGCGTACCAAACTTCTCATGAGCACCTTGTGTCTGACCCTATTGAACCTTAATTATCCTGTTATGCTTCCTCACACCTTAGAACGCAACCCTTGGAGAGACAACTTGGATTTCAATTGCGCCTCACCTTTTATCGGTCGGTTGGTGACATTTCTCGATCAATCACCCACGCCTTGGCATGCGGTTGATCAGGTATCAAGACGCTTAGAGCATGCTGGGTTCGTTCGTCTCGATGAGCGTGCAGCTTGGACTCTGGAGGCAGGAGCGACTTATTTTGTGGTTCGCTCGGATGGCGCATTAATTGCGTGGAGGCAGCCAACTGAGGTGGTCGGGTGGACCATTTTTGGTGCACATACCGACAGTCCGAATTTGCGGGTTCGTCCGGAACCAGTGATGAAAAAACACGGCTATTTCCAGTTGAGTCTTGAGGTTTATGGTGGGGTTTTACTGTCCACTTGGTTTGATCGTGACTTATCTCTAGCTGGACGAGTAGCGATAGCCAATGAGGGAGCTGTTTTGACTGAGCTGGTCGATTTTAAGCGTCCAGTTGGTTTGATTCCGAATCTCGCCATTCATCTCGATCGCGAAGCCAACGGTAGCCGGAAGATCAATCCACATGAGGAATTACCGATGATTCTCTCGCGGGCTGAGACAGATGCTGAATTGGATTTCAAGGACCTGTTGGCACGTGAATTGGACCGCTCAGCGGATGATATTTCTGCATTCGAGCTTTGTGCGTATCCAGTCGAATCGGCGCAGGTGGTTGGTTTGAATCAGGAGTTTTTAACCAGCGCACGGCTCGATAATTTGCTGAGCTGTTTCATCGCGACTGAGGCGTTGCTCAATAACGAAGATGCTGAAGGAGTCATGGTTGTTTTCAATGATCATGAGGAGATCGGGAGTGTCTCGACTGGTGGAGCCGATGGTCCATTTTTGGAGTCGGTGTTGCGTCGGGCAACCATTGATGCAGATTTTGAACGCGTCCGTGTGAATAGCTTGATGGTCTCGATTGATAACGCCCATGGCGTGCATCCGAACTACGCGTCAAAACATGATGAAGGTCATCGGCCACTGTTGAACGAAGGGCCTGTAGTGAAGGTTAATGCGAATCATCGTTATGCCACCACAGCCATCACGCAAAGTGTGATCGAACAGGCTGCTGAACGCGCTGATGTCCCACTTCAATACTTTTCGAGTCGGGCCGATCTCGGTTGTGGTAGCACAATCGGGCCAATCACGGCTGGCCGATTAGGGATCGACACCATCGATCTTGGCTGCCCTCAATTGGCTATGCACTCGGCTCGCGAGACCTGCGGCACGAAAGATCCGGAATTGATGCTGCAACTTTTGACACAACTGACACAGAGAGATTTGATGTAATGTCATTGCTACCTACTGATCACCCTAAAGTTCCGAGCCCGAAGCTTGGTGTTCTTCTGATTAATCTCGGTACGCCCGATGCACTCGATTATTGGTCGATGCGGCGGTATTTGGGTGAATTTCTGAGTGACAAAAGGGTCGTTGAACTGCCGAAGATTCTTTGGCAACTGATCTTGCAAGGGCCGATCCTCACGTTTCGACCGAAGAAATCGGCGGCGGCATATCGGCAAATTTGGAATAACGAGCGAGATGAGTCGCCGTTAAGAACCATCACGCGCGAACAATCAGAAAAGTTACAAGAGCGCTTTGGTGATGCTGTTCGCGTTGAGTTTGCAATGCGCTATGGCAATCCATCGATTCCCTCTTTGATCAGCCAAATGTTCGACCAGGGCTGTTGGAAAATCCTGTGTATTCCGATGTATCCCCAATATGCATCCAGTACCACTGGATCTGTCGTCGATAAAATTGGTGATACCCTGAAAGCGATGCGTTGGCAGCCAACCATTCGTGTGTCTCCTCCGTTTTATGACGACCCTGAATACATCCGAATTCTTGCTCGGTCGGTTCAGACTCAGATTGATGCCTTGGATGAAAAGCCTGATGTCTTGGTGGCGAGTTTTCATGGAGTGCCTAAAGAGTACTTGTTAAAAGGCGATCCTTATCACTGCCAATGCCAGAAAACGGGGCGATTACTCCGTGAAGCGCTCGGTTGGCCTGAAGAAAAATTTAAGGTGGCATTCCAATCTCGGTTTGGTCCAAAAGAGTGGTTGAAGCCCTATGCTGATGAGCTGATCGAGGACCTGGGTCATCAAGGCGTCAAACGGGTCGCTGTGGTGAGTCCGGCATTCTTCTCAGACTGTGTGGAGACGCTCGAAGAGATCGCGATCGGTTTGGATGAGACCTTCCAGGAGTCTGGTGGTGAGAAATTAGTTGCTCTCGACTGTCTCAATGCCTCTGAGGATGGCATGGCAGTGCTTGAATATTTGGCGCGGCGAGAATTGAAAGGATGGCTTGATTGAGCCATCCGGAGTCGTCTGATTTTGCGGTAGCGCTTCGCGATTCATCCCCAGTTTTGTTTGGTTATCTGCCGTTGGGGATGGCCTTTGGGGTGTTGTTTCAAAGTCTCGGATACCCCTGGCTATTTGCGCCTTTGGCTGGCATCGTCATTTATGCTGGATCGGCGCAATTTATGGCAGTTGGCCTGCTAGCGGCCGGTGTCTCCTACGCTGAGGCATTGATCGCCACATTGCTGTTGAACTCGCGACACATTTTTTATGGGTTATCGGTGCTGGATCGTTATCCAAAGCGCGGAGTGTTGCGCTGGTATTTAATTTTTGGTTTAACCGATGAGACCTATTCACTGGTGACGGCAAAGACTCCCGAGCGTCAAGATAGTGATCGCTATTACTTCTATCTGACAGCTCTCAATCAGTGTTATTGGGTGGCAGGGTGCGCGCTGGGTTCGAGTTTGCAATCCATGGTGGAGTTTGATTCGCGCGGTTTTGAATTTGCATTGGTTGCGTTGTTTTTGGTGCTGTTGATCGAGCAAATCAGGGCCATGAATGAACGTTGGCTATTGATGATCGCGGTGATGTCTTCGGTGATCGCCTATGGCCTCGTTCCCAATCAATTTCTGTTGGTGGCGATTGGGATGTGCTTACTGGTGCTTTTCTGGCGCTGGAGTCGGGTGAGTAGCCATGGATAACCAATACGTACTGATGATCTTTGCGGTGATGGCCTTTGCAACCTTTGTCACTCGAGCATTGCCTTTCATCGCCTTCTCACGATCGCATGATCATCCCATGCTTGGGTATTTTGGCCGTTATCTCCCACCAATGATCATGGTTGTTTTGGTGTGCTTCGGTTTGACGGGGTTACAGATTGAAACCGGTGGTCGGTTGGCCAACGCGACGCTTGCATTCGCTGCTGTCACGATTGTCCAGCTAGTGGGACGAAATACCTTGGTGAGTATTTTAGTCGGCACCGGTCTCTATGTGTTTGGAATCCAAGGATTGGACCTCTAAATCAGTCTTTCTTTGTCGTTCTGTTGAGGTGTTCTTCAATCTCCTCCCAACGCAGGAGATCTTTCAGTAATTGTTCTCGCGTGACATCATGATCGGCACAGGCTTCGAGGATTGCTTGTCGGATCGCCTCAACCCGTTCGCTGTAAATATGCTGTCGATTGTCTGTCATGTCGGTCATTCCAAAAAACGAAAGCTGATATTTTGATGTCAGTGCAACCGAATTCGTCGTGATGCACGGAGTGGAATGGAATCAGACAGGACTGCGGTCATTTCAGGTTTACCCTTGCTGATTGCTCGTCGCTCAATCATTGAAATGTGAACAAGAACTTGTTGTTAAGATGCGGACTGTGATTTCGCGTTTTGGATATGGACTGAAATGATCGACCCTGTTACTCCATCAATTTTAATGTCTGTACAGTCAGGAATTGAAGTGTTCGCTGTGATCGCCTTTGCGCTATCGGGATTGGCCGCTGGATTGCGAGTGGGCATGGATTTTGTGGGTATCTGTTTTGTTGCCGGTGTTTCTGCATTTGGTGGAGGCACACTGCGTGATGTATTACTCGATCGCCGACCATTTTTTTGGGTAGAGCAGGATCATCTTCTGTGGTTGGTGATTATCTTATGCCTCTTGGCCTCCATTTTTGTGAGGCGATCGCATGCGGAATTAACAGAAAAATGGATTCAGGTCCCGGATGCAATCGGTCTCGGACTGTTTGCGGCGCTTGGTACTCAAATTGCGTTAATCGAAGGCGCTTCGATTATCGTGGCGGTTTTGATGGGTGTGATCTCGAGTACATTGGGCGGAGTCTTGAGAGACATCCTATGTAACGTGGTCCCTAAAGCGTTTTCTGATCATCAGCCCTATATCGCCCTCGCTGTGTTGGGATCTGTTGTGCTCGTTGGGTTGGATCGATTGGACGTCACTCCCTGGATTTCTTTGGTGATGGCCGTTGCGATTACCACAGTCACCCGCTTAATTGTGCTTGCGTTGAATGTGTCGATTCCCGCTTGGCGAGCGTAGCGCCATCGCTGAATCGGATGCACCAAAACAGACTTTTTTAGCGGGCTGAAAGGGGATTGGGTTTCTGCTCTCCCGGATTAGTCGATATTCAAAGTCATGCCGTCTCTTGCAATATGGATGCGGCCGTCCTCTGGTAGTGGGTTCGTGATGAGAAAATTTTCAAGATCATGCCCGATATGGGTGAGATATAACCACTGCGGATCGAGTTCTGTTAACAACGGTGTCGCTCGATCTAGACTCAAGTGATTGCGCCCCATTCCCGGCGGGAAGCTACAGTCCACGATGATCGCTTTTGGCTTTGCAGCACGAATCTTCGCTTGGCTTTCAGGTCCAATTCCATCGCAATCACTCAAATAAACGACTGCTTCCCGTCGGTCTTGTTGTCCTCCCAATGCTCGAGGCCACGTGGGAATTTGCAGAGGGTCAAGAAAATCGCCAGCGAGAACTGCTAGCAAAAGCCGATCTGTCGATGCAAAGAGGTCTTGGCTAGATAGCTCTCGTAGAACGAAGTCTGTCACCTATAAAAGGATTAGGGTTACTTGCTCAGACTTAAAAAGGGTGATCTTGGAACGAAAAGAGATTAGCTTCTGTTAATAATTCTGAAACAAAAGATCAAATAGCCTAACTCTAATAATAAGCCTGCAAGGAGAACCTCATGGCTCAATTTATGGTCACCGCTGCATACACAGACTCTGCATTCGCTGGCATGGCAAACAATCCACACAACAGAGAAGAGGCGATTGGGAAGATACTCTCGGCTCTCAATATGAACCTAGAAAGCTTGCATATGACGCTAGGCGGGAAACTTTTCATGGTAGTGTCAGGATCAGCCGAAGCCGCTGGCTCGCTGATGATTGTCGCTGGCGCCTCTGGTTCGGTCACTGATATCACTGTTGATGAAGTGTTCTCAGCCGCCGATCAAGTGGATTGGATGCAATCCGCTTCTGCAGTAATGGGAGCATACAAGCCCGCAAATGCATGATAAGGCGGCCCGCTAAACAGAGGCCGGTCGAGGAGAAGACGTATGTCCAAACACACAAATGTTGTCCGCTTCAGAGTGAGAGCAGGTCAGCAGGACGAGTTCGAGCGAATTTTCAAAGCCGCTGACAAGTGGGACGGGATGTTGATGCATGTTCTAGCCAAGACGGGTGAGCAAAGTTATGTTGCTTACGGGCTTTGGGAGAGTGAAGAGGACATGCAGAATGCGATGCCGCAGATGATCTCATTGCTCGACAGTTCTCGACATCTCATGGAGGAATTGTCACCAGAGCTTGGGGTTACAGACCCTGTCTCTGGCAACGTCGTGTTCGAGGTTTAGAATAAAAAAAGGACTGGTTTTACCCAGTCCTTTTCCGACTCTAGTTCAATCGGATCTAATTGCCACTAGTCGCAATAGAGCTCTAATGCCAAGATAACTTTAAGTCTGCTTTCGCAGTCCTGTTTTACCCTTTAACTAAAGGCTCATGAATCGTCGCGTGACTGACCTCAAGTCTTTCGCCAACCTTCCGTTTCCGGTTCAGATGACACGGTCAGTATCGTTGACCCCAAAATTAAAATCCACTGGTTTTTAGTCGTATCTTATTGATGCATAACAATATTTTTATCATACTAAAAATCTTTGCAAAAGATTTCAGAGGGTTAAGCGCATATTAAAAGCTATGGCGGAAGCACAAATGACCAACCCATTGAATTGAAAATCCCCATGGTTGAAATCTAGTTGACATGGCTTTGTCGAGAATTTGGTTGCTTTATTTAGAAAGTGCAAAGCGGTGAAGTCTTGAAGTTCTGAGTTATCCACTACGAGGTTTTGGTTGTTGTGAGTCACAGTCTTTCATCCTTGTGAAATAAAGGATCAGGGCAATACATGAGAGCTCTTTATCCAATTAAAAACGAAAAGGCTATTTACCAGCGTTTATATGTATGGTTTGGAACAGTGAAGGTGTTAGATTAATGGTGAAAAGACTTAAATAATTGATGAGTAAACCTAAAATAGGAATAGGAGACTTAATATGGCAACGTATGAATGTGATGCTTGTGGAATGGCGGTAAATGCCTCGTGTGCTAAGTGCGATGTTCCATTAGTCGATGGTTCATTGACTCTTGATGACGGCACTGTAGTTCAAATTTCCAAATGCCCTGAGTGTGAAGGAAAAATCAAGAGCCCACAGTGTTGTGGTGCTGATATGGTCGCTGACTAATCCAAGAAACTCCTAGGACACCTGAGGGAATCAGAAGCATTCGGCTCTTGCAGGATCCAAACCCCTTTTTAACAACGGTTTGAGTTGGTGGGCCCAGCAGGACTCGAACCTGCGACCAAGGGATTATGAGTCCCCTGCTCTAACCAACTGAGCTATAGGCCCACAGCAGGCTCCGAATACTACACAAAACCGTAGCTTTTGGCATCAGTGGATTTGGCGCCGTGGGGACGATCAGGCTTGCCTGAGCTGGACCTCGGATTCATCAATGAGATCAATAATGACTGGAGGTGCAATACCATTAAAGTGGCAAGCTGTTGCGATGCTATAAGCTCCGATTTCATGAATTACGATCACGTCCCCAAGAGATAGTTCTGGAAGGCTCTCGTGGTCGCCAAATCGGTCGACGCTATCGCACGTTGGTCCTGCGAATACTGCAGATGAAAGGTCGCCACCTTCTGTATAAATGGTCATCGGGTAGTTGATGTGATCAAAAATTCGACCTGATTGAGCACCATAGACGCCATCATCGAGGTAGTACCACCACGCTTCATCCTGCCGTTTCGAGCGACCGATCACACGCGACACCAGAGTCATGCTTGGTGCAGAAATTGCGCGACCCGGCTCTGCCATGAGCTGAATGTGTGCAGGAACTTGTTCCATGGCTTCACGGATTGGTTTGCAAAATACATCAAAATCGACCGCGTGATTTGAGTAATTCGCTGGGAATCCACCCCCGATGTCAATGCGCTCAATCTTGGCAATTCCCTCTGAAGCTGCGTCACTCGCAATTTCGAGACAGCGAAGAAGAGCAATACGATGCGTATCTGCACTCTTCGCTTGTGATCCCACATGGAAGCAAAGTCCATCAATCACTATTCCCATTTGCTTAGCGACAGCCATGATATGAAGTGCATCCTCTGGCTGTGCTCCGAACTTCCGAGATAAATCAATTGGCGCGTCGGGCGCGACAAAAGCAAGTCGCAACATCACAGTGATGTCATGACGGTATGGGGCGACTTTCCACAGCTCGTCTAAGTTATCGATCACAAACGAACGAACACCAAGCTGTAACGATGTTTCGAGATCGTGCTCGGTTTTAATCGGGTGAGTGTGGATCATACGGCTCGTTGGAACCCCGAACGGAAGAAGTGCCTGAATCTCCGGAGCACTGGCTACGTCAAATGAAGCCCCTTCGTTAACCAGAGTTGCCAACAACAAATGATAGGGATTCGATTTGACGGCGTAATACAGCGTCACGTTTGGCAATGCCTGTTGTAATGCACGCCAAGTGTCGCGAACGCGATTGGGATTGAAAAGCAGTGCTGGTGAATTACCACCAGTCTGCGCCAGCCAGAAGTCACCCTCTGATCGTGGTCGAATGGTTGTTAACACGGATAGTCTCCAAGTTTGTCTTCGTCGCTCAGACACGTCTAGACAAACTCAGACGCCGGGTCACAAACGCATAAATATTTCCAAGTGGTTTTGTTTAATGTGCGCGCATTTTCAATCTTTTTTGAAGAAAAGCAATAGGGCAAGAAAATTTTTTAAGAAGGTGTTTGACACGGGATTACTATGCTTTTCGATCATACACGTAACGGATTTTAGGGTTTATGATAAATTGTCTACAATTTATCAAGTGTACGAGTGAAAGGGTTTCGAACGACATGTCTGATTTTCTCGCTACCGGCCTTGCAACTGCCGTTCAGAAGAAAATTGAGGATCTTGTCCTCCAAGGTAAGCTAAAGGGCGGAGACAAGCTTAACGAAGTGGAATTGGCTGAGATGTTTGGAACGAGTCGGGGGCCGATTCGGGAGGCTTGCAAGGGCTTAGTGCAGGCCGGGCTGCTTACCGCTGTTCCAAATAGGGGTGTGTTTGTCCGTAAAATGGACGTGCGTCAAGCTCTTGAGGTTTACGATATTCGCGCGTTCCTTGATCAGTTGATCGGACAGCTCGCAGCCACGCACGGGACCGAGAAGCAAATTCAGGAGCTGTGGGATATTCATGCTCGGCTAGATAAAGCAGTCCGGGCCAATGACTTTGAGGCTTACTATCCTGAGAACTTAGCGTTTCATGAAAAGCTTTTGACAATGACGGGTAGTGAGCGTTTGTCGCAGATGTATCTTTCGCTCGTGAAGGAGTTGCATTTATTTCGACGCAAAGGTCTGATCCAACAAGGATCGATGGACGTATCTAATGCCGAGCATGCGCTGATATTGGAGGCGATTGCGCATCGAGATCCAGTTAAAGCTGGTCTGGCGATGAGAAATCATGTCATGACTGCAAAACAAAGGCTGTTGACAGCGATTGAGTTGCAGTCAGTTACTGAACCAGTAGCGCCTTAAACCTACTAACAACCTTTGAACTGAGGCGCTCGCTTTTCCATGAACGCGGTTCGGCCCTCTTTGTAATCTTCACTATTGAAGCACGCATCGACGAAGGCATCACATTTTGCAAGGTCTCGGTTTTCTGGATCAGTTAAAACCTGTGTCGCGATGAACTTCATCGCTCTGATCGTCAGAGGCGCGTTTGCTCCAATTTGATTGGCAACCTTTGCAACTTCTTGCTCAAGAGACGATTCATCGTGAACTGATTGCACAAATCCCATGCGGTACGCGGTGTCAGCGTCGATGCGCTCGGCGGTAAACATCAAATATTTTGCGTTTGATGCACCAATCGCTTTGATTAATCGCTGAATGGCTGGGAACGGATAACCGAGTGCTAACTTGGCGGCCGGCATCGCAAACTTGGACTTCTTAGAACAGATTCGGATATCGCAACACACGGCCAGGTTGAGGCCGCCTCCGATACAGTATCCGTCTACCTGAGCAATTGTTGGCTTGGGGAAATGATCGATGCGCTCATAGATTGCACGGATGCGCGCATTGTAATGTTTCGTGGCTTCCGCAGAACCACGCTCTTTTTCGAATTTGGAAATATCTGCACCACTCACAAATGATTTTCCGCCGGCTCCCGTTAATACAACGACGCGTACATCGCGATCGGATTCAAACTCGTCGAGAATCGCATCCGTTGCATCCCACATTTCGAGCGATACAGCATTGTGTTTTTCCGGGTTGTTGAAAATGAGATATCCAATAGACCCCTCAATTTTTGAAAGCATTTTGTCCATGATGTTTTACACCTTTAGATCACGTTTTTTTGCTTGAGGGACTCTGAGTCACCAATGCCAAGTTCAGCCAATATGTCTTCAGTATGTTGACCTCGGCTAGGAGGTGGGGAGACGATCGAACTCGGAGTTCGATTCATCAAGAATGGTTGCCCTACCAATTTTGTGTCACCAAACGGAATAGTTCCTAATGCTTCGGTTGCGATACCCAAATGCTCGACCTGTGGATCCGCAAAAACCTGATCAACTGAGTAGATAGGTCCAGCTGGTACGCCCGCTTCAAGAAGGGTCTCCACCCAGTGCTCCGAGGTGTTCGTCATCGTTATTTCTGAAATTAGTCGGTTAAGAATTTTTCGGTTTTTTGAGCGGTCCGCGTTTTGCAAGAATCGTGGATCGTCGATCCAATCAGTATGCCCCAGTGCCATGGCGCAGCGTTGCCAAATCGCCTCTCCCGCACAGGCGATATTGATAGAGCCGTTAGTTGTAGGGAAGACACCTGTCGGGATACTTGTCGGATGATCGTTACCGGCTTGCTTTGGAACCTCGCTTTGCGTCAACCAACGAGCTGCCTGGAAGTCGAGCATAAAGATCTGTGATTGAAGGAGACTGGTTTGAACCCACTGTCCTACTCCAGACGTATTGCGTTCTATGAGCGCAGTTAATACACCCATCGCGCAGAATAGGCCCGCACATAGGTCGGCGATCGGAATACCAACACGCATGGGTCCTTGTCCTGGCTCTCCGGTAATGGACATTAGGCCACCCATACCCTGTGCGATTTGATCAAAGCCTGGTCGTTTAGCGTACGGACCATCTTGACCAAAGCCTGAAATGCTTCCGAGGATTATTCTAGGATTAATTTTCTTGAGACTTTCGTAATCAATTCCAAGGCGATCTTTAACGTCTGGGCGGAAGTTTTCGATGACCACGTCAGCTGTTTTGATCAGTTCTTTTAAAATCTGAATTCCATCCTCAGATTTCAGATTGAGCGTCATGCTTCGTTTATTTCTTTGTAGATTTTGAAAGTCTGCGGTATTACGTCCAGCGCCAAGTGTTCCGTCTGGCTCAACAGACTCCGGAGGTTCGATTTTAATGACGTCAGCGCCCCAATCTGCGAATTGCCGGGCAGCTGTTGGGCCGGAGCGTACGCGAGACAGATCAATGACGCGAATCCCATTGAGGGCTGTTGATGCGAAAGGTAGTGTCATGATTTTTCTCCGATCATTGCGAGTGCTTTGACACACTCTCGGATGTTGTTTTTTGGGTCGAATAGCTGATTGATGCAGTCTCGAGCAGACGCAATGTCTTTATTGTCGAGACCTGCAAACATAAGATTATTTTTGAATTTATCCTCAAGTTCCTGCTGCGCCATAGGCTCTTGCTTACCGCCTCTTAAACACGACTGCTTGACGGTATGCGTGTTACCCTCCAAATCGATGACGTCAATCCAGCCCACATACTCTTCTGGATAAGGATCTTCGGGGTTGATTGAGTAGGTGATTTTTGAAGAGAGTGATTGGATGTCGTCTCTCGAAAGCTGTTCTTCGGTGAATTCATTCAATCCTGCTTTCCCGTCGAGGAAACCGATTGCAACGCAGTAGGGCACGGAAAACTTTGCCCCATAAGGTGTCGATGGATTTCTCTTTTCCTCAAGTGGCTCCCACAGGCGATGAACGGTACCTTCACCGACATGAGCATGAATTTCTTTGATATTCTCAGATCTAAGGATTTTTGAGGCTTGCACCGCGCAATCAACAAATGGCTGCGTCATAGTCCCACAAGCATACGGTTTAAATGCAAGTCCCGCGGAAACCCAGCCGTCGCCGAATGATTCTAGGTGACCGAAATCTGGAGTGATGGAATTAGAAGCAAAGCCTTTGAATAATCCATGAGTACCCTCGAAGACAGTGCGTGGCCCCTTGAAACCTGCCTTCGCCATCATGGCAGATTTGATGCCAGCCGAGGCAGCCCAGCCGGGGTGCATTCGCTTGGTCCATGTCCCCTCAGCGAGGTACTCAATGATGCCAGAGGCCATCGAACCAACAATTCCGAGAGCGGACGCGGTCTGCTGTGGGCTCAGCCCGTACGCCACCGATGCTGTTAGGCTTGCGCCAAATGCTCCTAAGATCGCGGTCGGATGAAATCCTTGGCGATGAACCGCCGTTGGGGCAACCAAAGCGAGCCTGCAAATAAGCTCGGCGCCGCACGCCATCGACTTGATAAAGGTGTCTGGAGAGACATCCTCGCGTTCGGTTATTGCTAAAATTGTTGGCACGATCACAGACGACACGTGGACAGGAGTCCCCTCGAAAGTATCATCGAAATCCTCTCCGTGTATCGCTGTCCCGTTGATCAGAGCGGCATCTTGCATCGTGAAGCGTGACCCATGACCAAACGCTGTCGAGTTTCCATTATCCATGCAGGATGATTCGATCGCTCGGATATAGTCTGTGTTTCGAGCAGAGAACATAAGCCCGTAAGCGTCCAGTGTGACTCTCTGTAACATCTGACTAACTGACTCTGGAATATTTGCAGTTTGGCTGGTGGAAATGGTGGCGATATGTTCTGCAAGAATTACAGAGCTCATGGTAAGAAAGCTCCGCCATTGATGTGAATTGTCTGCCCGGTGATGAATCCGCTGTCTGGCCCGACTAACATTCCGATAATGGCCGCGATATCAGATGGCTGCCCGTAGGGCACATTTTTCCCGTCAAAACTTGGATGCTTAAGCCGGGCGCCTGTTTCAGCGGTTCGGTGTGTATCGATATGACCCGGTACCACGCAATTAAAAGTTACTCCGGAACCCGCGAACTCTACCGCCAATGCCCGCACCAGACCGGGCACGCTTGACTTAGAGCTGACTACGGCGGCCCTTTCTTGTGCGCCTGTATGGGCCGATAGACCGCCAAGACAGATTACTCGTCCCCATTTTGAATCGAGCATATCAGGTAGGAATTGTTGCGTGCACATGAACTGGGCGTCACTGTTGATGCGAAAAACTTGTCGCCACTCCTCAAGCGTCATCTCCAGAAAGGGTTTGGTTTTTCGGACCGAGGCGTTATTCACGAGCACTCGACAGTGGCCGAGAGTTTTACACGAGTGGTCTAGAGCAATAACAGTATCTGGATTATCTAAAGATCCAACTACCGTCGCACACTGCACTCCGGTTTGTCTCACCAGGTCCGCAGTTTGTTGGAGGTTTTGCGCATCATTATTCGTGTGTACCACCACATTAAAGCCAAGCTCGCCAAGTTTTATGGCTGTCGCCCGGCCAATATTGCGGGCGGAACCAGTGACTACCGCGACGGAATCCGTTTGTGTCATGCGTTTACTGCCTTTCTCTTCTTAAACCCTGTCCAGAAAGGTGTTGAGAGATTTACGGCGGTTAGCGCGAAGAAGAACAGAACGATCGGGCTCTCCATCAGGGCCAGGAAGTTGTTGTCGTAAATGATCATTGACTGACTAAAAGCTTCCTCAACCATTTTTCCAAGGATCAAGCCCATTACAAGCGGAGCTGCACCGAAGCCATGCCGATTCATGAAGTATCCAATCAGGCCAGCGACCAACATCACATACACGTCAACGAATGATGAACTGGATGAGTAGGCTCCGATGACCGCAAAGATAAAGACCGCGGGCCACAATAGTTGCTTTGGTATAAACGTGACTAGTGAGAAAAATTTAGCACCAGCAAGGCCGATCGCTAGGAACGCAATGTTCGCGAAAAGCATTGCGCCGAAAATCGCATACAAAAACTCGGGCGTCTCATTTAGGAGGTACGGGCCTGGTCTGAACCCGTGCATAATGAGGGCCGCTAAGATAAGGGCTGTTGATCCTGATCCAGGAATGCCTAGAGCGAGGGTCGGTACCATCGCGCCGCCTGCAGCAGCGTTATTTGCTGCCTCCGGCCCAACAATCCCCTCCGGGGTACCGGTGCCAAATTCTTCTTTCTTATTGCTGAAGCGCTTAGCTTCATTGTATCCAATGATCGCCGCGACCGTTGAGCCTTCGGCGGGCAAGATGCCTATAAATGTACCTATTCCTGACGACCGTAAGATACAGTTTCTTAATTCTTTGAGCTCTTTCCATGTCGGTAATTTCATGGCCTTCGCTTCGATTCGTTCGACGACATTGTTCAGTGTGCTGGACTGGCTCAGAAGCTCTCCCAGAGCAAACAATCCGATCAGCACTGGGACAAAGTGGATTCCTTCGTCGAGATCAGGGATATCCCAGGTGAAGCGTTCGACACCGGTGGTTAAATGAATACCAACAGTCGCCAAGAGGACTCCCACCGCACCTGCGATCATATTTCTCAGGGAACTCTTCCCCGTCATTGACGCTAGCATCGACAGCGCAAACACTGCTAAAGCAAAATACTCTGGGGGACGAAACTCGAGTGCGACGGCGGCCAAAGTTGGAGCGGCAACAATGAATACTATGAGGCTGATTATTCCACCTGTAACGGAGGAAACCGTTGCAAGGCCTAGGGCGCGCCCAGGCTCACCACGTTTTGCCATCGGGTAACCGTCCAGGGCGGTCGCTACGGCTGGCGGTGCTCCAGGCGCGTTAATCAGGATCGCGGTAATAGATCCACCGAAAGTCCCCGCACAATACAACGCGGCCATCATGGCGATAGCTGGAATTGGCTCGAGTTGGAGTGTGAACGGAGTTAAGAGGGCGATAGCCATCGGCGAGCTGAGCCCAGGGAGCGCTCCGACAAGAACACCAATCAAAACACCCAGGGTGATTAAGATAATATTTTCGATCTTTAAGAGAAGCGAGAAACCTTCAACGATTGCGTCCATCAGAACTGAACCTTTTTAATTTTTATATTGTGATGCCAAATATTCCAGAGTCGAAATAGACACTTAGGACCTTCGAGAAAACCAGAGAGACCGCTACGGGGAATATCGCGGCGAAGAGCAGGATGGTAATCAATTTCCTGTAGCCCCAGAGTCGCGGCATTACCAAACAGATTGTGATCATTGTCAACAACATTCCTAGATAAGGCGACGCGAGCACTACTACCACCAGAAATGCAATTGTTAATTTCGTAAGGGGGTGAACTGATTCGCTACGGTCTTTGTCGATATTTTTTCCTTTCTTGGTCAGAAGGATATGTTCGAATGGCAAGAAGCAGGCGAGTGCTCCAATAATCCATAGCAGTAGTTGCGGGTACATCGCTGGTTGGATGTTTTGAGCAAACAATGGGGAAACCTCATCAAATTGCGTGGTCTCGTAGAAGAGATACGCCACCCCTGTGAGGATGATCGCTGTGACAGCAAGGTCGACCGGATGCACGAGCCCGAGGGCTCGTGCTCCATCTGTCGAGGGAGCTGTTGAGTTTTGACTATCCATCAACGTGCTCCTATGGTGTTACTTGATAATGCCAAGCTCTTTGAGAGCCTCTGCTGCTTTCGCATACTCTTCTTTGAGACCTTTGTCCCAGACGTCAGTACCCGCAACGCTCGACTCAACTTTCAGACCGGCGGTGGCCAAGTAGTTGGCGAACACTTCGTGAGACATCGCCTTGACGAGGCCCTTAGAGATTTGTTCTACCTTGTCTCTCGGGGTCTTAGCCAAAACAGCATATCCACGGGTTGTGGAGGTCTTTACTTCGTAACCCATCTCGAAAGAAGTACGGACCTCTGCGTAATCTGGTAGGCGTTCTTCTGCAAGCAGAACAAGAGGTCTAACAGAACCGTCGGCAATTAATGTCGCTGCCTCACTCACGTTCGGTAACGTCGCGTCGATCGCGCCAGACAAAAGAGCCTGCAGCATTTCACCGCCCGAGCCAAATGGCACAACTTTAAACTTGATACCGGCTGCCTTTGCAAGCTGCGCGAGACCGATGTGCTCGGTACCGCCGACCTGTGCCACACCAAAATTCAGGGTACGTTTCTTTGATGCCGCGACAAGGTCCTCGAGTGTTTTGGCTTCACTCTTCGCGCCAACAACCAAGAACGTGGGATCGTCCATCGCGCGCGCTACGCCGACGATATCGTCAATTTTCATGTCTGACTTACCCTGCGCCATCGTGTACAGATGAGACTGGGTTAGCGCCATGATAGTGCACCCGTCTGCGGGCTTGGAGAGGACATAATTCTGGGCTTTGGCTCCGGATCCGCCACGCTTACTGATCACGAACATGTCTTGATCAAGTGTGCGACGTGAGCGAATCATCATCATCCGCGCAGTAACGTCTGTGCCCCCGCCGTACGACGAGTGGATGACGACTTCGATTGGCTTGTCACAAACCGGTGGATCTTTCTTTTTGTCGCCGTGGGAGGCGGCAAATGCTGTCGACGACAACGCAAACGTCGCGCAGACGGCAAAGGTAGTCTTCTTGAGAATATGCATAGGAATCATCGTGTTCCCCTTTATTATTGGTTTAAGTTCGAACTAAAGGCGTCTTAGACACCTTTTTCTAGAGTTACGAAAGCGGTGTATATTGTCAACACAATCTGCAACCTTTGTTCGAAAAACCCGATAGAGTTTTTATACACAGGGTAGATCGCTAAAATTTTTGTTAACAATTTAGGTGCTTTTGATG